>Ga0115567_10005939_pt1 | contig 11749 bp, 9 predicted proteins | sample COGITO_mtgs_1204_2_FD_88679 | JGI IMG/M metagenome (GOLD analysis project Ga0115567, IMG submission 88679) | Pelagic marine microbial communities from North Sea - COGITO_mtgs_120412 | ecosystem: Environmental > Aquatic > Marine > Epipelagic | place: Germany:Helgoland, sampling site Kabeltonne...
GGAAACACGAAACACCCACGCGGCACACACACACACACACACACACACACACACACACACACACACACACACACACACACACACACACACACACACACACACACACACACACACACACACACACACACACCCCACACACACACACACACACAACATCAACACGTACAGCATTGAGGTTGTGCAGCACTGTCGCGACCAGTGTCGCACTCACTGCACCCCTCAAGATGACTCATTTCGCCCACATTTCTCATCGAGCTTCAGATCCCTGAGCGCCAGTCTCTGCCCCTTTTGCTTCCCCACCGCCCGTACTCAACTCGCACGTTGTCTTGGTCACGCTCTTGGTCAGGTCGACAGCGGGAGGGGCCGCTAGAGATGCGGCCGCTGTTGCACCCCTTCTCCACTCTGCAGCAGCATCGCTGTTGCCGCTGTCCACCCGACCGATATTGTTGAAAGCTGCCAGACGATGGGGCGAGAGCCCGCGGCCGATTTCGCTCGCGCGGACGCGAGCCGCCGGGCTGAGCTCGGCCACCTCACCTGAGTCACGGCGCTCGCGACTGCCGCTTGCAGCCGCGCTCGCAGCTGCCAGCGCCGCTAGATTCTCCATAGACCCGTGCCGGGAATTGGCGAGAGGTGACACGCTCCCGCCGAACCGACGAGGAGAATTACGCGGCGAGGCAGCTGGGGAGCACATCTGCTGGATCTTCTGTATGTCCAGCCTAGTGGAATGCACACACCCACGGTCAGACCCTCGCCGCTTCGTGCAGGACTGGACATATGCCACAGCCCCATGGATCAGCTGTCACCTTGTTGCATCTCCTTTCCCGCCCTTCAATGCTTCCCAGAGTGCGTGTGCCAACGTTGGTGCGTCCGGCAACTCCGCCCCTGCGATGGGAGGGGAGTGCGGATGTGTCAGCTGTGAGCAACGCCGTGTCTGGAGCACACGAACGATAGCATTCGGGCGGAAGGTAGATAGGGGAGAAACCGCCAAACCAGAGGCGCTGGCGCTCACGCGGGACACCAAGCTGCTCCTCGATTTTCGCCCTCACCTGCAAGCATCCGCCCATACTCTCAGCTCCTCCCCCTCCCGCGTGACTGATGACAGCAGTATCTTTTCTGCGTCGACACCAGGCACGATAGTACTGGGCAAACATCAATTGCTTCGCACTGCACAAACACAGCAGAACCCCAAACACTGAACCCAAAGCGGTCAAGAGCGAAGGAGGGCCGCAAGGGAGTCCTCTCCTATCGGGGAGGTCGCGGGAATCTATCGCCGCTGCTGAAGAGGAAACTGTGAATGCGTCTACGTAATTTCGCAGTTGGGAACGTCCTGGGGAAGAATTGTGCACCCAAAAGGTGGCGAACTGTGGGCGCGGCACGGGGGTTACCGAGGCCATTGAGTCTGAGGACTTGGCAATAGTTTCGCGCATCTCACCGCACTCCAGCTGGACCATAAGCTTCATACTGTATTTTCTCTCCTCTTCAGTCGAAGCCGCCGCCTGAGCTGGCCTTGTTTGGTCCCGCTACCTGCACCCTCCTGTCGCCAGGCTGCTGCTACGGGCAAGAAGGTCGCTGTGTGCGGATATTTCGATTTTGTGCGGATATTTCGAAAATCTGGCGTGTAAACTGCGCCCCTCTGATATTGCCCTTGAATTCAAGTTCAGAAAGCCCCCTCTGAGAAGCAGTGCTGTTCAGAAGCGCACTGCGCAATGGGCCCAGGCCCACCAAATGCAGGCAAGGTGGTCACACCTCCGTGGAACAAGCGCGTTTCCCCGCATCCCACAAATATGGCGTTGCCCTCTTCTGGCCGGCATTTCCCTGCAAGTAGCAACGTCGTGTCGCTAGGCGAGGATCCTGCATTACCCAGCCCAGAACCAAAGCGGCTAGCTTTTGGCCTGGCGGATCACCCGATTCCGGAAGACACCCCCGTGTCAGGGCAGGATGATGAGCGGTGCCGTCTTACCGAGCCTCTACCACCAGCGCCGCTGACACGCGCCAAAGATCCGCCGGCTGCCACTGAAGTATCGGGTTGGCCTGTGTGGGGATTCGGGATGTCGATGCTGAGCGTTGCTATGGAAACTGCACAACCGAGCACTTCGAATTTAGCGCCCTCCTTCGTCTCGCCACAGCGGGCAAGCATCACCGCACGCGCAGAAGAAGACTTATCACGACTGCGGATGGAACTGGAGGCAAGCAGGGAGGCAGAGCGTTCGGCCCTGGGGCGCCTCGATGACGTTGGGCTCGCGCTACGGGATGCCAAGCGGGCTGCGGCCGCCGCAACCGCAGCGGAGGAGGAGTGGCGGCGGCAAGTCGAGCGCGCAAGGGTGAGGGAAGAGGCGGGGCGGAGAAGGGAGGAGGCTGGGCAGCAAGCTCTGGAGAAGGCTGAACGTGCGTTGGAGCGTGTGCAGGCAAGTGAGGCAAACACGCGGAGGCTTTTGGAGGAAGCACGGGCTGCTGAGGAAGAGAGCCGTGCGCGCGGCGAAGCCGCAGACCGGCGTGTGGCGGAGCTTGAGGTTGAGGTGTCGCAGCTGAGGAGTGGGGAGCACGAGGCGCGGAGGAGGGCGGACGAAGCTTTGCATGCGCTTGTGGAGAGTCAGGGTGCAGCCGGACAAAAGGAGGTCCAACTTCTGGAATCCCTTGTGGGTGCACGGAGGCATGAAGTGGAGCTCACGGGGCGGGAGGCGGCAGCACGGCGAGCGCTGGCTGAGGCCCGCGAAGCGGCAGCGCGCTCCGAAGACGCTTTGTCGGCAACCCTGGTGCAGGTGAAAAAAGAGGTGCAGGAGGCGCTGCAGAGGCAGGAAGAGGCTCTAGAGGAGCAGGCGCGACTGCAAGATGCCTTGCAGAATGCAGGAGAGGAGCTGAAAGCGCTGCGGGTACGCGCGGAGACAGCTGAAGCCCGTGCTGCGCGTTCGGCGGTAGAGTTGGACGAGGATAGAGTGCGCTTCCAAGGGGCGCTGTGCAACGAGGCGCAGAAGCGTGCGCGAGTTGAGGCCACCCTACGCGAGGCAGGGGAGCGGCGATGCGTGCTCGAAGCAGAGCTTGCAGGGGAACGCGCTGAGCGTGTGCGAGTTGAGGACGCTGCGTCCTTTTTGCTCTCTCCAGCGCACCATGAGGGCCGACTGCGACTCGCGGCGCAGCTTGAGGCAGCCGAGGCGCAGGCCCGCGCAGCAGCGGAGGCGCAGACGCGTGTAGAAGAGGCATTGGAAGCAGAGCGCGCAGCGCGTGAACGGGCGGAATGTGAGGCCGCGCGGTTGGAGGCGGCTGCGGCGTTCCTCATGTCTCCCGCGCACCAGAAAGAGCGACTTCAAGCGGCACGTGCAGTGGAAGAAGCGCGTGCCGCGGCAGAGGTTGCGGAGAGCGAGGCCCAAACAGCGGCAGAGCGGTGTGCAGCGGCCCAGGCGCAAGCGACAGAGCTGGCTGAGGCTTTGGCCCGGGAGCAGTCGGAGCGTGCGCGTCTGGAAGACGCAGCGGCGTTTCTCCTCTCGCCTGCGCATCACAAAGGACGAGCGCAAGCCGCTCGCGCCCTGCATGATGCAGAGCTTTCCTTACAGAAAGTACGAGCTGCTCAGGAGAAGGCGGAGGTGGTCGCGAGAGAAGCAGGGGAAGGGAGGCGCGCAGCGGAAATGGCGAGCGAGGCGGCGGAGGCGGAAGCGCGACGCGCGACAGCGGAGGCTGGTGAACTACGAGATGGTCTCGCCGAGGCAGACAAGGAGCGAACATGGCTTCGCGAAGAGGTGTCGAGGTTGCGCTGTGTAATTGAGACCGAGCGGCGAGCCGAGGAGCAGGGTGGATCGCGAGCGGTGATCTTGCAGATGATGGAAGAACTTGAAAAGGCGCGCAATGAGCGCGACCGCCTGCAACAACACGTTCTTAATTTTCAGCAGCAGCAGCAGCAGCAGCAGCAGCAGCAGCAGCAGCAGCAGCAGCAGCAGCAGCAGCAGCAGCAGCAGCAGCAGCAACAAAGATATCTTACTGGGTCTTCGCAGGCCCCGCTAGCGGAACGGAAGCATCCATCAGCAGGCCTATCTTCGGAGCTGGCAGCAAGAGCAGAATCAGCGCTCCAAGAAGCGCTGCGTGTACGGGCGTTGGCGGCATCAGAGGCAGCATGCGCGCGTGCAGTGGCGAGACAGGCGGAGAAGCAAGCTGCCGAAGCCTTAAGTGTGCAAGCGCGGCTCTGTGAGAAATGCGACAAATGCCGGCGCGAGGGCAGTGAGGGCACACGCAGCGTCTGGCAAGGTGATGACGGAGGACAACTCACGATTAGCGTTCATGACATGCAGGAAGGTGAAGATGATTCGCTTCGTAATCAGGAAGACATATTGGTTGAAGAACCTGGAGAGACGGTTGGGCGAGGGAGCTCATCAGTTCCAGAGAGAGTTTCTTCCGATAGCCCAGGGGCGGTCGAGAGGGCGGCGCGGGAATTATTGGAAGCGAGGAAAGAGGCTGAAGCTGCGAGGCGCGAGATGGATGAGATGCGTTCGGAGTGCGAGGCACTGCGCCGTGCACTGGCCGCGGGGCAACAGCACCCTCTGAAATCCATGGATAAGAGGCAGGGAGTCACAGAACGGGCGCTGCTCGTGACTCCGCGCAAACAGCGGATCTGGCAGACTGCGCTGCCGCCCCCACCTTCCCCCTCTCAGGATTACATCTCGATTTCTGGTTTCGACTACGGTCGTACTTGCCGATGCGCGCTGGAGGCGCCAGAGGCAGGACCGGCGCCCACGTGGATTCATTCGACACGTTTGGCAGCCTGGCCAGAGGTATGCCCCTGTCGTTGAGCATCAGTGAGCTGTTGACCCGCCGCCGAGTTTGTGCATGCGGGCGAGCTTAGCCTGTCATGGCAGAAGGCGGTCAACAGGTGCTGCACAGGACACCAAACTGTGCCCGTGCTTGAATCTCGTGACCCAGAAGGCTCCCTGGCTTTCTTTTCTAACGATTGGGTCCGGGGACCTTGAATCGCGTGGGTGGATGGCCGCAGGCTGAGGCTTTTGGGCGGAACACAGACAGCCGGAGGTTGGAGGCAGACTTTCTGCGTGCCGAGTGTGCCGCACATGCGCAACGCGCAGCGCGCCTCGAGGTACGTGCACGGCCCAAGGCAGGTGGCACGCAGCGCCCACGGGTTGGCAAGTGTGACCTCCCAGACTTGATGGGTGTTGGTGTGGCAGAGGGAGCTGCGTGATGAGCACGCGAAGGCTCAAGAAAGGAAGAGCATGGAGCAGTATCTGCTCGGAGAATTGGCGATGGTTCAGACGGCGCTCTTGCAGCCGCGCGTAAGGATGCGCACAGAGTCGGTGCTCGTCAGAGCGGAGGTTGGGGTGCAGACAGGGACTCTTTTTGCTTGCATGGAGGCGCAAGCTACAAGGAAGGTTTGTTCACTTGTGACGCAGGTTGCTGCCTGCTGGGCAGAGACGGTTGCGCTCGGAACGGATGTGCAGCGTGAGGCGCAAGAAGTATGGAAACAGCACCAACAGCTGCGTCTGGCCCAGGATGAAGTACTGCGTCTACGAGAAGAGGTCGCTGCGGCGGTGCAGCGTGGCAATGAGGCGGAGCGTGATGCGGAGCGTATGCGCAAGCAGCTGTTGGGTCGTGGCGGGCGCTTTTCTTCGGGACGCGGGGCCGGAGAACGGAGCCAGAAGGCGCCTCTCTCGCGGCGGGAGAACGGCCTTAACGTCTGCAGCCCTCAAAAGCCTGGGTTGTCGCGCACAGGGATAGACGGCAAGGGGCGCCCGTCCAGCCCTGAGGGCCCGGGCAGCTGCTCAAGAGAGGGAGAGCCTCTGGCGGTGGATCCCCACAGGGAATCAGAGGTGGGGGGCAGTGGGGAATTCGCTGCTTTGCTGAAACGCGCGCGCAGCCTGGTTGCTCGCGGCAAGATGGTTCTCCCGCGCTGAACGACCCTAGGGCACTGTAACGAGCATCGGGAAAGAGATAAAGACGTTTTTATCTCGTGCACCGACTACAAGTCGGAGCACGCATCATAGAAGGCTGCGGCTGCGGTCTAGAGGCAGACCGGTCAAATGGATCGCTCAGCGCAGCTCCCGTGCTGGCTCTCAGCAGCGCAGCAGGAGTCCGCCGCGCTACCAGCCGCGCCCGTACTCAGCCTCTCAAGCAGGTGCGCGACGGCAGCTCCTCCGGAAAACCTGTCGCTCCCGGAGAGGTCCTCTTTGTGCCCCTGTGGAATCGACAGCCCGTGCACCTGGCGACCAACCTCCTCCCGCAAGTCGTCAATGGTGCCTCGGCTTGTCTCTTCGCCACATGACTGCCGACTCCCTGACTCAGCCCCCCTGTCGAGTACCGGGGGAGCTTCCCAAACACGTCGCCCGATGCAGCAAAGCACAAGCGTATTACCCAAGGGCATGTGACCCTCAGGAACGTGCGTCCTGTCTTGAGCTGAAATTGCGTCCGTCTCGTGCGCCTCCAGCTCTTGCAGACCACCAGCCCCAACTCTAAGGAGCCGCACTCGCCGACCCAGCCTGCGCAACAGCGAGCGTCAGCCAACGGTGCAAATCAAGCAGCTTGAGCACAGGTGTCGGTGACGTTTCCGGTGCCGGCGTGGGCACAGACGTGATCGCGGCGGCGTCCAGAAGCTGTTTCAAGTCAACGCCAGGCGCACCAGGCGCCGCATTTGCTGTAGAAAGGGCACGGGTAAGGAGAGATGCCGGCTCCCCTGCACCTGCAGCTTTCAATGCCACGAGCAGCGAAGACGCCACTTGTGTCGTGCCGCCATCCGCTGCTATCACGGGGCGGTCCTGCGCCTGGACTCGCCCCTCAATCGCTAGCCGCGCGTGCTGCTCTTCCACTGCGCGTCGGAATGCCTCGGGGTGCTGCCGCGCCCAGACCTCGCTTGCCTGTCCTTGCACCTGCCACAGGGCCTCAAAGCGCACCATTTCCTGCTCTGCTGCCACCAATTCCTGCGCAGATAGAGCTCCACGACGGACTGCTATATCTTGCAGGCCATCGTCCTTGAAGTCAGGTAAATCCACGTGCGCACCCGGCTTTCGGTATCTCTGCCGCCCTTCGACCTCGCTGGGGTCTACATCTCCCAATCTACCATCAACGTTTCCTTTTCCTGCCACCTCATCAGCATCCAACGCTGTATTGAGTGCAGAGCCAACCTCAGTGCTAGAATCCAAGCCATCAGTTAAAATGCCCTGGCGACGACTCAACTCCATATCCTCGCTGGTACTTCGCCACGACTCAGGCGGAGCGGTTCCCCCTGCTTCCCGACCTTCCACCGTGTATGATGGTGTAGCACTCCTGTCCTGCTCGCCAAAGTGGAGAGTCCTGTCACTCTCAAGATCTGCGCCATGAAGACTTCCAAGACTTTCGCCGCGGCTGTTGACTGCATGCTCCAGACGTGCGCTGCTACTTTCAATTCGCACCTCCTGCGATAAAGAAAGCACGTCCTCTCGCGTCATTCCCTTCTCCGTTGAGCTCGCCTCGAGCTCCATTACTTCTGCTCTGCACACACGCCCTACGTCTACATCCCCTGGCGCAGGGGCGACTTTTTGCTGGTCGCAATTTGACTCGGGAAGCGTGTCGAGCTCGGGATTCGGCTCTGCAGCGATCGACTGTCGGACCGACTGTGCAACCCCCTTGAGAATGGACCAACCCTGCCCACCAAGTGTCCTTGCTCCAAAGAGACTGTCTTCAGATGAGCCTTCATCATTCAACACACTCGACAACTGCTTCGGTCCCTGAGCGCCTGCGTCCTTCATGTGTGCCCTTGTCCCAGGTGAAGCGGTAAGGGCGTCGTCGCTCGGCGCGGGAATCGGCAATCGCTGACGAGCCCCCGCGCTGCCGACCACCCCAGGGGGACATATAAATCCAAGCTCGTCTGCGAGCTGGGTGGCAACATCGTCCGCTGGGACGGCACCAGCGGCGCGCGCTGCACGATATGCGTCTTCCAAAATCCGTGCTGCCGGGTGTGCCTGCATTGCTGGCGGCCAGTACTCTGGAGGCAAGTCTGGCGTCAGAAGCACGGACGCAGCTGCTGCAAGCGACTTTCGAGACATGTCTCGCAGCGCGTCACCCAAGTCTGCCGGCAGGAAGTCCTCCCAATTCACAGCAGCGGCACTGTCTTTGCCGCCCTCAGTGGCAAACGCCGAAGGCGCTTGCCAGCTTCCCGGCCCGACCTGCTTGAAGCCTGCGCTCGCAAGCAGCGAATCCAACTGCTCCTCTGTCGGTCGACCCGCTTCGTAGTCGACCGGCGGCAACACACGAGGCTTCTCTCCACGCACACCCTCAAGGAGCTCAAGCCCAGTGGAACCCACTGCTTCTTCCAGCGCGTGGTCGGCTGCAGACTCGTCCGCCTCCATGTCCGCAGCACGCTTGTCCATGGATGACCACTTTCCCTCGAACTGTTCCCGACTCAGCGCACCGTTCACCACCTCTTCTCGAAGGTACGCTAGTGCCTGGCGAAACGCAGTGACGTTATGCACCCCCTCGTCCAGCACCGCGTCCACACGCGCAAGTCCCGCGATGCGCGCTTCAGAACCAGCTTGCGAGAAGTGCCGCTCCAGGATCAGCTTCTCGTCGATCAGGCGTTTCCCCACCAGCGGCTTCTCTCGCTGCCGAGCAACGATGCGCGCCACGAAGTTGACGACCGTGTCGTCCCCCGGGCCCTCGCGCGCGCTTGCACCGGGCTGGCGCGCCGGCGACACAAAGACAGGCACGACACCAACGCCCGGCACATACTCTACCGGCGGTGGATACTGTTGAAGCACCGATGGGCGACCCCGTTTAACTGGCCTGCGTGCCACAGTCGTGTTGGCTGCACCGTTGGACTCGCTGCCACGTGTATCGCCAGAATCCCGCATCTGCTGCCAGGATTTCTGCCCTGCCGCTACATTTTTGTCGAGAGAGACCGCCTTCGAAGGCAGCAGGTTCGTACCACCGGCGATCACGCCACGCACTTTCCCGGCTCTGTTGGTTTCACTTCCGACGTGTACATCTGATTCGAGTCCATCGACATCCGGCGGCGCCCAATCAACCCGCACGCCCCCAAGCAGCTGCTCCGCCGCCCGGAGCCGTCGCCCTTCGATCTCAACAATCAACGCAATATACGTCCGCACCATCTCACACATCTTTTGCCAGAAACCACTCCAACCGCCCTGAATAGATCGCAATGTCACCATCACGGGCGGGAAAACTCGAGGTGAGTTCGGATCGGAGGCGGTCATGGCAAGGCGTGCGTACCTCGGTGGCGAACCAAGCGCGTGCGGATCGGCGAAGGTCGCAGCGCCAGACGCGTTCGATCAGTCCCTCTACGGCAGCATCTGCCCCGACCTCTCCTGGTGCCTCTGTGCTGCCGAACACGCCAATTTCAGGTGACGACTCATCTACTCCTTCCTGCCCAGCGGCATCAACACCCCCCACCCCGCTATCCAACGCAAGAACGCTTTCCGGCCCATCGGATCCTCCTCGAAGTTGCAGAATGTCCGGATGGTTGCCTTTACATTCTCTGCCGTGGAGACTTCGACAGAAGACGAGACCCTGTGGCTTGTAGCTTGCGACAGCCAGTCGAGGGGCGAGTCGCTGAGCACCAAGGCTCGTGTCCTGACGCAGAGCCCCTGCCTGCATCGCCGCCAGGATGTACAGGATGAAAGCACCAGCCATTTCGTAGCGGTGTGTCGCAGATCGCATCCGGGGTCGCCTTGTACGCTCTTCACGGCAGATCCTCGGCGCCTCGGGTGGCACCAGCGCGCGTGAACTGTGATGATGAAGAGTGCGCTTGATGCTTCGCCTCATCCAATCAAGACGGCGCTGTTGGTCGGCAAGCAATATTTGCGCAATGTCTGAATCCCTCACCCTTGTGAATTGGGCGCAGGCCGGCAGCGGAATCCCGGCTCAGCCCCAAACGAAGCCTGCTGGTCCCATCTGGGGATCGCGGCGGAGGGCGATGTCAACTTTGATTCTAAAAGTAAACTCCGCGGATTTACGATCAAAGGGCCACACAGCACCGCCAGACTGGTTGCTCGTATACCCGCTGCCTGTTACGCTTGAGCTTGTGCTGGTTAGAAATGTCGCCCTCGAGCGCAGTGTGCAATCTGCTAACCTCCACGCAGCGTTGCTCGCTGACGTTGGAAGCCTCTTTCGCCTCGACATAGGGTTCCCGTCCTTCTTCGTGGATCCATTCCACTGAAACCTCATTGCATCTCGGTGGGAGGTATCTCTTTCCAACCGTCGAAGTTCCCGGGCACCTGCTTCGTGTTCAAGCAAACCCCGGTACGCAGTGCTTTTGGCGGCTGGTCCAGCCACCCGAGCTGTAGGTCTCAAAAATAGAATTCCACGTCCCAGCCAGCTCGCCAGTGTGTGAACGTATGGTGTTTCGCTGCGAAGTCGGTTTTCGGTAAAGGCTTCCAGCGACAAATGATTCCAATCAACTACACCTCGCAAGCTTCTGAGTGCACGATTGGTGCGTGCTCCTTTCAATGATGCTGACATGAAAACGCCCGCCCGCGGCTTCAGGCCATCTGTAGTTCCGCGTTGCCCTGCAGCGCTACTGTTTTTTCGCCGTTGTAACAAAAAATATTCCGAGTCACCCTGCCACTGCCGCTCCTGCCGTATCATCTCAAGAGAACCCACACTGGAGAGTCTCCTTGAGGCGCGCATCCTGGAACGAGAGCTTAAAATTGATGTATTTACACGCTCAGCAACCTGAGGCTTTTCTCGTCGGAAATCCTCATGTCCTGGCAGAATGTCGCGCCAGAGCCCCAGGCCGCAGAGACACCGGGCCTCATGAGTCTTCCTCCTGGAGAAGATGCACGCCCGTCTGCGTGTCGGGCCACACAGCACTCGCTTCAAACGCAGTGCAATGGCGCTGGCTAGCTAGGGCACCAGAGAGGGCGCAGGTTGGCACCGCCTTCCAGTCGATTTCCGCCAGCTGCTCCTGCTTCTTCTGCTTCTCAATCAGCCCATCCCGCAGAATATGATGAGCCTCGTGCACCCTCCGGTATCCCCTCTCTTCGAAGTCGCTCAGACAAGTCCACTCTGCCGTTCCATGAGATTGATCTTCTCAAGGCGAGACAGGGCAGGCGCAGGCGCCGCGGGGCGAAGGGAGATGGGAGTGGGCGCTACCGAGCGGACACTGCAATTCACCAGGGAATGTCGCCCACAGCTTTGGCGCCCTGCCGTGCACCGCCTATCAAAGGCCTGCTGCACTGCGGGATGCAGGCCAGGGGCGGAAGGCAATTACCCCGTTGAATCTGGCTTGACGCCCAGAACCGTTACCTCCACACCCAGCGGTGTGAGCAGGATATCATTCACCTGCAGCAAGCCGCATGCAACTCACAACGGAACTTTGATGCTCAATATCTCTGCCGGAATTGCATGGAACAACGGCAGTTCGCGGGACAGAGGGGTACGAGGAGCAGATCGGACCTGGAACCCAAAAGGAGCTGTCGCATCGGGGTCGGTCAGAAAGGCAGGTGCCTTGGCCTTGCCACCTTTCTTTGGCATTCAGAGGTGAGGCCCACTGCGCCCTCTCCTACCAGGTAGGCTCCGGGTCGGGTTTAGTTAGGCTCCGTTTAGGCTCCAATTCCCATGTGAAATCTCGCAACCTGCAGCAGGCAGCCCGGGGGGATTCTGGCGGGCACGATGCCAAAAACGGGGCCCTTTGCGTTTCCCGCACGGGCATTCCCCGAAGATGACCTTCCTGGCGGAGGGGACGATGTTGGTGAGGCCGAGGACGCTCCTGATCAGGACTACTACGTGTTTCTCAATGTTCGTGTCCACCCACTGCGAGCGCAGCGCA
>Ga0115567_10005940_pt1 | contig 11749 bp, 9 predicted proteins | sample COGITO_mtgs_1204_2_FD_88679 | JGI IMG/M metagenome (GOLD analysis project Ga0115567, IMG submission 88679) | Pelagic marine microbial communities from North Sea - COGITO_mtgs_120412 | ecosystem: Environmental > Aquatic > Marine > Epipelagic | place: Germany:Helgoland, sampling site Kabeltonne...
CATATTTTGAGTAATTCAAATCAAAAATGTATTTCGCTTTTAATCAGTATTTTGAAAAAAAAATATTTTTTTAAAATATTTTTTTTAGAAGAATTTGTGTTTTTTAACATAAATAAATATTAAATTCATAGCCTCAACCGTTAGTTTATGAAACATTATTGTATTATTTTAATACTTTTTTTAACTGCAAACCAAGTTTTAAGGTCGCAAAGTATTGAGAACTTTAAAGATAATAAAGGTGAGTATTTAAATACGTATGATGCCACCGTAGGTCTTGAAAATACCGGACTTTATAACGGCATACAATTTAAAGATCAATCACGAAGCGCAGACGGGACTTTCCGTTTTTATAATGATGGAGAATTTACTAAGGGTACCGTAGTTTTTGATGGCCAATTGTACAAAAACGTATTGTTAAAGTACGATATTTTAGAAGATGTTTTAATAACACATTCAGATGATGACCTTAGCATTTTCCATTTGCAATTGGTAACCAATAAAGTAAGTTATTTTTCAATATTTTCTAAGGAATTTGTACGTTTAAAATTTCCAGATCGGCAAATTTCTAAACTCAATGATTTTTATGAGTTGCTCTATAAAGGCAATTCTCTTACTTTATATGAAAAGCATTACAAAAATAAAAAAGAAGTCTTAAAGGGAACGTTTCTGGCCTATAGCTATAATAAAGAATCATATTTTTTATTAGAAAATAACGGAAAATACAATATTATTGAAACCATTAGGGATTGTAGGAAAACTTTACCTGAAAGAAAAGAAGCCATCAATGATTTTTATAATTCCTATAAAAATCTTTACAAAACCGATAGGGAAAAATTCATGATTCTTTTATTCCAAACCCTTGATAATTCTAATTTCAACTAAAGGTTTTTGCCAACATCTTATGAGAAAATCCGCACTCTTTGTTCTATTTATTTTATTTATTTCTAATTCTGTTTTTGGTCAAACCGAAAAAACTACAACAATCTCTTTTGATAATAAAGATTTGAAAGAGGCTATTTTACAGTTGGAAGATAGCACCGATACGCAATTCTTTTTTCAAGAGGAATGGCTAAAAGGCCAAACTGTTTCAGGTAATTTTAATGATGTCCCGTTGCGCAGCATTTTAGATGCGATACTGCAAAATACAAGCCTTAATTATCTTATTAGAGGCAACCAAGTAATAATTCTAAATAATTTGCTGGTCTATGATACATTACCAGACAATTATTTTAATGAGGGAACTAACAACTCCGACGGAACTATTCCACCGATATTCCAAGAACAATATTCAGGAATGGATAACAAAGATATAAATAAGGTAGAATCAATCGGCAGGCAAAAATCTCAAGATAAAGCGACAAGTTATACTTTGAGCGGTGTATTGAAAAATTCTAAAACAGGTGAGCCAATTTCTGATATGACTATCTCAACGGCAGATAGAAAATTTTATGCAACTACAAATGCTAGCGGATATTATAAAATAAATCTTCCTGCAGGTTTGAATACATTAGAAACTAGTTTAATAGGTTACGAAAGAAAAATTAGAGAAGTAGTGGTCTATGGTGATGGAAATTTGAATATGAGTGTAGTTGAAAATACCGAAATGCTTGGAGAGGTGGTTATAGAATCTAATAAAAATGAAAATGTTAGAGCTGCGGCTTTGGGCGTAACATCCATAGACATTGAAAAAATCAAAGAAATTCCATTGGTTTTAGGAGAACGAGATATGTTTAAAGTTGCTACAACACTACCTGGAATTACAACGGCTGGTGAAGGTGCGCAAGGTTATAATGTTCGTGGAGGTAGAGCAGACCAAAATCTTATTTTACTGGATGAAGGTGTTATTTATACACCTTCACACTTTTTAGGATTTTTCTCGGCTATAAATCCATTTACCACAGAAAGTTTGGATATATATAAAGCAAGTATTCCTGCAGAATATGGCGGTAGATTATCTTCAGTATTTGATATTGAATCTAAAGATGGAAATTTCAATAAAATATCTGGAGAGGGTTCAATTGGACCCATTACAGGGAATTTATCGTTAGAGGTTCCAGTTATTGAAGATAAAGCATCTTTAATAGTTGGTGGTCGCGCAACTTATTCAGGTTATATTTTAAGATCTTTGGATGAACCATCACTAAAAAATAGTGAAGCTTCATTTTACGATGCGATTGCAAAATATAAGCATAAGTTCAATGCAAACAATTCTGTTCAAGGAACGGTTTATTATAGTAATGATAAATTTAGTATTACTTCAGATTCATTATATAAATATTCGAACCGTTTGGTCTCGTTGCAATGGGCACACAATTTTAATGAAAAAAGCAGGGCAAATCTAATACTCGTTAATAGCAAGTATAATTATAATATTCTTTTTGACGGCGACCAAAACAACGATTTTGACTTTGGATATGAGATTAATGAAACGCAAGTAAAGCTTAATTTAAACTATGCCTTAAGCGATAAGCATAAATTTACGTATGGTTTGAGTAGTAAACTTTATGGTATAGATCCTGGAACTATTAAACCAACAAGTGAGAACAGTGATATTGCTTTACAAAAAAGCGATAGGGAACAAGGTTTAGAATCTGCGCTCTATTTCGCAGACCTCTATAAGGTCAATGAAAAGATCTTGTTTGATCTCGGAATTAGATATTCTTTTTATGCCGCATTGGGTGAAGCTACGCAAAATGTTTATGAAGATAATGCGCCAAAAAGCGCAGGCACTGTCAAAGAAGTTAAAACCTACGGGAATAATGAAATTATAAAAACATATGGTGGTCCTGAATTCCGTTTGTCCGGTCGATATTTGTTCACACCTTCACTTTCGATAAAAGCAGGCTACAATAGAACGATTCAGTATATCCATCTTTTGTCTACCAATACCACGATCTCGCCAACGGATATTTATAAACTATCTGACCTTAATATCGAGCCACAACGTGCAGATCAATATTCAGTAGGCCTCTTCAAGAATATAGAAGAAAAAGATCTAGAGTTTAGTTTAGAAGGATATTACAAACAAATGGATAATATTCTAGATTATAAAACCGGCGCTCAGCTTATATTGAACGAAAACCTTGAAACCGAATTACTGAACGGTGAAGGTAGAGCTTATGGTATAGAATTTTTGGCTAGGAAGAATAAAGGACGATTAAACGGATATTTTGGATATACATATTCTCGTTCAGAAATTAAATTAAATAGCGAGATTCAATCTGAGCGCGTAAATAATGGGGCTTATTTCCCTGCGAATTATGACAAGCCACACGATTTTTCTTTGGTAGGGAATTATAAACTGACCAAACGCTACAGTATCTCTAGCAATTTTGTTTATCAAACGGGAAGACCTGTAACATATCCTGTTGGACGTTTTATCTTCGCAGGTGAGGAGCAAGTAGTTTATAGTGACAGAAATGAATTTAGAATTCCAGACTATTACCGTTTGGATATTGGTGTTAATATTGAGGGAAACCATAAAAAGAATAAACTAGCACATAGTTTTATAAATATTTCTGTATATAATGTTCTAGGTAGAAACAATCCATATTCAGTATTCTTTGTAAATGATGACGGAAAGATCAAAGCCCTAAAGACATCGATATTTTCTGTGCCCGTACCTACGATTACTTATAATTTTAAATTTTAAAAAATGTATAGAATTTTTAATAAAATAGTTTTACTAATATTTATTGGTATACTTTCCAGCTGTACCGAGGAAATAGCGATTGAGGACAATGGCTTTGAAAGTATTCTTGTTGTAGAATCAACGCTTACAAATAACTTAGAGAATCAAACGGTGAAGCTTTCCCGAACCTCGCAATTAAACGATACTATATTTCAAGTAGAGCAAAATGCCGTTGTTTCGGTAATGGAAGGAAGTACTGTCTATAATTTTACTTCGATAGGAAATGGAGATTATCTTTCAGATGAAAAATTCGCGGCGAAAGAAAATTTGGATTACCAATTGAACATTACAACCCAAAATGGGAAAAAATATACTTCATCCAAAGTACAGCTCAAACCGGTACCAGAAATTGAAGATTTGTATGTTGAGTCTGGATTTTCCAATAATACTCTGGGAGCACAAATATTGGTAGATGTAAAAGGCTTAAATGATTCAACAAACTATTTACGATACGAATTTGAAGAAACCTACAAAATTGTTACTCCTATAGTCAAAGTTACAAAAGGCGAAATTAGAAATTACAAAACACAATTGAATGGTTGCGCTACTTTTGATATTGTAGAAGTTTTCAAAGATTCTATTAATGATGTCTGTTATAACAATAGACTTTCATCAGGGATTAATTTAGCAAATACGTCAGGGATAGGAGAAAATCGAGCGACTCGAGTACCTGTACACTTTGTTCAAGCTACAGATCCCGTTCTTCTTGCCCGCTATAGTATATTGGTCAAACAATATTCCCAAAGTCTCGAGGCAAACAGTTTTTATGAGATCCTGAAAGATTTTGGCGGCAGCGGTAGCGTCCTTTCACAAAATCAACCCGGTTTTGTTGTTGGTAATATCAACGCTATAAATGACAATACGGAGAAAGTTTTAGGTTTTTTCGAAGCTTCTTCGATTTCTGAGAAACGAATCTATTTTAACCACGAAGATTTAGAATTTGATAGACCTGATTATTTTGAAGACTGTACCCCAATAAAATACGACTATAATTTTTGCGGTGGTCTAGCACCAGATCCCCCAACGGGTTTTCGTAGGGATCTACTTTACACAGATGCATTTAGAAATAATTATCAATTTATATCTTTTGATTTTCCAATATTTGAATTGGTAAAACCTGCTTGCGCAGATTGCAGTTTCATTGGTACAACCGAAAAACCAGAATTCTGGATAGATTAAAATATTTATTATGAAAACATTTCTAACATTTTTATCGATATGGTTCCTGGTTTTGGGATGTACCGAGGAAATTGTTATAGAGGATAATGGCTTTGAAAGTATTCTCGTGGTAGAATCAACAATTACAGACAATCTTGAAAATCAAACTGTTAAACTTTCCCGAACATCCAAGCTCAATGATACGCTGTTTCAAGTAGAGCAAAATGCCATAGTTACCGTAAACGAGGGAAATACCACTTATAATTTTACATCCATTGGAAATGGGAGATATCTTTCAGATGAAAAGTTCTCAGCGAAAGAAAATTTGGATTACCAATTGAATATTACAACCCAAAATGGAAAAAATATACTTCATCTAAAGTACAGCTTAAACCAGTACCAGAAATTGAAAACTTATATGCTGAATCTGGATTTTCCAACAATGATTTGGGAGCGCAAGTATTGGTAGATTTAAAAGGTTTAAATGATACAACAAACTATTTAAGATATGAATTTGAAGAGACTTACAAAATTGTTCCACCAATAGTTAAAGCTACTATGGGCGAATTTAGAAATTACGAGACAAATAGGACGGGTTGTGCAACATTTAACGTTGTAGAAGTATCGAAAGATTCAATCAATGATGTATGTTATAACAATAGATCTTCATCGGGAATTATATTAACGACCACATCTGGCTTTGGAGAAAATCGATCAGTTAGGGTACCCATAAATTTTGTTCAAGCTACAGATCCTGTTCTTGGAGCTCGCTATAGCATTTTGGTGAAACAATATTCACAGAGTTTAGAAGGAGCAAACTTTTATAAAATTTTAAAAGAATTGGGTGGCAGTGAAAATTTGTTATCTCAAAATCAACCTGGATATGTTGTAGGTAATATTATTTCTCAGAATACTGAAAAGGAAAAGATACTCGGTTTTTTTGAAGTTTCTTCGGTTAGTGAAAAACGTATTTATTTTAATTATAATGATTTTGATTTTCAAAACCCTCCCTATTTTGAAAATTGCGAGCCAATTTTATATGATTATTTTTACTGTGGTCCTCCAGATATACCTCCACCAGTTGCATTACGTAGAAATCAACTTTATACAGATGCATTTAGAAACAATTACCAATTTGTTTCTTTTGATTTTCCATTATTTGAATTGGTAAAACCTGCTTGCGCAGATTGCAGTTACTTAGGCACGATCGAAAAACCAGAATTCTGGATAGATTAAATTAAAAATTATGAAAAAAATTTTAGTACTACTTTTTGTTTTAGGTTATTCAGTTGCGGAAGCACAAGTAAATAATGTAAATAAAAGATTGATTGATGATCTTCCAAAAGAAATTGTGAGCATTCAAGTTAATTCAAATCTTTTATTAGCGGGAGAATCCCTTCTCTATAAAGTTGAAGCATTAAATGCAGAAACGAAAACGGAAAGTTTGATTAGCTCTTCGGGGTATGTATCCTTGATAGGAAATAACGATACGATCGTCTTTAACCAAAAAATCAAGCTTAATGATGGCAAAGGCTCGGGATACTTTTTTATACCCTCAAACTTGGCTTCTGGAAGTTACGAATTGCTGGGATATACAAATTTCAGCAAAAATAATCTAACAAATCCTGTAGACTCAAAATCGCTGGTAATAATCAATCCATTCGTTGCCTCAAAAAATGTAAGATTTGCAGATTCGCTTTCTAAAAATATAATTCGTTTTGAAGAAAAAAATCGGGCAGCTCTTGCCAGCGCTGCAAGCGATAACTCTTTGGTTGACATAAATCTTTCGAAATCGGTTTTCTCCAAAAGAGAATCGGTCGAATTAAATTTTAAAGATGTTTATGGTAAGATTTTGAATGGTGATTTATTACTTTCTGTTCGAAAGGTAATGCCCGTTAATTTACCTGAAAATTTGTCTCAGCAAAAAATATTTTCAGAAGTGAACGATAATAAAACATTATATCTTCCAGAATTGAGGGGCGAGATTATTTCAGGAAAGATAACAGCTACCAACAACGAACTTCCAATAATTAATAAAGTAATTGCCTTATCGATTCCCGGAAAGAATTTCATTACCAAATTGGCCAAAACAGATTCCGAAGGTAATTTTCTTTTTTCAGTTTCAGAAAACTACAATTCAAATGAAGCCATTTTCCAAATAGTCGATGTAGAAAAAGACAATTACACTATAAAAATTAACAGCAAGAGTGATGTTGCAACTTATGCAACAACAATTCCTTTTCCCGATATAGATATGGACCTTAAGGAATGGTTGGTTGAACGCAGTATAAGTTTACAGATAGAAAATGCATTTTATGGCAAAAAGGGTGATAGTATCAAGTCTACCTCTTTCGATCAACCATTTTTTGGTAATCAAGGAACGAATTATGTTTTAGACGAGTATACCAGATTTCCAACAATGACAGAAACTTTTGTGGAGATAGTTTTTATTGCTGGTGTAAGGCGTGATGGCGAAAAAAGAAAATTTATTGTTAAGGATTACGATGAAAACGCCAGTACAAATGCGTTTAGTTCGTTAGAGCCTATGGTTTTAATGGATGGTGTTTATATTCAAAATAATGATGAAGTCCTTGATTATAATCCTGATAAGGTAGAAAGTATTAGAGTTATACCAGTGCCATATCGTTACGGTCCGAAACTTTTTGGCGGAATTATATCCATACTAACAAAAGATGGAAGTTTTAGACCAAAATCAAAAGATCAACCATTAGAAACCTTAGAAATAAATAATTTTGTTGAGGAAAAAATCAACTATAGCCCAAGTTATTTGGACGATCAATCATTGGATAGAATACCAGACAATAGAGTTCAATTACTATGGAATCCAAAATTTGAGATGAGTAAAAATTCTGGGAAAGTAAATTTTTTCACCTCCGATGAAACAGGGATTTTTGAAATTAAATTGAGCGGAATTACTAAAGGAGGTGAAAATATTTCTGAAAAAGCTTACTTCAAGGTAGAATAAAAATAGAGAGAAGTTTGATTAGCTAAACTAAGAGAGGTTTAGTTATTTTGAAAAAAAATCTATACTTATTTTAATGTTGGAAACTTACTAAAATGATGAATCAAGGCCGATTTAGATAATTTATATTGGTTAGGTTTTCTGAAACACGCCAAAGTCTGTTGGCAACTTCTTCGGCTTGTGGTTTAACTTCAGCGATGCCTGGCTCACCTTTCATTTCCATAAAACCTGTTGGCCCAAAGTAATCGCCACCTTTAATATCTTTATTCAAAGCCGCCAAAATAATTGGTTTTGCGCCGTTTTCTGCAGAATGTGAAACCAAAAATAAAATAGGACTTAGAACTATCGACAACCATTTTGGTATATGTCGTGAAAGCTCTGTATTCGATGCGCCAGGATGTGCGGCAATCGATTTTGTGTTTCCTTTCGAAAAGCTTTTTAATCGTCTGTCAAGCTCTTTGGCGAATAGGAGACAAGCTAACTTGCTTTGACCGTAAGCTTTAAACTTTGAGTAGTTTTTTTCGCTCTGTAGATCTTTAAAATCGATCTCTGCATTTTTGTGGGCAATAGAACTTAGAGAAACCACGCGAGAATCTTTTGTATCTGTGAGAATTTCTATCAATAATCCCGTTAACAGAAAATGACCAAAATAATTGGCAGCCATTTGTAGTTCAAAACCGTCTTCCGTTTTTTGATACGGAGGCATCATTACACCTGCATTATTGATTAGCAGATCTAGCCTATTGTATTGAGACAAAAATTTTTCAGCGAATTCGCGAACAGATTTAAGTTTACTAAGATCAATCTGTATAATATCCAATTGTGCCTCTGGAACTTGCTTTAAAATCTTTTGTTTGGCTTCCTCAGCTTTTTCAAGGTTACGGCAAGCCATAATCGTTGTAATACCTTTAGATGCAAAAGCCAATGTAGTTTCAAAACCTAATCCGGAATTTGCTCCGGTTACGATAGCTGTTCGACCATTTTGTTTCGGAAAGTTTCTTAAATCAAATTTTGACATAGTTAAAGTTTAAATTAAGATATTTAAAATTTAATTTTTTTCTTAAAACACGAATAGTTAATAATTTTAATCAATTCAGGCGGCTATTAACAATATAAATGTTAAAATAAAGCAAAAAAACCAATAATTTAAAATTTTGTTTCTATATTTACTGAACTATTATATCGGGGTGCTTAAGTTTATACATTTAGACAGCTGAAAATATACCCGTTGAACTTCGATGGATAATGCCAACAGGAGGAATATGATTTACAAAGGGAACAGAACTTTTATAGTTTTATTCCCTTTGTTTTTTTTATTTAAAGTTCTTCACTCTTTTCTTTTTGACCGGTCATCATTAAATATGATTTCAAAAACTCATCAATCTGTCCATCTAAAATAGCGTCGGTATTTCCACTTTCGTAGCTTGTTCTAACGTCTTTAACCAATTTATAAGGATGAATCACATAATTACGAATCTGCGATCCCCATTCAATTGCCATTTTGTTACCTTCAATTTCTGCACGTTTTTCTTGTTGTTTCCGAAGCTCGATCTCGTATAATTGAGATTTAAGCATTTGCATCGCTTTCTGCCTATTTTCAAGCTGCGAACGTGTTTCGCTATTGTGTATTACGATTCCCGAAGGTTTGTGCGTTAAAATCGCTTTAGTTTCTACTTTATTTACATTTTGTCCACCAGCACCGCCACTTCTGGCAAAATCCCATCCTATATCCGCAGGATTAATGTCGATCTCGATACTATCATCTGCCAAAGGATATACATAGACACTTGCAAAGCTGGTATGGCGCTTACCATTACTATCAAATGGTGAAATACGGACCAGACGGTGAACGCCATTTTCGCTTTTGAGCCAGCCGAAGCCATATTCGCCATCGATCTCTATGGTGACGGTCTTTATTCCTGCAACATCTCCAGCTTGGTAGTTGAGTTCTTTGACCTTATAACCGTTTTTTTCAGCCCACATTAGGTACATACGCATTAGCATTTCAGCCCAATCGCAACTTTCGGTTCCGCCTGCGCCAGCCGTAATTTGTAGAACGGCACTAAGCTCGTCGCCTTCGTTGCTCAACATATTACGGAATTCAAGCGCTTCGATTGCTTCTAATGCTTTGCCAAAACGAATTTCTACGTTTTCGGCATCACCTTCTCCTTCTTTAAAAAATTCATAGATTACCTCTGCATCCTCAAAAAGGTTGAGTGCAGTTTCATAATCTTCTACCCATTTTTTCTTGTTCCGAAGCACTTTCATAAAAGCTTCGGCTTCTTGCGGATTGTTCCAGAAATTTGGATCGAAGGTTTTCTCTTCGTCGTTGCTTATCTCTATCTTTTTACCGGCAACGTCAAAGAAACCTCCTTAACGCATCCAGGCGATCTCTGAGATCATTTAGTTGATCTTGTGATATCATAGCATTTCCCGCATAAGCGGGAATCTTTTTTAGTTAAACTTAATTCTCATTATTCTCATTCAAAAATAGCCTTTATCTTACGTTTGCTGAAATTTTAACCGTGCTTTCTTTTTTTGCAATTATTAGTTCTCATTTAAACAGCTAATAATCAATCATCATTTAATTAGCTTTCAGAAATTAAAATATTAAGATTAGATTTAGGATATTTGAAGAAGAAAAAATAACGTAATATATTCCGAAGAAAATTATAAAAATTATGAGAAAATTATTTATCATTTTGGTTGCGTTGGTATCGTTTTCTGTTAATGCGCAAAACGACAAGGCCTATGTAGATGGTTTGGTAGCAGAATTCACCCAAAGTCTTAATGAAAGAGCTATTGATAATTATTTTTATAACACACGTTATTGTTTGGGCAATATCCAAATATTTGATCTAGGCAACGGAAAACGTTGTATGAGCAAGGATACTTATTATGAAGTGTATGTATTTTGGAAAGAAGATAATGTATCAATGATTAAAAAAATTGATAATTGTGGTCTGTATTTTCCTGAGGCTTTACCAGAAAATGATATAGTAAAATTCTACAAAAGCAGCACCGAGCAACTTCGCGAAAAAGTGAAAAATTACGAAACTGTAGAGCAGCCAACTGGTCCTGTTCAACGTACTGCCATCCATAATTGTTACCGCGAATTTGAATTTGTTTCAGGTTCAGAAAATTTTGGACAAAAATATAATGAATTCGATCTAACAAACGATTCACAAAATGCAAATATAAATTTTAGTCATAATAATAGCTTGGTTGTTGTTAGCCTTGATTCTCAAATCGATAGCATTATAAAAAAAACAGCTAACAAACTTAGAAGGCAACCTTAAATAAATGTCAACTTAAAGAGATTTCCACTTTTCCTCGGTTGTGCAAAGAAGAACATATGGTATTAAAAATTTAATTTTTTTGATGAATAAAATTATAGATTTACGTAGCGATACGGTAACAAAACCAACTCCAGCGATGATGCAGGCAATAATGAATGCTGAAACTGGTGACGACGTATATAAAGAAGACCCAACAGTAAACGCTTTAGAAAAAAAAGTTGCTGAGATGTTCGGTACTGAAGAAGCTTTGTTTTTCCCAACGGGAAGTATGGCAAACCAAGCAGCAATAAAATTAAACACACAACCTGGCGAACAGCTTATTTGCGACAAATGGGCGCATGTTTATAATTATGAAGGTGGCGGCGTTTCTTTTAATAGCGGCGTTTCTTGCAGACTTTTAGATGGTGATAGGGGAATGGTAACCGCGCAACAAGTTGAAGAAGCTATCAATCCACCAGATTTTTACCATAGTCCGCTAACCTCGTTAGTTTGTCTTGAAAACACAACCAATAAAGGTGGTGGCGCTTGTTATGATTTTGCTGAAATAAAAGCGATACGAGAAGTTTGTAACAAACACGGTTTAGGTTTACATCTTGATGGCGCGCGCTTGGCAAATGC
>Ga0115567_10005947_pt1 | contig 11743 bp, 12 predicted proteins | sample COGITO_mtgs_1204_2_FD_88679 | JGI IMG/M metagenome (GOLD analysis project Ga0115567, IMG submission 88679) | Pelagic marine microbial communities from North Sea - COGITO_mtgs_120412 | ecosystem: Environmental > Aquatic > Marine > Epipelagic | place: Germany:Helgoland, sampling site Kabeltonne...
GATCTGTTTCTGCCGACCGAATTCATCGGCGATCCGGGACGGATGCGTCAGGTTCTGACGAACCTCATAGGCAATGCCATCAAGTTCACGCAGCAGGGGCACGTCCTGATCCGGGCGACGGGCATCACGGGCGAGGACGGCACCGCGCATATCCATATCGCCGTCGAAGATACCGGGATCGGCATCCCGGCGGACAAGATCGATCATGTCTTTGGCGAGTTCAATCAGGTCGATGACGCGCATAATCGCAGCTTTGAGGGCACGGGCCTCGGGCTTGCCATAACGCAGCAACTGGTGCGGCTGATGGGCGGCCGGATCTGGGTCGAAAGCGAGCTGGGCATCGGGTCCGTCTTTGGTTTGCGTATCGCCCTGCCGCTGGGCGCTGGGCCTGCACCGGCGCCATCGGCGTGGCCGGGTCTGACGCGTGCGATGATCGTCGACAGCCGTGCCGTCAATCGCCAGATCCTTGAGAAGAGGCTAAACGGGCTCGGGATCGAGACGCTGGCCTGCGCGGATGCCGACAGCGCGCTCAAGCAGATCGGCCCGGGCATCGACGTCGTGCTGGTCGAGCATCACCTGAGCGCGATGGACGGTCTGGAGTTGGCCGAGGCGCTGCATGCCGCAGGGCATAGGGCGCCGATCATCCTGCTGAGCGATAATGCCGGCCACGCCGCGCAGGATCCGGCGAGGCCTTTGGTCCACTCAGTGCTGCAAAAGCCGGTTTCGCGCCGGGACCTGATCGACGCGCTGGCGGCGCTTCGGCCCCGTGACGCGTCGGCTTCCGCGCCGCGTGCGCTGTGCGTGCTTGCGGCAGAGGATAACAACACGAACCGGCTGGTCTTCTCCAAGATGATCGCCGCGCTGGATATCGATCTGAGGTTTGCGCAAAACGGGATCGAGGCGGTCGAGCTTTATCAGAGCGTTGCGCCCGACATCGTCTTCATGGATATTTCCATGCCGCAGATGGACGGCAAGGAGGCGACGCGCCGCATCCGCGACATCGAAAGGACAAGCGGCGCGCATGTGCCCATCGTCGCGATGACAGCGCATGCGATGGATGGCGACGATGCCGAGATACTTGCGGCAGGGCTGGATTATTACCTGACCAAGCCGCTGCGCAAGGCCGAAATTCACGCACGGATCCTGGCCGCGTGTCCGCCCGGTGTGCGCCCGCCCGGCTTCCCGGCAGAGCAGGCCGGATGATGCCTGAAACGCCTTAGTCGGCGCCGCGGATGAAGGCGGGCTTGCCCTCTTCGGACAGATCGGGGCTGTGGGCATAGCCGCCTGCGTCAAATTCCAGCAGCGCGGCGGGGTCGGTCAGGCGATGGGTTACGATGAACCGCGCCATCGCGCCGCGCGCCTTCTTGGCGTAAAAGCTGACGATCTTGGGCTTGCCGCCCTTGTCCTCCAGAAAGACGGGCGTGATCACCCGCAGCTTGAGCGCGTCGCGATCGACCGCGCCGAAATATTCCTGACTGGCGCAGTTGACCAGAACGTCCGTTTCCACATCGGCCGCATGCCGGTTCAGCGCTTCGGACAGGCGCGCGCCCCAGTATTCATAGAGCGATGTGCCACGCTCTGTCTTCAGCTTGCTGCCCATCTCCAGCCGGTAGGGCTGAATCGCATCGAGCGGGCGCAACACGCCGTAAAGCCCCGACAGGATGCGAAGGTGGTCTTGCGCCCATGCCAACTCGTCCGCGTCGAGGCTGGTGGCCTCCAGCCCCTGATAGGTGTCACCGGCAAAGGCGAGCGCGGCGGGCTTGCTGTCCATCTCACCGAAATTGCCAAAGCGTTCGGCGTTCAGTTTGGCCAGATCGGCGCTGATATCCATCAGGTCGCGCAACTCCTTCTGGCTGAGCTTGCCGGCGATCCTGGCCAGCGCCTTGGCGTCCTTGGCAAAGCCGGGCACGGTGGCGTGCGTGTCCGTGGGCGACATGTCCAGTTTCTTGGCGGGCGAGATGGCGACGAGCATGGCAATTCCTTTCGGGTTGCCCCTGACTTAGTCCGCCGCTTGCAGAACGTCCAGAAAGGCGGACCCGAAACGCTCGGCCCGCTTGTCGCCGAGAAGTCGCGCCATCTGCGCGGCGTCGCGGGGGCGCTGCTCGGCGATGCGGGTGATCAGGCCGGTGCCGCAGCTCAGCGGTTTGTCCAGACCGTCCGCGCCGCGCGCAAGTTGCTGCTGCACCTCGTTCAGCCGGTCATAGACGCTGCCAGCGGCGCGCCCGGCCAGTTTGCGGCGCGACGGGTGCATCTGCGCGGCCTCGCCGTTGATGACCTCCAGAAAGGCATCGCCATACTGGTCCAGCTTTTTCGCGCCGACCCCGCCGATGCGTGCCATCTGGTCCAGCGTCACGGGCCGGACCTCGGCCATCTCGATCAGGGTGCGGTCGTTGAAGACGATGTAGGCGGGCACTCCCTGCGCCTCGGCAAAACCGCGCCTCTTGGCCTTGAGCGCCGAAAGCAGCGGTGCGTCCTCGTCCGAGACAAGCGCGCGGGGGGCCGGGCGGCGGTCGCCCGCCTGAACCATGTCCTCGCGCAGGGTGATGCCGGCCTGGCCCTTGAGGATCGGCACGGCGGGATCCGTCATGCGCAGCGCGCCGTGCCTTTCGGGGTCTGGACGAACAAGGTCATGCCCCATCATCTGCCGGAAAATGGCCTGCCAGTTCTGCTTGGACATGTCCTTGCCCACGCCGAAGGTGGGCAGGCTGTCGTGCCCGCGCTGGCGGACCTTGTCGGTGACCTTGCCCGTCAGGATGTCGATCAGATGCCCGGCGCCGAAATATTCATTGGTGCGCAGGATGGCCGACAGCGCCTTGCGCACCGCCTCGGTCCCGTCGAAGGTGGCGGGGGGCGTGTCGCAGAGGTCGCAATTCCTGCACGGCTCGGACGTCTCGCCAAAATATCCCAGCAGTTTCACGCGCCGGCACTCCAACGCCTCGGCGAGGCCCAGCAGCGCGTTGAGGCGTGCGTGATCGGCCATGCGCCGCTCGGGCGGGGCCATCCCCTCGTCGATCTGGCTGCGGCGCAGGCGGATATCGTCGGGGCCATAGAGCGTGAGCGTTTCGGCCGGGGCGCCGTCCCGGCCCGCGCGGCCGATCTCCTGATAGTAGCTCTCGATGGACTTGGGCAGGTCGGCATGCGCGACCCAGCGGATGTCGGGCTTGTCCACGCCCATGCCGAAGGCGACGGTCGCAACCACGATCAGGCCATCCTCGGCGTTGAAACGCGTTTCGACCTCGCGGCGCGTGTCCGCCTCCATTCCGCCATTGTAGGCGACCGCGTTGTGCCCGCCCTCGCGCAGCGCCTGCGCCAGCGTTTCGGTGCGCGCGCGGGTGCCGCAATAGACGATGCCGGACTGCCCCTTGCGCGCGCCGGCAAAGTCCATGATCTGGCGCCGGGGGCTGTCCTTGGCGGCAAAGGCAAGGTGGATGTTGGGCCGGTCGAACCCGTGCAGGAACCGCGCGGGCGCGGCGCCGTCGAACAGCTTTTCGATGATCTCGTCCTGCGTCTCGGCATCGGCCGTCGCGGTGAACGCGGCCAGCGGCACGTCCAGCGCGCGGCGCAACTCACCGATGCGCAGGTAATCGGGCCGGAAATCGTGCCCCCACTGGCTGACGCAATGCGCCTCGTCCACGGCGATCAGCGACACGCCGATGCGGCGCAGCATCCCCATCGACGACCCGGCGGCGAGGCGCTCGGGCGCGATGTAGAGCAGTTTGAGCGTGCCGGCCTCCAGCGCCGCCCAGACGGCTGCCGTCTCTTCCTCGGTATTGCCGGACGTCAGCGCGCCCGCCTCGACGCCCGCGGCCTTGAGGGCGCGCACCTGATCGCGCATCAGCGCGATAAGCGGCGAGATCACGACAGTCACGCCCTCGCGCATCAGCGCAGGCAGTTGGAAGCAAAGGGATTTGCCGCCGCCCGTAGGCATGATGGCCAGCACGTTCTGCCCGCCCGCGACGGCGGTCACGATATCCTCCTGACCGGGGCGGAAGGCGTCGAATCCGAATATATCCCTCAGGAGGGCGGCGGCGGGGGGCATGCGGGTATCCTGCAAGGCTGTTCTGGCTGCTCTTACAAGAGTATTTTCACACTAAGATTCGGTGAACAAGTCCCGTGGTGCGATCAGGCGAAACCAAAGATGACCGGCAGCACGTAGGCGCGCAGCGAAATCACGATGATCAGCGCCACCAGCGGCGCCAGATCGAGAGGGCGCGTGTCGGGCAAAATGGAGCGGATGGGCTGATAAATCGGCTCCAGCAGGCGGTTGAGACCCTGCCAGATTTGGGCAACCAGCGGCTGGCGCAGATTCAGCACCTGAAAGTTGATCAGCCAGCTCATGATGATATGCACGATCATCACGAAATAGACGATGCTGAGGATCAGTTGCAAAGGTCCGTAAATTGCCAGCATGTCGCGTCATCCCATGTAAAATCCTGTCCCGAGGTAGGCCGCAGCGGCGCAAAGCGCAAGGGTGGCGGCAGGAATGGCTTGCCGGGCGCGGCGCGGCGCTGTCATACCGGGCGGCAGAGGGATGCGGGGCAAAACCGACATGACGGGCATCAGCAAACGCCGCCGCATCTGGGGCTGGTTCTTCTTCGACTGGGCCAGTCAGCCCTATAACACGCTGCTGATCACGTTCATTTTCGCGCCCTATATGTCCGAGGTGATCGGCGATGGCGCGCGGGCGCAGACGATCTGGGCCTTCGGCATCGCCGCGGGCGGCGTGATCATCGCGCTGGGCGCGCCGATCCTGGGCGCGATGGCGGATCATTCCGGCGCGCGCCTGCGCTGGATCTGGGGATTTTCGGTGATGTATGTTCTCGGTGCCTTCGGCATCTGGTGGGCCGTGCCCGAGGGGCCGAACGTGATGCTGATCCTCGGGTTCTTCGTGCTGGGCATGATCGGGATGGAGTTTGCGACGATATTCACCAATTCCATGCTGCCCGATCTGGGCCGTCCGGATCAGATCGGGCGCATCTCTGGCAATGGCTGGGCGTTCGGCTATCTGGGCGGGCTGGTGGCCCTGTCGATCATGCTGCTTTTCTTTGCCGAAGGGGCGGACACGGGGCGCACGCTGATCGGGCTTGCGCCTGCCTTCGGCCTCGATCCGGGCGCGCGCGAGGGCACGCGCTTTGTCGGGCCGCTGACGGGGCTGTGGTTCATCGTGTTCATGGTGCCGTTTTTCCTCTGGGTCCGCGATCCGGCGCCGGTGCGCAGCGGCGCGGGCGCGGTGCGGCGCGCACTGGCCGAGGTTTATGACACCATACGCGCGCTTCCCCGGACGCCCTCGATGTTCTCGTATCTCGGCGCGTCGATGTTCTACCGCGATGCGCTGAACGGGATGTATGTCTTCGGCGGTATCTATGCGTCAGGCGTTCTGGGGTGGAGCGTCGTCGATGTCGGGGTGTTCGGCATCCTGGCGCTTGTGGCGGGCGCGCTGTTCGCGTGGCTCGGGGGGTATGCGGATGACCGCTTTGGCCCCAAGGCGGTGATCGTGGCGGCCATTCTGGTGCTGCTCTTCGTTGCCATCTCGATCGCCACATTGTCGCGAGGTTCGGTCTATGGCATCGCCCTGCCGCCGGGCTCGGCGGTGCCGGATATCCTGTTTTACGGGTGCGGCATCCTGATCGGCGCGGCGGGGGGTGTGCTGCAATCGGCCAGCCGGTCGATGATGGTGCGGCAAGCGCGCGCGGGCCAGATGGCGCAGTGCTTCGGCCTTTACGGTCTGGCGGGCAAGGCGACGGCATTCATCGCGCCGTCGCTGATCGGGGCCGCGACGGCCCTTTCGGGCAGCCAGCAAATTGGCGTCAGCCCGCTGATCGGGCTTTTCGCGCTGGGCCTGATCCTGCTAGTCTGGGTGAAACCGGGAGGAGACCCATCCGAATGATCACGCATATCAGGGCGCTTGCCGCCATTCTCGGCCTCATTGCGCTGCCCGCTTTTGCCCAAGGCGTCCCCGCCAGCATGCAGGGCAAGCAGGCCAAGCAATTCTTCGGCGCCGCCAATGTCGGCTCGCGCCAGGGTGCCGCGCCCTTTGGCAGTTACGCCAAAGGGTGTATCGCCGGTGGCTTGCAACTGCCGCAGACGGGGCCGACATGGCAGGCGATGCGCCTGTCGCGCAACCGCAACTGGGGCCATCCGCAGCTTGTAGATTTCGTGGCCGACCTTTCGGCCAGGGTGGCGCAACTGCCGGGGTGGCCCGGCCTTTACGTCGGTGACATGAGCCAGCCGCGCGGCGGCCCGATGCTGAGCGGGCACCGGTCGCACCAGTTGGGGCTCGATGCCGATATCTGGCTGATGCAGCCGCCGCGCCTCAGCCTCAGCATCCGTGAGCGCGAGAACATGTCGGCCACTTCGATGCGCCGCGCGAACGGCGCCTATGTCAATTCCGGCTGGACCCGCGGGCAGCATGAAGTGGTAAAGGCGGCGGCGAGCGATCCGCGCGTCGCACGCATCTTCATCTTTCCGGGCGCCAAGGTGCAGATGTGCAACGACGAGACCGGCAACCGCGACTGGCTGCGCAAGGTGCGGCCGTGGTGGGGGCATCACTATCATTTCCACGTGCGCCTTGCCTGCCCGCCCGGTGCTGCGGGATGCGTCAATCAGGATCCGCCGCCGCCCGGCGATGGCTGCGCCGAGGCGCGCGAATGGGTCAGCAACATCCTCAACCCGCCCAAGGCCAAGCCGCGCGATCCGAACGCGCCTGCGCCCAAGCCGCGCCGGGAACTGACGATGGCCGATCTGCCGCAGCAATGCGTCGGCGTGCTTCAGTCGCCATAGGGCCGCGCGCAACGTGACGCCACGAAAACCGCGCAGGCCGGTAGTTTTGTTTTGACATATGCACAAAATCTGGCAGGCTGAGATCAGATTTCAACAACTGAAAGGAGGTGGTCCAGTGTCTACAAGGGTATTGGAGCGAGGTGTCGGAACAGTTTGGGAGAGCCGTACCTAGGGCAACCCCCGGGTATCTGAGAACCCCGAATTGGTGTGCCACCTAACCGGCCCGCCTCCGAAAAACTCTAGAGGGCCGTTCCAGCGATGGGGCGGCCCTTTCGATTTCGGTGCTTGCGCGCTAGATTGCCCGTCATGTTGCGCATCACAGACACCATCGCCATCGAGGATTGGGAGCTGACCGAGCAGTTCGTCCGCTCCAGCGGGCCGGGCGGGCAGAACGTCAACAAGGTCTCAAGCGCGGTCGAATTGCGGTTCGAGGCCGAGCGGTCGCCCAACCTGCCCGATCCTGTCAAGCGAAGGCTGAGGCGGCTGGCCGGGCGGCGCTGGACGACCGAGGGCACGCTGATCATCCAGTGCGACGAGACGCGGCACCAGGCGCGCAACCGCGACATTGCCCGCGACCGCCTGACAGAGCTGATCCGCAAGGCCACCGAAAAGCCCAAGCGCCGCATTCCGACGCGCCCCACGCTCGGCTCGAAAAAGCGGCGCCTCAAGGCCAAGAAGGTGCGCGGCGAGGTCAAGGCGCTGCGCGGCCCCGTCGACGGCGAAAGCTGACACCGCGCGGAATGGCGCCGGATTTCGAGCGATAGGCGCTTGCGGGCGGCCAGATATTGGTGGCCGGGCCTGGCGATCCTATATATCTCATGCGCGAACATGCGGAAGGAACGGACATGACGAACACCCTCTATCAGGGCGATCTGCCGGACGGGCTGAATCTGGGGCCGGTCGTGGCCATAGATTGCGAGACGATGGGCCTGAACCCGCACCGCGACCGTTTGTGCGTGATCCAGATGTCCGGCGGCGACGGTAACGCGCATCTGGTGCAGGTGGCCAAGGGACAGACCGAGGCGCCGAACCTCTGCGCCATGCTGACCGATCCCGATGTGCTCAAGCTGTTTCACTTTGGCCGCTTCGATATTGCCGCGATGCAGAATGCGTTTGGTGCCGTGACCGCGCCTGTCTACTGCACCAAGATCGCCAGCAAGCTGATCCGCACCTATACGGACCGGCATGGCCTGAAATATCTCCTGCAAGAGCTGCTGGGCGTCGATATATCCAAGCATCAGCAAAGCAGCGACTGGGGCGCGCCGCAACTGACCGAGGCGCAGCTGGATTACGCGGCGTCGGATGTCCTGTATCTGCACCGTCTGCGCGAGGCGCTGAACAAGCGGCTGGAGCGTGAGGGACGGATGGAGATGGCGCAGGCCTGCTTTGATTTTCTGCCCGCGCGCGCGGCGCTGGATCTGGCTGGCTGGCCCGAACAGGATATCTTTTCACATTGATCCGCCGGGCCGACAATCTTCACACGCGTCTGGTCAACTGGGCCAAGATCATCCTGCCGCTGATCGCGCTGGGCCTCCTTTCGACCGTGTTTCTGTTGTCCCAAAAGGCCGATCTGAGCGATACGATCCCCTTCGCCGACATGGATCTGGTCCAGCGGGCGCATGATCAGGGTGCGACGAACCCCAGTTTCGCAGGCGTCGCCTCGGGGGGCGAACAAATCTTGTTCCGCGCCAACTCGGTGCGTCCGGATCCTGCGGATCGCGAGCTGCTTCGCGCCGAAAGCGCGGTGGCATCGCTGCGCCTGAATGGCGGCGGGGTCGTCGACATCGCGGCGCTGCGGGGTGCGGCCAGCTCATCGGGTGTGGCTGCAAGGCTGGAGGGCGACGTGCAGGTGACCACAACTACCGGATACGATATCCGGACAGAGGCGATCGATGCGCGCTTCGACACGCTTTTTGCCGAAACTCCCGGTCCGGTCAGTGGCACGGGTCCGCCCGGCGCCTTGAATGCAGGCCGCATGATCCTGACATCCGATCCCGAAACCGGAGCCGCAAATTTGCAGTTCACGGATGGGGTCAAGCTGGTGTACAAGCCCGCAAAGCCTAAGGAATGAATTCCGTGTCACGCCTCGTTCACGCCTCGCTCTTCGTGCTGCTGACACTTTTCGGCAGCGGGGCAGGCGCACAAGGCATGCAGGTCGCCTTTGGTGGCGCGGCCGCTGGCAGCGACCTTCCGGTCGAGGTGACGGCCGCCAATCTGGACGTCGACCAGAATGACGGCACTGCGGTCTTCACCGGCGACGTGCTGGTCGGGCAGGGACAGATGCGTCTGTCGGCCCCGCGCGTTCTGGTCGTCTACCTTCAGGGCGGCACAGGCATCGCGCGGCTGGAGGCGAGTGGCGGTGTCACGCTGGTCAGCGGCGAGGACGCGGCAGAGGCGACACGCGCCGATTACAACGTTGAGACCGGAATGATCGAAATGACGGGCGATGTTTTGCTGGTGCAGGGCCCCGCCGCGCTGACGGCGGACAAGATGACGGTCGACACGGTCGCCGGCACTGCCCGCATGAACGGGCGCGTCAGCACTGTCCTGCAGCCCGAGACGCGGCAATGACAAAGCCCGATTTGCGCATCGCCGGGACCGCCGAAACCGCGCCCGATCTGGGCGGGCTGACCGTGCAGAACCTGCGCAAAAGCTACAAGAAGCGGACCGTGATCCGCGACGTTTCCCTGCATCTGCGCCAAGGCGAAGTCGCCGCGCTGCTGGGGCCGAACGGATCGGGCAAGACGACCACGTTCTACGCGATTGCCGGGCTCATCTATCCCGAGGGCGGTCAGGTAAGCATCGACGGGCGCAACGTGACCAACCTGCCGATGTACCGCCGGGCCAAGCTGGGCGTTGGCTATCTGCCGCAGGAAATGTCGATCTTTCGGGGGCTGTCCGTCGAGGACAACATCATGGCGATCCTCGACATTTCGGTCCGCGACACACATACGCGGCGTGAGCGGCTGGAAGAGCTTCTGGCCGATTTCTCGGTCGAGCATCTGCGGCGCGCGCCGGCGCTGGCCCTTTCGGGCGGCGAAAGGCGGCGCGTCGAAATCGCGCGGTGCCTTGCCGCCGATCCAAAATACCTGCTGCTGGACGAGCCTTTTGCCGGGGTCGATCCGATCAGCGTGGGCGATATCCGCCATCTGGTTGCCGACCTGAAAAAGCGCGGCATCGGCGTACTGATTACCGATCACAATGTGCGCGAAACGCTTGAGATCGTCGACCGGGCCTATATTCTGCACGATGGCAAGGTTCTGATGTCCGGCACACCAGAAGAGGTCGTGGCAAACGAGAACGTACGCCGCGTCTACCTGGGCGAGAACTTTCGCATTTCCTGAAAACCGGCGCCGGATTCCGCCGGGCACCTACCGATCGTCATTGACAAGGGCGGATGAAAGAGCGTCAATTGTAGGATGATATTTCTACGGCTCGATCGCCACAGCCTCTCGGCGCGGCATTGAAATCGTTAACGAAATATTAACATTCAGCAGCCCTTTCCGGCCATCCGAAGGGTATCTCGACACTTTTGGCCGGGTGGGGCGCGCCTTTTGAAGGAGTGACTATGCGCTATCAGATTTCTGGCAAGCAGATCGACATTGGCGAGGCCCTGCAGACCCATGTGCGGACCGAACTTGGTGAGGCGGTGACAAAATATGCCGAGCGTCCGACCAGCGCCAATGTCGTTTTTTCCAAAAGTGCCAGTGAATTTGCCTGCGAAGCGATCGTTCATCTGTCGACCGGACTGACCGCGCAGGCGACGGGCAAGGCGCATGAAATATACGCCGCATTCGACGCTTGCCGTGAAAAGATGGAAAAGCAATTGCGCCGCTACAAGCGGAGGTTGAAAGACCATCACAAGGAGCGCGCGCAGCCGGTTGAACTCTCGGGTGGCTCCTCTTATATCCTCGCCTCAGAAGTCGAAGGAGGGGAATCGGAGCCCGATAGCCTTCAGCCCATCATCGTCGCCGAAATGGAGGCGCAGATCCCGTCCCTCTCTGTCGGAGAGGCCGTGATGCAGATGGAGTTGGCAGGGGCCCCCGTCCTGGTGTTTCGCAATGAGGCAAAAAGCGGGTTGAATGTGGTCTACCGCCGCGACGACGGCAATATCGGGTGGATCGATCCGTAAAATATGGCCCTGGCGGCGCCAAGCGGCCGTGGCTGTCGGAGCAGTGAATGGACCTACCCATGATCCTGAAACCCGGAGCCGTGCGCGTGCTCAGCGCCGCATCGAGCAAAAAACGCCTGATGCATGAGTTGGGCGACATCGCCCACGCCGTCTATGGGGTGAATGCCCATGCCGCCATCGAGGCGCTGCAGGAGCGCGAGGCGCTGGGTCCAACCGGCGTGGGCCATGGCGTGGCCCTGCCGCACGCCCGGCTGGACGATCTTGACCGGGTTGTCGGCGCTCTGGTGTTGCTTGAGACGCCGATCAATTTCGACTCTATCGACCGCCAGCCCGTTGATCTGGCCTTCGCTCTTTTTGCGCCCAAGCAGGCGGGGGTCGAGCATCTGAAGGCGCTCGCGCTCATCTCGCGCACGCTGCGCGACGCGCAGCTCTGCGCCAAACTGCGGGCCAATCCTGATCCCGCGACGCTCTACACCATCGTGACCGAAGCGCAGTCGTCGCTGGCGGCGTGATGCCAGTTGCCTGCGGCCAAAGCGTTTTAGCGCCAGCGGCCCCAGCCGAACATCAGGTAGTCGCGCTGATAGATCTCGGCGACGAGCGCTTCGATAGCGCCGTTGTAGATATCCGCCAGCGCATAGGGCTGATCGACTCCCGAAGGCGCGACGGCGTCGGCGTCCGGGCGGCCGATCTGCCTGGCCAGCGCGGCCAGTTGCGTCTGCATCTCATCCTCGCGGATGATCAGGTCGGGCAGCGTGAATTGCGCCATTCCCTGCAAGACGGCAGTCTGCGTGGCCCAGTTGGCATCGACCCTCACACTGGTTTGGCCGCGCA
>Ga0115567_10005948_pt1 | contig 11743 bp, 22 predicted proteins | sample COGITO_mtgs_1204_2_FD_88679 | JGI IMG/M metagenome (GOLD analysis project Ga0115567, IMG submission 88679) | Pelagic marine microbial communities from North Sea - COGITO_mtgs_120412 | ecosystem: Environmental > Aquatic > Marine > Epipelagic | place: Germany:Helgoland, sampling site Kabeltonne...
ATGACTTGGGAGCAAGTCAGTGATCCGACTGTCGCCGCTGTGGGCGGCTTCCTCACCCTCTAAAGAGCAAGAGAGGCGCAACGGTTTAATGAGGGTTCGATTCCCTCAGCGCCACGACTCGCCACAAGGCGAACACAACAAGGGAGAAACAAAATGCACACGATCACGAACGAACACCTAGACGGCGCTCTAAACCGATACGCCGCGGCGTGTGAGCGTCTAGGGCTCACTGACGGCCGTACCATCGTCCTTAGTCACGGGAGCAAAGCGAACGGGATTGCCTACCGCGTGAACCTCCGAGCCACTGAGGGAAGCGGGCACCACAACCCCCCCGCCGGGGACGACTTCCTAGGGTTCACAAAGCGGGACGCCTTCGAGAAACTGGCCGACCGCGCCAGAGTCCTAGAAGACGTAGCACGGGCTACGGGCAAGTAAGAGAAAAGGGGCGCAATGGTTTAACGAGGGTTCGATTCCCTCAGCGCCACGATTCGCAACACTGCGAAACACAAAGGGAGAACAAAATGGAAAACGCGAGGATCATTCAAGCCAATTTGCAAGGCGTGAAACGCTCCGACGGTAGCGCCTCCGAATGGGTCCAAATCGTCGATGATTCGCTCCAGCTTTACGAAATTGAAGAGCGAATTTTAGAAGTCCTTTGGATAGCGCACGAATACGCCACGGGGAAAACACTCTCTGACGAAGACCCGAAATGGCACGGCATGCACGAACTAGCCGCGAAAATCGCGGGGACGCACTACTAAAAGCAAGAGAGGCGCAACGGTTTAACGAGGGTTCGATTCCCTCAGCGCCACGATTCGCAACACTGCGAAACACAAAGGGAGAACAAAATGAAGAGCAACGAAAAATTTGACGAACTAGCCGAGAATCTCGCCGGGGCACTGATTCAAGCGATCGAAGACAACCCCGGCGAATGGTCAAAGTCGTGGACGGGGGGCGGAATCGCCGCCTACCCTCACAACGTCACAACGGGCAAGGCTTACACGGGCGGAAACGTCTTCATGCTATGGCTCACCGCTTCAGCGGCAGGCTACGGTTCCGGCCAATGGGCCACCTATAAGCAGTACGAAGCCGCCGGGCACCAAGTCCGAAAAGGGGAGAAGGGTACCCGCCTCATGAGGTGGAACGTGATTTATACATGCGACGCCATGAAGAAATCACATTCTAAGCCGTGCGGCCCACAGTGCCGCAAGCGCATTATCCCAACCACTTTCACGGTCTTTAATTCAGCGCAAGTTGACGGGGACGTAGCCGACGCTCCCGGATTTTCCACTGAGGCAGGGGCACCCCTTCCCGGCGCTGAAGAGGTCCGGGCATTCTTTGGAAGTGTCGGCGCACGATGGACCGAAGAGGCTCAGGACCGGGCCTACTACAGTCCCGGCGAGGATCGAATCGTGACGCCAACGGCGGAACAGTTCGACACGGTGGGCGGATTCGCCGCAACCGTCGCTCATGAATTCACTCACTGGACGGGGAGCGCCGACCGGCTAGGGCGCGAACAGTCCGGGGGCTTCGGGTCCGAATCCTACGCCCTAGAGGAACTGGTAGCCGAGCTAGGGGCAGTCGTCTTGTGCAACGCTCTAGGACTGGAGCACCAACCACTAGAGACTCACGCCGCCTACCTGAAGAACTGGCTGCAAGCTCTAAAGAGCGAGGAAGGGCCGAAGCTACTGTGGAAGGTAGCCGGGCAAGCGAGCAAAGCCGCCAGCTACATAACCGAAGCGGCGGAGGCACGCCAGACAGTGGCGGCCTAAAGAGGCAAGGCAAGAGGGGCGCAACGGTTCCGCTGAGGTTCGATTCCTCAGGCGCTCACGATTCGCAACAAGGCGAACAAACAAAGGGAGAAACGAAATGAACACACTGGATTGCGTAGACCTTCCCGCTATTTGGGCAAGCTACTTGATTAACGGCGACGGCTCCGGGCTTGACCCTGCCGACATAGATCTAGCCGACACTGAGGTCGAAAACCTCTCTGAAATGGGCATCATCATCGTGGACGTCTCCGAGGATACTTTCTTCGGTCGCTACGCCGGTCTTGGCTACGATCTCGCCACCTACACGCTGACGGACCGAACTGAGGGGCTGACATGAGCCGACTACTAGACGCCCTATTCGTCATCTTCGGTGTCGCTCTGTCGATATTCTTTATCGTCGGAATCTGGCTCACTTGGAATGACCCGACAGCCTGCTGGACAAGCTGCTGAACAGAGAGAGGGCGCAACGGTTCAACAGTGGTTCGATTCCACTGGCGCCACGATTCGCACCAACGCGAAACAAACAAAAGGAGAAACGAAATGAACAACACCATCACCGACACCAACCCGCAGCGCACTTGGGTTCAGGGCGGCTTCGGTCAAGTCAAAGTCCGCATCGACGGAGCGGATGCTGACGGCATCATCGACGTGCACTCGACCGACATAAACGGCATGTTCCCCAAACTCATCGCCACGTTCAACGACCAGCTTGGCGTTCGTTGGGCCGACGTGGTTCAGATGGCGAAAGACTCCGCTGACGCCAGCGCAGACCGGCGCCATGCGCGCTGGGCACGTCAGGCATGAACATAGAGAGGGCGCAACGGTTTAACTGAGGTTCGATTCCTCAGGCGCCACGATTCGCACCAACGCGAACAACAACAAAGGGAGAAACGAAATGAACACCGAAGATATTGGCCTCGCCTATGATGGGATGCCAGACTCGGCAGTCGAAGCGATACTTGACATGGTGAACGCCCATATGCGCGACGCCTTCGCCTACAACTACAGCGACATTAACGAGGCAGTGATGACCCTGAACGAAGGGGCTAGGGCCTCGTGGCATTCACTGGGAGTCCTGCTGGGCGTTCTCGGCGTTGACTACGCCGACGCTGACAGTGGAGGGTACGACGGGCACACGAACGTCCACGGTAGCCCCTACGCGCAAGCTAAGGGTATGCGGTTCATGTGCCGTGACGGTTCGGGGTTTGTGGTTAACCCCCCGACCGTTCACTTCACCGCAAGTTGGAGCAACAGTCTTCACCCGGTCTGGGCTTCGACGACGATCGACCATTATCCTGAGCCTGGGTTATTGGATTGATTGTCTCCGACTGGCGTGGCTGGTTGTGGTAATCCCGTTATGGCATACTCCCTGGTTCGAGTCCGGGGGCGGGACTGATTTGGGGGTTGCTGTTGTCTCCGACTGGGGGCGGTGGTGTATGCTCATGTTCGCGTGGCCTCAGTGGTGCGTCTGCCTTTCTTCTCCTTTGGGCAGGTGTGACTGCTGGGGCCACGTCTATTTTTCCATGTCTTTTTTTGGTGCGTTTTCGGGGGCGTGCGGGGGGGCGTTTTCGATGGTGTTTTGTGTGTCGTTCGACATACGGTGGGTGTCCCCCCGGCGAGCCTTTGCGAGCCGGGGACGCCATGTCCGGTAAAGTGTGGCAACGGATCGTTTGTCTAAGGGGGGGGCCACGCTTTACAAAACCCCTGTTTGCCCTTTGTTTGTATGGGTTTTAAGCGTGTCAGTGGGGGTCTCTTTGCGGGGGGTCGGTGACGGACTTTGTTGCCACACTTAGAGGGGTTTGGTTGTTCGTTCGTATATGGACTTTGATCCCCTTCCACGTCCTTCTGTGTAGTGTAGGTATCCTTCTCTGACGCCTTGCGAGAGCAGGTCGCGGGTCCGTTTTTGACCACTGTTGCTGTAGTGCTGGGCTTCGGCTGTTGTCATCGGTCCGTGTGCTTGGATCGAGTCGAGCAGTGTTCGGAGGCTTGCCCGGTCTTGTTCGATGTGGACGGTGGAGATTCGGAGGCACGCCGATTCGTGCTGCGGAACCGAGTACATTTCGAGCTTCATCGGGCGTCCCGCTTCGGCGTCGCGCATCTTGTCGAAGTGGAGCGTTATCTCTGGCAGTTCTGGGTCTCTTGTGACGAGGATCGACGAGTTCACCGACGACTGGTAGACGGATGATCCTCGTGGCCCGTTAGCGACCGATTTGCCAGTGTGGTGTACGGCGAGGACGGTGGCGGGGGCGTCGTTAGCTAGGACGGTGAGCGCCGTTGTCATTTCGGACATCTCCTGAGCCGAGTTTTCGTCGATGCCACCACTGAACATATTGAGCGTGTCTACGACGACGAAAGTGAACTTGTTTTCTTGCACGTATCGGGTGAGACCGTCGATTGTGGCCCTGTCCCTTAAAGAGTGGCCGTAGGCGTCGCTGAACGTGATGTTTCCCTCCGGGTGCAGGTGGGGGTGTTCGTCGAGCCATGCGGCGATCCGTTTTTTGTATCCCCGGATGCCTTCCCCGACTAGGTAGAGGACGTTTTGTTGCTTCGATGGTTGGCCGTACCAGTCGGCTCCCGATGCGAGGGTCAGTGTCAGGTCGAGACATACGAACGTTTTGCCGATGCCAGTCGGACCGTAAACGGACGAGAATACGCCTTCAGGGATGGCGTCTTTGACCGCCCATTCAAGGTCGGGTAGTCGCGATATGTCGTCAAGGTCAAGAGCGATGCTGGCCCACCCGGTTTTGCGTTTTTCGGCGTCGTTGTCTGCGACGCGTTCGTGTTGCTCGTTGACCCATTCGGAGAGTTCTACGGTTTGGTCGAGTCGTTCGGTTTCTGTGAGGTGTGTTCGGTAGCCCCCGTAGCGGGCTTCTGCGGCTTTGTCTGCGGCTGCGTAGTCTCCCCCGTAGTGTAGGTGGGCGTAGATGTGGATGGCGTCGTAGGGGGTTTCTTCGTTGAACACGGGGTCGCTTGACGTGTGGCAGTAGAACACTCCGGGGGCGACGGCTCCGACGGTGCCGCTTGTCCCTTCGGTTTTGCCTGGCCGGATGACGTGAATTATGTCGTCTCTGCCGGTGTGCCCGATTGTCCATCCGAGTTGTTCGAGGTAGTTGGCGGTGTCTTGGTTGGTGGCGTGGCCGTTGAACCTGTCCCACGCCGTCGGGGACGCTTTGAGGTCGTCGCGTGAGGTTGTTGTTGATGGTTCGGTCCGGCGGGGCCGTAGGTAGCTGAGAACCGTTGAGGGTGCTAGTGGTATCAGGTCGAGGGTTGGGACCGTTCCTTGGTAGCCGGGGGTGGGCGGGGCGACGACGAATCCTCCGTCGCCGCGCACGTCGATCCCTTTAGAGAATGAGTTGGCGTTGGTGAACGCCTCATCGACCCGCATATAAATGTGTCGGCCCCCTCTGGGGGTCGTTACCTGGGGATAACTTGTGAAGTCTACGTCTCCGAGGTGGGGGCGAACTTCGCTCCACGCTTCGTAGTCGTCGATGTCGATAACGACGAGACCTTTGCCGGTTGCGATGCCGACGTTGCCGTTCGTTTCGACGTTGCCTGCTTTTTGTTGCCAGTCGTTGATGGCTGGCTCTTTAGTTCCTGGCTTTAAGGGAAAGAGGCGGTCTTTCATTCGGCGTCCTCGTTGTCTGCGACGCTGCATCCGTAGGCGCACGCTGCATATCCGGCGAGGTCGGTCCAGTGGTCGAGGAGTGTGGGCGACGTGTATGCCCGTGCGATTTTGACGAGCACCATCATTACTGCCACGTCGGTGCGGTTGAATGTGGTGTCTGGTTTGTACGCGGTCCATAGCCGTGCGATGTCGAGGAAGTTATCTTCCGGGTCGCCGTAGTCCGTGTTGCGATCTTTTGTGCAGGCTTCAAGAGCAGTGTTTAGAACTGTCTCTCGTTTCGATTGTGAAGTCATTGGTTCTCCTTTGTAGATGGGAAACCCCCGCCGCCTTCGTCGAGGCGGCGGGGGTTTTTGCGTTCCCTGGCTTACGCTATTGGCGGTGCCGTGGGAACGCCGGTCGGGGCTGCCTGAGGTACCACTGCGGCTTGCGTTACCGGTTGTGGCGCCACGGGTGCTGCCCCGAAGCTCATTTCGTAGAGCTTTGCCCGGCTGGGCGAAACTCCGGTGTGGACAATCTTGACCGATCCCCCGATGACGAGGGAATCCTTGTTGGCTAGCGCCAGATTGTAAAGCATCGCGTTTTCGCACGACACTCGCTGCTCGATGCCGCTTGCCTCTCGGATGGTGACGACTGGCACGTCTTTGTCGCCGTCGAAGTTTTTTCCGACGGAGAGGTCAACGACCTGCCCTTCAATGAAGTCACCTGCGACAGAGAACTTCTTAAAGTTCCCGCCACTCATCGGCTCTAGGTTGTCAAATATGCTCATTCTGATTCTCTTTCTTTTGCTGGGGTTTCAGCTACAGGATGGTCCTGGCTGTATCTCCGGGTTTGGAGACTGCTTTAGCGACCGGACATCTTCAAGAGCGGCGGCGTGCCCATCGGCATACCCCTTCTCATAGAGGGTGTCGTCGCTGAGGATTTCGTCGAGCCGTTTGTCGTGCTCATCGTGACTGACCACATAGGGGGAGTCGATGACGGCGGCGATTATTTCTTCAAGGGCGTATGCGTCGGGCACTTCTAGGTTGATGGTTTCGAGGTGCCGCCGACAGTGGGCTGCAAGAAAGTCAAGGTTCATGGGGCGCTCACCTTACACGCGACGTGTGACACTGCAATAACTCCTTTGGTAGTTGGATGTTTGGTGGGGGATTCGGGGAGGTCGATGTCTGGTCGAGGAGGCACAGCCCGATTTCTCGTAACCAGAGTGCGTCAGCTTCGTCGTCGGTTGCGTCGATGTCAAGCGATAGGTGTTCGGTAGCTGCGCTTTTCATGTCGTGTTTCTTGGCGGTTCCGCTCCCCGTGGCGAACTTCTTTAGGGCGGTGGGGGCGACTTCGATATGGGGGACACGCATATCATCAAGGGTGTCTCTCACGAGGTGACCGAGGTACCCCAAGTCTTCGCGTCCCTGGCGTGAACCGTATGAGAAGCCTTCTACGACGGCGAGGTCGCACGACCATAGGCGGCTGTAGATTTCGGCTGTGATGATCTTCGCCCGGTACCGTTTCCACTGTTGCTGCTCAAATCTGGCAGGCTTTTTGGGAAATCTGATCGCGTGGGTGAGGCCGTCGGGGGTAGCGATCCCGGTACAGGTGAACGATGGGTCGATGCCGCCGACATTCACAGGTCGCCCGTCAAACGGCCAGCCGAACGCTTTACGATGGAGCCTTCACCGACTTCTTCGCGCGCTTTGAGTAGTTCCTCTCGGCTAAACGCATTGGTCGCCGCTATCGGAATTGAGCGAGCGTATTGGGGGCTGCTCCAATCGGAGGGCCTGCCAGCTTTCTTAGTCATATGTCCTCATCTCTTCTGGAACCTTGAACCCTTTTAACTTACCGATCAACCAGTCAACAACTGTCTTTCGGTTTTTATCTTCGATCTCCGCTATCAAATGGGCATGAAGCAGGGTGTTGATCCGTTTCTTTACGTCCGCTGCACTGCCCGAAAGGTCCGTGTCGTCGAGGTAACCGGGGGGGATACTTAGGTCAGTCTCGACAACACGGACCACTTTCCGCTTTGGGGGTGCGGAAAGTTCAGGCTCCTCAGGCGGTGTGCCCGCCGGGGAGATTTCTTTAGCGCCGGGAAACGCAAACGATATGCACTCAACGATGTCGTCGATTTCACTCATAGCGATCAAATCGGCTAACTGCTGAAAGAACAGAAGCTCACCATCCGTCAACGCTGGGAAGTTCCAAGTGTGCTCTACGCCTGCGGCGGCAGCGAACCCGTCGATCATTTGCCGCTGCTCGTAGGGCTGTTCCGCAACCTTCGCCTGCATTCGTTGAACGTCAGCTTTGGGGGCGTTAGTCTCCCTTCCCCCAAGCCACTTGTTGGCGCGCTTCATCCGTTCCCAATCGCCACCGTGGTCAGGGTGGAGCGAACCGCCGACGTAGACGGCGAAGCCGTTAAGGAAGTCAGGCGTATGGTTGTGCGCTCTGAGACGTTCCTTGACTGGGCTGCTGTTGTAGACGTATCCCCCGCCAGACATCAGGTTGACCAGACCACTTCGCCAACATATTTGCGGGCCTTCTCTTTGCCTACGCTTGCGGCGGAGATCGACTTGACCCAATCGAGAACTTCCCTGCCTGTTTCGACCGGGAACATTCGCGCCCACTCAGGTGTCACCATAAGCACGAGGGTGCCCATCTCTTCAGGATCACCGAGAGTGTCGGAGAGCGGCACGAGATGTTCACGCTCAGTGGCGTTCAGGAGGTAGGCGCGGGAACCTCGCGTCTGCATCCGGGGAGGGAAAGTGGTGGCCCACTCAGCCCACCGGTAGGAGGCCAACTGTGGGGACACGGCGTCGCCGTAAGGCTTCTGGTCGTACCCTCTGGCGGTGACCGACGAGTTCTTCGTCTTGGTGTCACAAAGCCAGATGCGGTCACCGGCAAGTGGACCCGCCCTGAACTTGAGCGCCATGTCGAACCGTCCACCGACCTTGGCGTAGTCATTGAAGACGGCCTGTTCAATGGCGACTGGTTCGGGACGGTTTTCGACAAACCATGCCGATATCTCGTTGATGTACGGCGAAAGTTGTTCGTCTTCTGCGGCACTGAGGGTCGGGCGGTCTTCTCCGATCAGCCAATGTTCGATGACCTCGTGAAGTTTGGTGCCCCGTTCGGTTGCCCGAAGTGGACCCTTCTCTCCGCTTGCCTCAAACCGGGCGCTCTTGACTCGCTCAAATGCTGCCTCAGGGTCGGTTGCTGCGATGTGGGCGAGGCTGCCCATGTTTTCGATGACCCATTTGGCGGTCGCTTCGATTGACCAGTTTTCGAGTACCGGGTTGGCGAGCACCTTCGATGCGACTGTCGAGGCCGAGATGAATACCTCATCGTTGGGGGCCTTCCTCCCGCTCCACTGACTAGCGCCGACTGGTTGCTTCATGATGTCCTCCCGAGAAGGAAGCGGACTAGGGCGTCTCGTTGGTGCTGTCGCCGTTCTTTCCTTGTCGGCTTGAACCAGTCGTTGGGAGCGAAGTGCGGCTCCCACTCTTTACTTTTCCTCATTGGGGTTCCTTTCGTTGAGAAATGCTGTGATGTCTGCCTGTAGGTAGAGCTTGAAGTTGTCGCGCTCGAAGACGGGTAGGGGGGCTTTGCCCTCAGCGACCCATCGACCCCATGTGGCCTGATGTATGCCTGCCTGTTTTGCGGCGGCAGTGCCGGAGACTAATTCCATCTTACCTCTTCCATCTGTCGGCATGTCGCCGTGCGTGCATGGCACCTTGCCATACCGTTATGCGCCCGTCAAGGACCACGCCCTCCTTGACCGGCGCATAACGATATGCTACCTTTCCGAAAATCAAACAAAGGAGAACCATGTCCAATTTCCACAACCCCACAGATGAGTCAGTATTCGACGAGCTTGACGGGCTACTAGGGCAGACCGCCTCAGTACATGAGTTAGCAATTCGACTCGGCTCAGGCGAACGAGGAGTCCGCGCAGCGCTCTACTCCCTCAGGACGCAAGGTCGCGTTCTGAGGTATGGCACAGTCTGGACCTCCGACAAGAGTCTGAATGTCGATGACTACGGTGACCGTCACACTGAGGAGGCCAGCTAATGCCCCTGCACCCCGAGAACCTACGCCGCACCAAAGACTCCGCTGAAACCCGAGCATGGCGAACCAACGAGAACATCGCCACCTTCATCGACCAATACGTCAGTGAACGTCAAGCGATGGGCGACTACAGCCAGCGAACCGCCCTGACCACCCGCCGCCGACTCATGCAATTCGCCGCCTTCACCGAACACGCACTCCAATGCGTGGCCGAGAGCGACATCAAGGCATGGCTCACCTCTATGGACGTGCGCCCATCAACGCTCGGCGCTTGCCACTCAGCATTAAACACTTTCATGCAATGGGCACACGACGATGGCATCATCGACAGGAACCCCTGCGCCAAGATCAGGCGACCGAAAGTCATCGTAGGCGAGAACCGATCCCTCACCGCCAGCGAGGTCCAAGCCGTCCGGCATCAGGCTTGGCGGATGAGTGGCTCACGAGGGCAACTACTTTTCTCACTGCTACACGGTGAGGCGCTAAGGGTTGCTGAAGCGGCTGCCCTGCGAATTGAGGACATCGACTTCGATGGTAACCACCTGTACGTCAGGGGCAAGGGCTATCAGGGCAAGCGTTCACGGCGCATCCCGATGTCCCCCGACACGGCGTTCTTCGCTCGTAGATACATGGGACTCAGAGGCGGAGGAGACCACGGGCCACTCCTACTGAAGCGGGGGACCGATGAACCGCTCGGCGTCGGACGCATCGGAGAGATGGTCACGGCGTGGATGACCCGCGCCGAGGTCAAGAGGGAAGCCTTCGATGGATTGTCGGCACACGCCTTGCGGCACACCGCCGCTGAAGAAATCGCCTCATCGACCGATAATGTGCGTATCGTCCAGGCGATGCTCGGACACAAGAACCTCGCCACGACCCAAACGTACCTACGGCGCGAAGTCGGCGGACTTGATGACGTGCAGGCGGCACGCTTTTCGTGAGGCGGCTGGTTCTAGTGATAGCGCTCGTGGCGGCGTCTTGCTCCCCCGACGACCCGTTGCCTGCGGCGCAGGCTATATTCTCACCTGAGGGCGTGAAGGTTGGCTTCGCTGCTCCGGCTACTGTCGGTGCGGGTTACGCCGGTTCGATCCCGGCCACGTCCACGACGACAACGGTGACGACCACTACGACTACTACTACGACTACTACTACGACTACTACGGCGGCACCCGTCGTTGTTGCTCAGTACCGTGGGACAGTCGAGGCGTGGCGAGGTGAAGTTGAGCTTGCCATCGCTCATTGGGGCGGAGATGCCGACGACGTAACCCGCTTCCTTCGTATTATGCAATGCGAGTCGGGCGGCGATCCGTTGGCGAAGAACCCCAACTCATCAGCGTCTGGACTGATGCAGCACCTGACCCGGTTCTGGGATGACCGAGCCGCTTCAGCGGGGATGCCGGGGGCTGACGTGTTCGATCCGCAAGCAAACATTTGGGTGTCGGCGTGGCTTGCGTTGGCTGCGCCTGGCGGCGGCTGGCAGCATTGGGTGTGCAAATGAGTAGCATCGCGTTCCCACTCATCGTCACCATAGGACTAATAGCCATCGTCATGATCCTCTCAGGGCTACTAGAAGAATGACCCGTGTCAATCGGCGTGTCGCTCCAGATACCCGACAAGAGCTTCCAGCCGTGCCGGGTCATCTTTAGTGTGACCGAGAGCAAGGTTGCATGAACCGCACAGCAGTCCTCGCACCTCGCCGGTCTCGTGGTTGTGATCGACAACGAGCTTCTCGGTCACATCCTCACAGGACAGACACATGCCCCCCTGAGCATCTCTTATCCTCTCGTACTCCTCTAGGGTGACCCCGTACCGAGAGAAGAGATTGTGGTTCCGGTACCAACGTCGCTGACAATCGTCACAACGACCGTGAGCGCGCCCGAGTCGATGGGGGGATAACTGGTACGCCGAGGGTCGCCTGCGTTTCTTACACTCCACGCAGGTCTTCCGCACGGCCCGCCTTTTACTTTTTCTTCTGCTCGGCGTGCCATTCTAAATGATCGAACTGCCAGTTGCGAACTTCCCTCACATCGTCGCGGACCTCAGTGATCCGTTCCGAAATGTCTTCCATCTTGGCGAGGTTGTCTGCGTGCCCAACAGCACGCAACGCATTAGTTTCGTCGTGCTGTCTCGTGTTCTCTCGACGGAACCTGCTTATCAGTACAGCAAACACGCCTGTAATCAATGCTGCTCCTGATCCGCCGAAGATTGCCGCCCATTCTTTCATCGGTCACCTATCCCCGTCCTTGACGATACTCATAAGCCACTCAACTAGGCGACGTATCAACTTGCCGATGGC
>Ga0115567_10005951_pt1 | contig 11738 bp, 13 predicted proteins | sample COGITO_mtgs_1204_2_FD_88679 | JGI IMG/M metagenome (GOLD analysis project Ga0115567, IMG submission 88679) | Pelagic marine microbial communities from North Sea - COGITO_mtgs_120412 | ecosystem: Environmental > Aquatic > Marine > Epipelagic | place: Germany:Helgoland, sampling site Kabeltonne...
AGCGTCGGCGGCACCCTGATGGAGCAAAGCGTCGACGACTACGTCCTGATCTATGCGCGCACGGCGCAGCTCCTCCATCCCGACGACGCCGAGATGACGCTGATGGTCGGCGGCCTGCTCGAGGCGCTCGACCGCTACGACCTCGCCGCCGAGACCTTCGCCACCGTGGCGCCCGACGATCCCGCCTTCCACGCCGCAGAGCTTGGCCGGGCCGACGCGCTGCGCCGTTCGGGCCAGCCGGAGCTGGCGGTCGAGGTGCTCCAGAACATGCTGCGCCGGTTCCCCGATCTCGCCATGGTGCATATCGAACTGGGTGATCAGCTTCGCCGCCTCGACCGTCTGGAGGAGGCCAACGTCGCTTATACCGACGCGCTGTCGGCCCTGCCGCAGGACGATCCCCGCCGCTGGCTGGCGCTTTACCAGCGGGCGATCACGTTCCACGGACTTGACGACTGGCCCCGCGCCGAGGCGGACTTTCGCGCCGCCCTCGCGCTCCAGCCCGACCAGCCCGCGGTGCTGAACTACCTCGGCTATTCCATGGTGGAACGGCGAGAGAACCTCGACGAGGCGCTCGGCATGATCGAACGCGCGGTCGCCGCGCAACCCGACAGCGGCGCCATCGTCGACAGCCTCGGCTGGGCGCTCTACACGCTGGGCCGCGCGGAAGAGGCGGTGGCCCCTATGGAACGCGCCGCCGCGCTGCTGCCCGAGGACGCTGTGGTCAACGACCATCTCGGCGACGTCTACTGGACCGTGGGCCGCAGGCTCGAGGCGCGGTTCCAGTGGCGCCGGGCGCTGTCCTTCGACCCCGAACCGGACCTCGCCGAGGAGATCCGGGCCAAGATCGAGACCGGCCTGCCCGCCCCCGACGCCGACGCCCGCGAGGACGTCGCGACCGACCTCTGAGCGGAGCCTCGCCATGATTGTCCACCGCGCCTTCGCCCCGGCGAAAGTGAACCTGACCCTGCATGTCACCGGCCGTCGCAGCGATGGATACCACCTGCTCGACAGCCTGGTGGTGTTCGGCGGCGTCGGCGACCAGCTCTCGGTGCAGACGGCGCAGGAACTGTCGCTGATCGTCGAGGGACCGTTCAAGCAGGGCGTGCCGACCGACGACACCAACATCGTCCTGCGGGCCGCCCATGCCCTGCGCGCGGCCCGCGGTCTGACCGGTGGCGCGACGATCCGGCTGGCCAAGCACATGCCCCACGCCGCCGGGATCGGCGGCGGATCGGCGGATGCCGCCGCCGTCCTCGGCCTGCTGGCAAAGGTCTGGGGCACCGACCCGGTCATCCCCGACGAGCCGTGGGTCGCCGAACTGGGCTCGGACGTTCCGGTCTGCCTGTCCGGTCCGTCGCCGATGCGGATGGGCGGGGTGGGCGACCTGCTGACCCCCGCGCCGCGCCTGCCGCCCTTTGCCCTCGTGCTGGCAAATGCGGGGCAGCCGGTGCCGACGACAGAGGTGTTCGCCGGTCTCTCCGGCCACGACGGCGACACCATGCCGCCCATCCCCGACGGCCTCGATTTCGATGGACTGTGCGCCTGGATCGGACGCCAGCGCAACGACCTGCAACCGGTCGCGGAGGCGATCTGCCCCGGCGTCGGACAGGCGCTCGACCGGCTTCAGTCGATGCGAGAGGTGCGGCTGTCGCTGATGTCGGGGTCGGGCGGCACCTGCGTCGGGATCGTGCGCGACATGGCCGCCGCACGCACCGTGGCGCGCGCCTTGCAGGTTCGGGAAATGGGCTGGTGGGTGGCGCCGGCGCCGGTCCTTACCTGATCCGCGCGACGACGTAGTCCGCCAGATCGGCCAGCAGGTCGCGCAGCGGATCCGGCGGCACGGCATCGAGCGCCGCCCGCGCGCGCGCCGCCCAGTCGAGCGCGTCACGCCGCGTCGACGCAAGCGTTCCGTACCGGTCGAGCAACGCGCGGGCATGGCCGAGATCGCCGTCGCCGATGCGCCCCTTGCCAATGGTCCGGGCCCAGAACTCGCGCTCATGGGCATCCGCGGCCGCGACGGCGCGGATCACCGGCAGCGTCATCTTGCCCTCGCGGAAATCGTCGCCGACATCCTTGCCGATGTCGTCCCCTTCCCAGTCGAGCAGGTCATCGACGATCTGGAACGCGACGCCGAGCGCGTCGCCGTAATCGTGCAGCGCCCGCACCACGGCGTCGGGGGCGTCGGCGACCACGGCGCCCGCCTCCGTCGCGGCGGAAAACAGCGCCGCCGTCTTGCCCCGCGCGACGCGCAGATAGGTCTCCTCGGTGGTGGCCAGATCGCGCGCGGCGGTCAGCTGCAGCACCTCGCCCTCGGCGATCGTCGCGGCAGCACCCGCCAGGATGTCGAGCACCCGCAGCGACCCGGTTTCCACCATGAGCTGGAACGACCGCGAGAACAGGTAGTCACCCACGAGCACCGAGGAGGTGTTGTCCCACAGCAGGTTCGCCGTCGGACGCCCCCGCCGCCGGTCGCTCTCGTCGACCACGTCGTCGTGCAGCAGGGTCGCGGTGTGGATGAATTCGACGGTCGCGGCGAGCCGGACGTGATGGTCGCCATCGTAGCCGCACAGCCGCGCCGCCGCGAGGGTCAGCATCGGGCGCAGCCGCTTTCCCCCGGCCTCGATCAAGTGGGCCGTCACCTGCGGAATGCGCGGCGCGTGCTCTGACGCCATGCGCGCGCGGATCGTCGCGTCGACGCGGGCCAGGTCGTCCGACAGGGCCGCGGCCAGACGGTCGTGGGGCTTGGTCACGGCATCGGTCATTGGGGATCGCTCGACAACGGACGGCGCAGGCCGTAGCTCGTGGGTATGGAAGAGCTGCTACGCACGAACGATCCTACGGTCATCGCCTTCGCCACAGCCCTGCTGGACGGCGAAGGTATAGACACGTTCGAATTGGACGTAAACATGAGCATCCTCGACGGCAGCATCGGCATATTGCCGCGCCGGCTGATGGTGCGCGGGCGCGACCTGGCCCGCGCCGAACGCGCCATGCGCGACAACGACGTCGATCTGGGCCGCTAGACCGCGGTCGCCGCACTATCGGGCATCGGTCGTTAACGCTTTGTCAGGATCTGGGCGGCAAGCTGCCGGGGCAGGGCCATGCCGCCTTGCGGCGTGACAGGTCCGCGGAAGTGTGGTCGGATCATGCCACGGCAAAGTTCAATTCAGGAGGACGACGATGAGCATCACGAACCACCTCGAGGAACTGAAGAAGAAGCACCGCACCCTGTCCGACGCCGTCGAGACGGCCCAGCGGACCCCCTCCGCCGACGATCTGGATATCGCGCGGATGAAGAAGCAGAAGCTCCATCTCAAGGAAGAGATCACGCGGCTGAGCGCGCACTAGGCACGCCCGACGCGACGGTGCTGGCCGGGCCGATGCCCGACCAGCGCGACCCGACCCCTAGACCAGGTACTGACCGCCATTCGCCGACAGCGTGCTGCCGGTGACAAAGCCCGCGTCGTCGCCTGTCAGGAACGTGACGCAGCGGGCGATTTCGTCGGCCTCACCCAGCCGTCCGACCGGGATCGCGCCGACGATCTGGTCCATCACCTTTTCGGGGATCGTCGCCATCATCTCGGTGTTGATGTAGCCGGGGCAGACGGCGTTGACGGTGATCCCCGCACGCGCACCCTCCTGCGCGAGGCTCTTGGTGAAGCCGATATCGCCGGCCTTGGCGGCGGCATAGTTGGCCTGCGCGAACTGCCCCTTCTGCCCGTTGATCGAGCTGATGTTGACGATGCGCCCGAATTTCCGCTCTCGCATCCCCGGCCAGACGCAATGGGTCATGTTGAACAGGCCCGTCAGGTTGGTGTCGATGACCTCGTGCCATTGCTCGGGCGTCATCTTGTGGAACGGCGCGTCGCGGGTGATGCCCGCGTTGTTGACCAGGATCTCGACCGGGCCATGCGCGTCCTCGACCCGCGCGATGCCGTCCTTGCAGGCGTCGTAGTCGGCGACGTTCCACTTGAAGGTCGGGATGCCGGTCTCGTCCGAAAATGCCTTGGCCGCGTCGTCGTTGCCGGCATAGGTGGCCGCGACCGTATGCCCCTGGGCTTTCAGCGCCCGCGATATCGCGGCGCCGATGCCGCGGCTGCCCCCCGTGACCAGTGCCGTCCGTGCCATGTCGTATCCTCCCTCAGTCGGTTTCGGTTTGGTGATCGTCGAGCCACGCGACACCGTCGTCGTGGCCCCGGTCCCAGGCCTGTCGCAGCAGGCCGGGATCGGTGAAGTCGAGTTTCGAGCCGTCGAGCACGGGCTGCGACGGCTGGACATAGTCGATGCGACTGCCCTCCGCGTCGTCCGGCAGGGCGTGGAACCGCTTGGTCAGCAAGACCAGCGTGCGCCCGCTGTCGGGATCGGGCAGCGGCGCCTTGTCGACCTGCCCGCCGTCGAAGATCGGCTCGCCGTTCCATTTGTCGGCGCGGAACGCGGGCGGCACGGTCGCGGCCATGCGGATCAGGTCGGGCAACGTGCCGTCGCGCGCAGCGGCCCGCGCGTCGATCAGCCGCTGTTCGAGCCCCGTGATCGCAGACAGGCGCGGGCGCGGCGTCGGCGAGATCGCCTGTTCGGCCTGGTAGATCGTTCCGCCGACCAATGCCTTGGCCATGGCCCCGCGCCCCTTGCCGGGGGTCGAAACCGATATCTGGAACGCCGGGCCGTCGGCGATGGCCGCAACGGCGTCTGCGTCGATCACATCCTCGACGATCGTGGCGTAGATGCGCTGATGCGCGGACCGGCCATGCGCGTCGTCGGTATCGTCCCAGGTGAAGTTGTCGTCCGCCTGTCGCAGCGCACGGGTGAACCGGTCGAACAGGTGATCCTCGCGCCGCGCGATCCAGGCGGCCGCGGACAGCGCGCCGCCGCTGCTGCCGGTGACGCGAACCGGATCGAACCGGAACGTCGCCCCCGCGGCCTCCATCCAGCCGCCGTGCCAGAAACAGCGCAGGCCCCCGCCGGAAAAGACGAGCTGATCGTAGGGGGCTGGGCGCTTGGGGCTGTCCTGCATGGGGATGGAACCGGCCACTGACCCGGTTCCGTTCCGGTTCAACCGCGCTCGACGCAGAGCGCGACGCCCATGCCGCCACCAATGCACAAAGTCGCGAGGCCTTTCTTCGCGCCGCGCCGCTTCATCTCGAACAGCAAGGTGTTGAGGACGCGCGCGCCGGATGCGCCGATCGGGTGGCCGATGGCGATGGCGCCGCCGTTGACGTTCACGATTGCCGGATCCCATCCCATGTCCTTGTTCACCGCACAGGCCTGTGCCGCGAACGCCTCGTTCGCCTCGACGAGATCGAGGTCGCCGACGCTCCACCCGGCCTTCTCCAGCGCCTTCCTGGATGCGTGGATCGGGCCCGCGCCCATGATCGACGGGTCGAGACCAGCGGTGGCGTAGCTCGCGATGCGCGCCAGCGGCTCGATCCCGCGCTTGGCGGCGTCGTCCACGCTCATCAGCAACGCGCCGGCGGCACCGTCGTTGAGACCGGAAGCGTTCGCGGCCGTGACCGACCCGTCCTTGGTGAAGGCGGGGCGCAGTTTCTGCATCGCCTCCATCGTGGCGCCGTGGCGGATGTATTCGTCCTGGTCGACGACCGTGTCCGACTTGCGGCCCTTGACGGTGAACGGCACGATCTCGTCGGCGAACTTGCCCGCCTTCTGCGCCGCCTCGGCCTTGTTCTGCGAGGCGACGGCGAATTCGTCCTGCTGGTCGCGGGTGATACCCCATTTGTCGGCGACGTTCTCGGCCGTCTGACCCATGTGGTAGCCGTTGAACGCGTCCCACAATCCGTCGCGGATCATGGTGTCGATCAGGGTGATGTCGCCCATCTTCTGCCCCGCGCGCAAGGATTGGGCATGCGGGGCGAGGGTCATGTTCTCCTGCCCGCCGGCGCAGACGATCGCCGCATCGCCAAGCTGGATGTGCTGCGCGGCGAGCGCCACGGCGCGCAGGCCCGATCCGCAGACCTGGTTGATCGACCAGGCCGCAGATTCGACCGGAAGCCCTGCGTTGATATGCGCCTGTCGCGCCGGGTTCTGTCCCTGTGCGGCGGTCAGCACCTGACCCAGGATCGTCTCGGAGACGTCGGACGGATCGACGCCCGCGCGCCTGACCACTTCGGCGAGGACGGCGGCGCCGAGGTCGTGCGCGGGCGTATTGGCGAAGGCCCCGCCGAAGCTGCCGACGGCGGTGCGGGCGGCGGATGCGATGACGACGTCGGTCATGGAAAGTCTCCTGTCGATGCGGGCGCGGCGCATTGCCGCTTCATCGCGCAGGGTATGAGGCCGCGCGAGGGAGGGCAACGCCAAAGCCGGACCGCGTCAGAGCGTCGATTTCGGCCGACCGAAGAGATAGCCCTGAAGACAGTCCGCCCCGAGATCGGCGAGCAGCGCCGCCTCCTCGGGCGTCTCGACACCCTCGGCGACGGCGAACATCTCGAACTGGTGGGCGACGGTGATCAACGCCTCGGCCAGAACCTGATTGTCGGGCGAGGTGTCGATGCCGCGGATGAAATGGCTGTCGATCTTGACCAGGTCGAAGAAGAAATCCTTCAGGTGGCGGAACGCCGTCATGCCCGCCCCGAAATCGTCGAGCGCGAAGCAGATGCCGCGCGGCTGCATGTCGGCCATGAACCGCATCACCACCTCGGGCATCGCCATCGCCGACGATTCGCCGATCTCGAGGATCAGACGCGCGCCGATCCCGTCGGTCGCGCGCAGGCCCTGATGCAGGATGCGCCGCCACTTGCTGTCGCCCATGGACCGCGCCGACATGTTGATCGACAACCGCAGGCCGGGATTCTGCTTGAGCTTGTGCAGCCCGAGCCGGAGCGCCGCGCAGTCGATCTCGCGGCCCATCTCCGTCTCCTCGACGTCGGGCATGAAGGCCGCGGCGGGCAAAACCCGCCCGTGTTCGTCGAAGATGCGGATCAACCCCTCGTAGAAGGACACCGTGCCGATCTGCGTCGCCCGCGTCACCGGCTGGAACGCCAGCCGCGCGCGGTTGGCCGACAGCGCGGCGGCCACCATCGCCGGCACGTCGCGATCGAAGCTTTGCATCGCGGCCTGGAACGGGTCGGTCGGTTCGTCGTCGCGCACGGCGCCGCCTGTCAGTCCCCGCATGATCCCTCCTGTCGCTCGGGCCCATATTGCGGCAGGATCGTTAGGATGGGGTAAAGCACCGGCATTCGACACGAATGCCATGCAGATCGGGGACCGGATGGACAGGTGCAGCTGGTGCGGGACCGACCCGGTCTATGTCGCCTACCACGATACCGAATGGGGCGTACCCGAATACGATGGCCGCGCGCTGTGGGAGAAGCTGGTCCTCGACGGATTCCAGGCCGGGCTGTCATGGATCACGATCCTGAAGAAGCGCGAGGCCTTCCGCGCGGCGTTCGACGGGTTCGATCCGGTCCGCGTGGCCGAATGGGGCGAGCCGGAAATCGCCCGCGCGCTGGTCGATCCCGGCATCGTGCGCCACCGGGGCAAGATCGAGGCGACGGTCGGCAACGCCCGCGCCTATCTCGCGATCGAGACGCGCGAGGGCTTCTCCGACTGGCTCTGGCGCTATGTCGACGGCACTCCGCTCCAGACCGACCGCGCGACGATGGCGGACGTGCCCGCGTTCACGCCCCTGTCGGAAAGGATGTCGAAGGATCTCAGGTCTGCGGGGTTCCGGTTCTGCGGGCCGACGATCGTCTATGCGTTCATGCAGGCGACGGGGATGGTGAACGACCACGTCGTCACCTGCCACCGCCACGCCCCGGTCAAGGCGATGTCCACCGGCTGAGCGCGTCCTCGTCCTGCGCCTTCGCGGCGACCCAGTCCGACCCGTCGGCGCGCACTTCTTTCTTCCAGAAGGGCGCGCGGGACTTGAGGTAGTCCATGAGGAAATCGGCGGCCTCGAAGGCGGCGGCACGGTGGGCGGCGGCGGTCGCGACCATCATGATCGGCGCGCCGACGGGCAGGCTGCCGTGCCGGTGGATCACCAGCACGTCGTCGAGCGACCAGCGCGACCGCGCCTGCTCTGCGATGTCCCCAAGCGCCTTTTCCGTCATGCCGGGATAATGCTCGATCTCGAGCGCGGCGAGGCCCGTGCCCCGGTCGCGCACGATCCCCGTGAACGTCACGATCGCGCCCGACGACGACCGGCCAGCCGAGAACGCGCCGAGTTCGGCGCCCGCATCGAACGGGGCGGACTGCACGCGCACAGCCATCTCAGCCGCCGGTCATGGGGGGAAAGAACGCGATCTCGCGCACGCCCGCGAGCGGCGCGTCGAAGTCAGACAGCTCCTGATCGACCGCGACCCGCAGCGCGGCGATATCGGTGAAGGCCAGGTCGTAGCGATCCTCGCGCCCGCGCAGTTCCTCCACGAGGTCGCGGACGGTCGCGGCCTCCGTCTCGACCCGCTCGCGCGGCAGGCCGATCCTCTCGCGGACCCAGGCGAAGTAGAGCACATCGATCATGCGGATTCTCTCAGATAGGGCAAAGACTTGGCGAAGTAGTCCCAGCCGGTCAGCAGGGTCAGCGCGGCGGCCAGCCACAACAGCACGATGCCGATCCACCAGCTCACGATCATGCCCCAGTATTTCCAGGCGAGGCCGAATTCGTCGACCACCGTCCCGTCGAAGATGGCGTCGACGAGGCCGGGATCCATCCCCATTGTCTGCATGACGAAGTAATGCTCGAACGCGCCGGTCGAGAACAGGACGGCGATCGCCACCATCTGCAGCGTCGTCTTCCACTTGGCGAGCCGCGTGACCTGCAGCAGACCGGCCTTCGCCCCGAGGAATTCGCGCAGGCCCGACACGAACACCTCGCGAAAGAAGATCAGCGTCGCGGGCAGCAGGATCCACGGGTTCATGCCCGAGAACCCGGTGATCACCAGAAGCGCTATCAACACCATCGCCTTGTCCGCGATCGGGTCGAGCATCGCGCCGAAGCGACTCTCCTGCTTCCATGCGCGGGCGAGGTAGCCGTCGAAGAAATCCGTCAGCGCCGCGCCCACGAACAGCGCCAGCGCGTACCAGTCCGCCCAGGGTCGCGCGAAATAGAGAAACATGACCGCGACGCCGGGCGCTGCCGCGAGGCGCAGAACGGTGAGTGAGTTGGGCAGGTTCCAGGTCATTCGGGATACATAGGCCGTCGACGCGCCATGCACCATACGCCCGGCGCGCGCGGAGGGGGCGGAAGCCTCCGGCGGGGATTATTCCGGCCAAAAGAGGATGCCGGTTCGCCATGCCAAAACAGTCCTCCGCCATCGCATGGTGACGAAGGACCGTCTTCTGGCACGGTCATCGACGTCCCCGCCTGTACCGTGACGACTCCCTAGCGCGGCTGGGTTAACAAGCCGTTACTCTTTTGGCTAAAATAATCCCCGCCGGAGGCTCCGACGTTGCAGCCAGCGCTGTCCTCGGGTCGGCTGGCGGCGTCGCATCGGCGCGTTTTCCGGGACGCCGCCTTGTCGGGGCTTCTCCCGTTCGCGGCTGAAACGCGCCACCGGCGCGTTTCCGGGACGCCTTGCCGGGGCTTCGCCCGTTCGCGGCTGAAACGCGCCACTGGCGCGTTTCCGGGACGCCGCTCACCCCCTTTCGTGAAAGAAATCGTAGATCGTCTGGGCCATCGTCTCGGATATGCCGTCGACCGCCTTGAGGTCCGACAGGTTAGCGCGGCCCACGGCCTTGGCGCTGCCGAAATGGCTCAGCAGCGCGCGCTTGCGCGTGGCGCCCACGCCCGGCACGTCGTCGAGCGGGGTTGCGCCGATCGCCTTGGCGCGCTTGGCGCGGTGGGTGCCGATGGCAAAGCGATGCGCCTCGTCGCGCATGCGCTGCACGAAATAGAGCACCGGATCGTTGTGTCGCAGCGCCATCGGGCGCTTGCCGGTGCGGTGGAACTCCTCCTTGCCGGCGTCGCGGTCCTCGCCCTTGGCGACGCCGACCATCGGCACGTCGCCGACGCCCAGATCGGACATGATGCCGCGTACCGCACTCACCTGTCCGGCCCCCCCGTCGATCAGCAGCAGGTCCGGCCATGTCCCTGCCTTGCGCTCGGGATCCTCCTTCAGCAGGCGCTGGAACCGGCGGGTGAGCACCTCCTTCATCATGCCGAAGTCGTCGCCGGGGGTCAGGTCGTCGCCACGGATGTTGAACTTGCGGTACTGGCCCTTCTCGAACCCCTCGGGCCCCGCCACGATCATCGCGCCGACGGCGTTCGTGCCCATGATGTGGCTGTTGTCGTACACCTCGATCCGGCGCGGCACGCGCGGCAACTCGAACGCCTCGGTCAGGCCCTTCAGCAGCTTGCCCTGCGTCGCACTCTCGCTCAACTTTCGGGCCAGGCTTTCGCGCGCGTTGCGCTGCGCGCCGTGGACCAGCTCGGCCTTCTCGCCGCGCTGGGGCACCATGATGTCGACGCGGCGCCCGATCTTGTCCGACAGCGCCTCGACCATCAGGTCGGTATCGTCGAGCCCGTGGGACAGCAGCAGCATCCGCGGCGGATCGCGATCCGAATAGAACTGCCCGACAAAGGCCTGCATGACCTCGGAGGCGTCCACGTCGTCGCCCACGCGGGGGTAGTAGTCGTGGTTGCCCCAGTTCTGATTGGCGCGAATGAAGAACACCTGCACGCAGGCCTGCCCCTCGTTCAGATGCAGGGCAATCACGTCGGCCTCGGACACGCCGCGCGGGTTGATGCCCTGCGCGGTCTGCACCTGGGTCAGCGCCTTGATCCGGTCGCGCATCGCGGCGGCGCGCTCGAACTCCATCGCGGCACTCGCCTCCTCCATCTGCGCGGCGAGGGTTTCCTGGATCTTCGTCGTGCGGCCCTGCAGGAACTGGGCCGCATCGCGCACCGTGGCGGCGTAGTCCTGTTGCGAGATCAGGCCGGTGCACGGTGCCGAGCATCGCTTGATCTGGTGCAGCAGACAGGGACGGGTGCGGCTCTCGAACATGGCGTCCGAGCAGTTCCGAAGCAGGAAGACCTTCTGCAGCTGGTTGAGTGTGCGGTTCACCGCACCCGCGCTGGCGAAAGGGCCGTAGTAGTCGCCCTTTTCCTTCTTCGCGCCGCGGTGCTTCTTGATCTGGGGATAGTCGTGGGTCTTTGACACCAGGATATTCGGGAACGACTTGTCATCGCGCAGCAGGACATTGAATTTGGGCTTGAGCTGCTTGATCAGGTTCTGCTCGAGCAACAACGCCTCGGTTTCCGTGCGCGTGGTCAGGAACATCATCGACGCGGTCAGCCGGATCATCCGCGCGATCCGCGCGCTGTGCTGGCCGGGGCGGGCATAGTTCGACACCCGCGCCCTGAGGTTGCGCGCCTTGCCGACATACAGAACCCGGCTTTCGGCATCGAGCATCCGGTACACGCCGGGCGAGGTGTCCAGCGTGCGGAGATAGGCCTTGATGCAGTCGTGGCCGGTCACGGGGTCATCCGTCGGGGTCATGTCGTTGTCCGGGCGATTCTGGGGATGCGGTTGAATCTTAACGTTGCAAGGGCAAGAGGAAAGGCATCCCCTGCTTCTGTGGACAAGTCGGTGGAAGGGTTTGGGGCCATTGCGGATTTTCGAGTGTTTCGGCAGGTTTCGTCGCAACGCCGCAAAATCGGGCATATTCTTAACTTATTGTAAAATAGTCGAAGTTTTTCCGTCCACAAGGCAACGGTCTGATTTGTCAAGGTTTTGTGAACGATCATTGATGGCTCGCAGGCTCGGTGAACAACTTTTGGCGTGGCGTCC
>Ga0115567_10005954_pt1 | contig 11734 bp, 7 predicted proteins | sample COGITO_mtgs_1204_2_FD_88679 | JGI IMG/M metagenome (GOLD analysis project Ga0115567, IMG submission 88679) | Pelagic marine microbial communities from North Sea - COGITO_mtgs_120412 | ecosystem: Environmental > Aquatic > Marine > Epipelagic | place: Germany:Helgoland, sampling site Kabeltonne...
CAAAAATTATTGTTGACTGACTCTGAAGGAAAAAGATCCAACACTGTCTTGAAAAGATCCAAATTTTGTTGGGCAATAATAGGGTTGGAAACGAAGAGACGGAAAAATTTGTGGCAAAAAGCGAGCTCAGGGTAAAAAGCTCCCCAAAATCAATTCTTGTGTTGTTTGAGAGAAGGGTAAAAGTTTCTCTCTGACAACACACGCGAATAGAATAGATTATTGTTTGCGCGTAAAGAAGGAAAAAGTACCAGGTACGCGCTCGTTTGTTTTTATATTTCGTCGTTCGCGTACTCGCGCGCGCGCTTCAAATCGTTTACGCGTACGTTCGGTAATAAAAATTTTGTGTTCGTTCTCGAGAGGGGAAGAGAAAAACAGATAAGCACCAACCGAACCGTTTTTTTATCGCGAGTCGAAAAGATTTGAAGTTTCCGCCTTCTATTCGCGAAGGCGAAAAACGAAAACGAATCGCAGGAAAGCGAAGACGACAGTTTTCATCGCTCGAAGACTTTTCGTGCGTTCGCGTTTGGTGGTTGTTCAGATTCAAACGTACCACCAAACGAACGCGCAAAGTTTTTCTCGGAGCGTTGGATTTCTTTCTCTCTCTCCGTAAAAAGCGTCAAAACAAGAACCGCTTTTTTACCAGATCTTGGTTCTGTTTTAACCTATTTCGAAGGCAAAAAGGAGGAGTTTTGGAGAGAAAAAACAACAACAAAAATCCATCATCATCGCTTTCATAAGGCTTCACACTACAGAGAGAGACTCCTCTCAGATCTCACCTTTACTGACTCTTTCATCAAACACTCGCGCTTCACAGGACCTCTTCTTTCTTGCAAACACCACTCGATCGATTCTCCAAAGAAACGACGAACGCGGAAGGAGTTTGTCGTTGCCAAAAAAGGAGATTGCCTCCTTGGCGCTTCGGTAAAATTCCAGTGTGGAAAAAAGGAAAGGCTGTGAGAGAAAGTACGGAAAAGGCATCTCAAAAAAAAGATCCAAATCTGCGCGGGTTGCCTCTGAGAGCGTCGGTGAGAAGAAGATCGAGACAGTCTTTCCACAGAGCGCGCGTTTGTATTTGCAGAGTGCGAGCGAGATCTGCTCGAAGAAGGCGCGGAGATCGTGTGTTTTCATATATAATATATACAAAAACTTGTGTATTATTTGTTTTTAATCGGGCGATTGTTTGTTTCCCAAGGGGGAGAGAGTGAGAGAGACCAAAAGAAGAAGAAGAAGAAATTTTACCGACATGAATAATTATTCTGATGTACATTATAATAATATGACTGCTACCGCTATCGCCAGGAATGGTGGTGGAAGGAGCGACAACAACGGCGGCGTAGACGTTCGAGTGAAACTGAAATCAGAGAAAGGGTCCTCTCCGAACACGTCCATGGCGGGAGGGAACGACACGTCGAGCGCGAGCACGACGTTATCGAACCAAAGTTCCGGAGGGTCGTCGCAAGGAACAGCCAACGGTGTCATCGCGGAGAGAGAGCATCACTTGGCGGTGCAGTATCGAGAGCAGAAGGAAGAGGAACGAAAGAGCGAGAGCGACGACGGGTCTCCCATGCACTGTTCTTCGCAGGTTAAGGAATATCAAAAGCAACAGTTGATGACGCAACAAGATGAGCAGGAGCAACACCAACGTGATATGATGGATGCCAACCAGCAGCAACCTCGTCCGCACTCGGCGATGACGTTACACCCAACGTTAGGATCGAACGGCTCTGTGTCTTCCTTTCAGCAACACCACTACGCGCAATCTGAAACCTTTGGAGACGTTCCCCAAATGGTCGGGCACAGGCTGATTCAAGGTAATAATACTATCAATAACAACGTCGGTAGTGGTAATGGCAGTGTTATTAGTGGCAATAATCCGGCGATGAAAAACGTCGTGTCCATGTCTTCGGCGAACTATTTGCAAAAATCAGTCTCTTGCCAGCGCATTGACGAGATGTTGAGAGATTCGATGGACGCTTTCCATCGCGACGGACCTTTAGTCAGCCCTTTGTGTAAAGTGAAACCAGGCGGTTCCGAGAGACATAAAAATCGACACGCGTTTGGCGGCGAGACGGCTTTCTCTGGTGGCAGCTGGATGGTAGATTCTCCGATGCGCGATCGAATGTCATACGTCTGCGAATCTAAAGGCTTTGACTACGGCATATTCTGGAAACTCGATCGACGGCGAACGAGTTTAATGCCCGATGAATCGGTCATTTCCCCACGCATCGCCACCGATACGAGTAAATTGAAATTATTCGTTAATACATCGAAAACGTTGTTCACTCGATACGTTCTTGGGTTTGGCATGCCAGGTCGCGTCTGTCACTCCGGAAACTACGAGTGGCACGAAGACATTTCCTTGTTACCGGGATGGTCTTTTCAGCGAAAAGTCCAAGCAGAAAGAGCTGGATTGAAAACCATAATCTGCGTCCCGGTGGAAAACGGCGTCGTCGAATTCGGTTTAACCGACGAGATGGATCACAGCGTCAACATCGTCCAGTACGTTCAAAAGATGTGCAAATCGTTAGCCTCTTCGCAGTAGTAAGCGAAAGAAGAAGAAGAAGAAGAAAAGAGATATGTTATTTTTTATTATCGTTGCTCTTGCGTCATCAACAGTCGAGACAAAAGAAGAGAGATCGATGTTCCCTTTTTATGCGCGCAAAGGAACGTCTTTCTCTCGTCGACGGCGACGATGAAAACGCAAATAGTGATGACAACGCGGATTGTAAAATTGGTAGCAACAACGAGTCCCCAACTCCGCCGGCGAACAAAAAGAAAGAGAGAAAGAAAGAGAGAGAAAGAGAAAGAGAGGGGAGTTTGCGCAAACTCCTTCTCTCGTAATGTACTTACTGTATACAAAACCACATTTGTTTTAATACTAATACGAAGAAAGAATTGTACTTTGATTTGATATCGACGTTTTGTGGTGCGAAAACTCATAACTGCTCGTTCCTCTCGTTTTTCCCCCTTGAATTCGTGATAAAATTCAGACACACTTTAACGTTTACTCTTATTTTATCGTAGTCCATTCGCTTCTTTCTGGGTAAGAAAGAGAGAAAGAGGAAGAGGTGAAAGAAGCGCAGAGAGGAAAGAGGCTCAAGAAGGAAAAATGGATTGGGCGGCGGATCCACCCCCGTCTTGGGCGGTCTTTCCTCAACAACCGAACGATTTAAACCATTACCAAGTCGGCGATTTGGTGTTTTGCAAAGCGACGGTACGAGCGATTGAACCGTTTTGGCCGGGGAAACTGATCGATCCAATCGAAGCACCGAGTGCGGTGAGAGCGTCGTGCGTTCCGGATGCGGTGTGCGTGATGTTTTACGGCCCGGCGACGATAAAAAAACACGACCGAGACTATTGTTGGGCGGTGAAGGAGCAGTTGGCACCGTTCGACGAGGAAAACGCGCGGACGTGTAAGACGCAGGCGTTGCCGAAACGGATGCGGCCGAGAGCGTTTGAAACCGCGGTGAAGGAGATTGAGAGGGTATATAAGCAGTTTGGGACGGCTAGGTTAGGGTTTGTTGAAGGCGTCGTGATGCCTCAAAATCATTCGGAAGAGGCGCACGAGGAGGAGGACGAGGAGAGAGGCGCGGACGATACAGACGAAGAGGATACGGAGGACGAAGAATACGACGGGACGAACAATCGAAAGAAGAAGAAGAATGCGAAACACGCGTCGTCGACGACGGCTCAAAAGAGGAAATCGGGTGCCGTTGCGGCGAGCACGAGCAGCCACAAGGATAAGAAACCGAAGAAATTGATGAAAAATGGGCTCCAGTGCGCTTCGTGCGGCGTGAGTTGCGCGAGGAAAGAACTCGACGCGAAGCAGTTTTGTTTGCTGTGCGCGAAAATGCACGGCGAGGGGCAATATTGTCCATGCTGTGGAAAAGTTTGGCACTATGCGAACTGTGGGCCGATGATTCAATGCGACACGTGCGAGATGTGGGTGCACGATTTGTGCGACGCGACCGCGGCGGAAATTTTGAAGAAAGAAGCCGACGCACTCAAAGAAGGAAGAGAAGAGGAAGAGATTCCGTATAACTGCCCCACGTGTGCGGCTGGGAAGATTGATAAAGAGGCGATGAAAATTAAAGCCGCGAGACAGGCGCGAGAGGCGGAGTTAGAGAGGAAAAAGTTACTCTCGCAAATACCGAAACTCCCAAAGGCGCTCGCGAAAGTAAAAGATGACGCGATGATGCAATGTGATGACATCGATGTAAACGACACGCACACAGACTTGATTCATCAAAGCGACGCAGGTGACAACAATATTAAAGCGCAAAACGATACGAGAAAGGAGTCAATTCAAGACGAAGGACCTGCTTCCGCCGAGAATCTCAACATGTTTTCGCCGCCTCCAGCTAGAGATGCATCGAAGCTTTCAACGGATATCAACAACAACAACAACAACAACAACAAAATAAGCTCTCCACCGAGCGCGACGAAAGTTGGAAAGTTACCCAGTCGGCCGAAAACTGCTTGGCAACTCTTCGGTGCTGATTTTACCGCAAAGTACAAAACGGAAAACCATCTGGAGCAAATTTCCAACCACGCGGAGATGTATCGGTTGCAAGGCATGGCCTGGCAGAAACTTTCGGGCTCGGAGAAACAGAGGTACGAGGTGCAGGCGAGCGAAGCGGCGATGAGATTTCGAAATGCGCTTTTAAAAATGCAGAAGAATGGTACTTTACAAGCGAGATTGGCAAAGTCCATCCCTTCCGTAGACGCGAGAGAACAAGAGAAAAAATTGATGTTACAGCAGCAACAGCGCCAAAATAAAACTCACGCGGAAAAAATTATCACCGCGAATATAAAGAAAGCGGAGGAGGAATTAAACGGATTAGAAGAGGATGAGGACGAAGAATCAGTACTACAAGAAGAAAGAGAAGAAAACGCGTTCGAGAAGAAGAATAAGAAGAATTCACAGGAGAAGAAGGAGAAGAAAACGACAAAGTTGACGGAGAAAGACGATGATCAGGACGCAAACTTAAAAACCATATTGGCTGCCAAAGAAGCTCAGCGTGCCGCCGAAAGAAGAGTTGGACTCTCTGGCGTACCGTTTGCGGAGTTTACAAGAAAATCTCGCGTTGATTGGTCGCTAGTTCCTAAAGATCTCAGCGAACGCCCGGAGCGAGTGCAAGTTGTATGCAACGGCGTCAAAGGCGATTTTCTGACGCAAGAGTATCGCGTCGTATGTTTGTGCTCCATGTGCCAAGGCCGCGAAGGTTCTTTGACGGCAACAGAGTTTGAAAAGCACGCCGGAATGGGACAAGCGAAGAAATGGAAAGCATCGTTACGGATGGTTGTTCCGGAACGCATGCCCGTTGGTCGATGGCTCGATGGCGTGCCTGTGAGAAAGTATAAGGAAAGAACAGAAAAGAAAGAGAAGTTTTCAAAGGCAATACCGGAAAAGAACAGAAAAGTAGTGGAGGAAGATCAAGAAATCGAGGATTACAAATCTATTCATATCGCGTGGACGGTGGATCGATGCGCCGTGTGTGACGACGAGCGCGATTTCGATTTCGATCAATTGATCACTTGCGAAGGATGTCAAGTTTCTGTGCATCAAAGTTGCTACGGCGTCCACGAAATTCCAGATCAAGCCGTCGGCTGGTTATGTCGCGCTTGCGAACATACCGGTGGAGTTGTCTCTGAAACTCCCAAGTGTTGCCTTTGTCCAGTTATAGGCGGCGCTTTGAAACCAACTACAGTGGACGGTGTGTGGGCGCATTCGGCGTGCTGCCAATGGATTCCGGAAACCACTGTTTTGGACATCGAAACGATGGAGCCAATCGATAACATAGCTGCCATTCAACGCGAACGATGGGAATTACTGTGCACCATTTGCAAACAACGATGCGGGACGAAAGTGCAGTGTTGTCATCCTGGGTGCTTTTTAGCGTACCATCCGCTGTGCGCCCGAGGCGCTGGTTTGTTCATGGACCAAGGCGACGAGTACGGAAACGCCGACGAAGACCCGGAAGACGATACCATGCACCTAATCAGTTATTGTCATCGACATTGTCGAGTAGACAAGGAACGTCAAAAAATGTATGGATGCGTAGAGGGCATGCGCTACAGCGAAGAAGGAAACGACGGCGTCATCGTCAGTGGACCTTGGATCCAAACTAAAGTCTCAAAGAGAGTTGCAAGAGTGCTTGAAGCCGAAGAAGAAGAACGGAAAAAGCGTGAGCAGCGCGAGCAGGAGAAAATTACGAACAACAGCGATTCAGACCTGTCTGATTCCGAGGGCGACGGTTTGTGCGCGAAATTGCGTCCATACATCCCCAAGGGCCATCCCCGAACGGAAGCCGACATCGACGACGACGACGGCGACGTCGTTAAACCGAAAATCAGAAAGCGATTAATACACGATGACTCTGATGATGAACGTGTGTTCGGCGGCAAAGATTCCGAGGACGAAGATAGTGACGAGGATAACGAAGCGCAAAAAGAAATCGAGGGGCGCGAGAAGAACGAACGAGAGTTGCAGTTAGAAGAAGAGCAGCGCGCGATTCAGAAACGACGCGAGGAAAGGGATCAAGAAAAACGGAGAAAGATTGCGGAAAAGCTCGCCAAGGCTGCCGTGACAAAACCTAAAGCCGAGGCGGAACCAGACGATATCAATGCACCTCCTGTTCTCCCGGGTGGTTTACCGCTGCCTCTAGACAATGTCGGCGACCCGAATTTGCCAAATATTTCTGTTTCGTGTAAATCTACAGTCGGAACTTTCCGTCCAGCTGACACGTATATCAAATGCCACTGCGCGCGGTGTGTGCATATGGTGAGCGATTTCGGAAAGGACGCTCCATCGTTATGGGAAGCCAACAGGTGGGAACACCATTGCGGCATGGGTCACGCGAAAAAATGGAGAATCTCCATTAAAATTTTACCGGAAGGGGGCGATCCGTCGAATCGAACAGAACGAGTCGGGTACGAAACCTTCGGTTCTTATCTGGATGAACATCCACAAATCACCGTCCTGTCTCGAGCCGGCCGGCCTCTCCCGAAAGGGAAGACAAAACACGTCAATCTCGAACGCGACCCGAGCTTGCCACCGCTGCCGAAAAAGAAAGCCGTCTATCCGGTTGGACAACTTGCTCTGAGGAATATTGAAATCGATTTAGATAATTTTGGAAAAAAGGACGACAAGAAGATGACGATTGAAGAGAAAGCCAAAAGTCTGGAAGGCAGGCGCATAGCGATTGACGCTTCTACGGCGACGTTTAAAGAATCTATCTTCGTGAAAGCAACTATCACTGAAGCCGTCGTGACGAGAACGGGGTGCAGACACAGATTAAACTTCGACGACGAAGGTGGCTTGAAAGCGATTAAAACGGACATGCTGTCGCTGAATGATCCAAAGTTTGCTATCAAGTGGTTAAACGGGGAAACCGATGAGACGTTACACCACGACGAGTGGCCGGACCTTTCCTTCATACCCAAAGTTGCCGCATCGAAGGATGAAGATTACACCCAGGAGCGCGCGCATGCGTTGGCAGCGACGGCTAGGAAACCTGGACCTCCAAAGCCTTCGAAACCGTTAGATCCGTCGAAATTCAAAAGCATTTTTGACGACGACGACGAAGAGAGCGACGACGAAGACCGAGAGTGCGAAGCTTGGGTTCAATGCGAAAACGACGATTGTCGAAAGTGGCGAAGAGTACCGCAATCCGTCGCAGAAGCGTTGGCGAAAGACGACGCGGACGTGTGGACGTGCGAGCGGAACCCGGAACCTAGATTCGCGGATTGCGAAATCGAGCAAGAGTTCTTGGACGATGAAATTGATCGACGAATTGAGCTGAAAAAGCCGAAGTTTATGGGCGACGACGACGTGGTGTACGAAAAAGCCAGAGCCGAGAAGCGCCTGAAACGAGAGCAAAGGAAAGAGCTTTTACAAAACAGCTCTAAGATGAAAGATTTGGCTAAGAAAGCTGTGGACGACGACGATGATTCGTGGCATCCAGAGCTCCCAATTGAAGTTTCAGTCGTATGTCGCAACATTATTGGTGAATACAACACTCGAAAGTCCATCATTCGATGTTTGTGTGAAAAATGTCAGCCGACACCCGATGCGCCGCCAGTATATCACGACCCGAAAAAGTACGAAGACCACGCTGGAATGCCATTTTCGAAAAAATGGCGCGTTTCGATTCGTGTTTGCGTTGCTGGTGGTATTTTGATGCCTTTAGGTAAATGGTTGGAAGGATTCGGCGTTCGACTTTCCAAGAGGAAGAAGAAAAAGAAGAACAAAAAAGCAGACGAGAATCAACCGTACGGCATGAAAAAGTTTGGTCAAGGTTTAACTCCGGCACAGTTGCGAGAAATTCAGTTGAACGTGTATAGGCGTTTAGGCGTGCAACCTCCTAAATCGACGGATTTGTTGAAAGCTAAAAATCTAGGTCCACCGCCGAAAACTGGGAAGCGACAGTACGTCGGTTTGCAGCCGTACATCGTGAGAGGCACGCGAGGTGGTTTGCATCGAGCGCTGGTCACCAGTCGGTCGTACACCCCCGAGGAGTGGAGAGAGAAGTACATAAAATCGCAAGCCGCCAGAAAACTCGGCGGCGAGCACGGAGCCAGCGTGCCAAATAAAGGCCCTCTCGAGGGTACTGGCTTATCGTTAAAAGAGCGCATGCTCGAATGTACAAACACGGTCAAGAAACGGTTAACGTTTGGGAAATCGGCCATCCACGGTTGGGGGTTAATTTCAAAAGTTCCAATCAAAGCCGGCGCGATGGTCATCATCTACCGTGGTGAAGCCGTTCGAACTCCCATCGCGGATCTCCGCGAAGCACGTTACGAACGTGACGGTACCGATTGCTATCTCTTACGCGCGGACGACCACACCGTTGTAGATTGCACCAACATGGGGAACATCGCTCGATTTACGAATCATTCCTGCGATCCAAACATGTACACGAAAATCATCAAATCCGGCGGTGAACACCACGTTTGTTTTTTTACACGGGTCGACGTCCCAGCAGGAACGGAAATGACGTACAACTACCGCTTTGAAATAGAAGACGGTAAAGTGCCGTGCTATTGCGCCAGTCATAACTGTCGAGGATATTTAGCGTAAAATAGTAGTAGTAGCAGTAGTAGTAGTAGTAGTAGACAACATACACATCAATACAAATACACAAACATTATACATAAAGACGCTTATTCGTCCTTCTTTATTCCGCGCTTAAACTCTGTTTCATGTAGTCAACCATCAGCTTGTCGTTATCCTTCTCGATTTCAAGTCTCGCCGTGTTCCTCACTTCGTTAAAATCAAACTGACTCTCCGCGTACGCTCTCCTCACCTCGATCAACCTCAAAGCAATCAACCTTAGCTCCGTCTGTTCGCACTCTAACATCTTCTGCAGCCACTCGTTCCCATCTCTCAACGGATTTTCCTCCAGAAACTTCCCGAGCGCGATTGACGTCGGCGTCCCGCCTCCGCCTTCGTTATCGTACCCTTCCTCTTGCGCCAAGACGATTCTGACCGCCACCATGGTGAACAGCGTTTTCAACGCCGAAGCGGCTTTAAATTCAGGGCTCATCCCGCCAAACGCGTCCGTGGGAACGTGCATGCGGCCGTTTGAATCCGTGCCGCCGCCAAAGGATGGTTTTTTCTTCTCTTCCGGGTCGTCGTTGTTGTTGTTGTTGTTATTCGAAGTTGCTTTTACTCGCCGCAGTCGTCGCCGGTTGTTGTCTTTGTCTTTGTTGGTGTTGGTGTCGTTGTTGTCGTAAAAACGCCCATCTCTGTTAAAAAAACGTCTCGAACGTAACGTCTTCGTCGTCGTGGTACTCCCCGCGTGGACCGCGACGAGAGGGGGAGGAGGAGGAGCAGAGAGTGCGCGCATCATCCTGCCTTTATTTATGAAGCCAATGCGCTTGACATTTTTCCATTTTTCCCCAAACCAATTGACTCATCAACCGACACGCACTTCGTCTACTGAAAAGGAAAATAAGAATGCGAGATCCATCGGAACTGGGCGTCAATGATACGAACAACGATGCCAGCACCACCAGAACGGCGGCGGCTGGGAGCAACACGAGTAACAGCGGCGTCTTCGAAGCGACGTATTCTCTCCAAAACGAAGACCACACGTTAGGGAATTGCCTCCGGTACCAACTGAACAAAAACCCCGGCGTTGCACTCGCCGGGTACAGCGTCCCACACCCGATGGAACGGAAAGTGAACGTGAGAGTACAAACGATTCAGCCGCTGACCGCGGATGGGGCCATGCGAGAAGCCCTGTTAGATGTCGTGAGCATTTGCGAGCACGTGACGGAAACGTTCGAGGCTGCTTTGGGAGCCGCCTCTGAAGGAGCAGCTCCAGGCGGGGCGGCGAGAGGAAAAGGGAAAAAGTAGAGAGCGCATTTGTAGAGTAGTATCGTAGGTTAATGAATGATGGTTGTGTATATCACAGAGCGTATTTCTCGCCGCTCGCTTAGCTATATTATTGTATATGTTTGTTTTTCTTCCTCTTTCTTTTGTACGTAAAATTTTCTTCTCGGCGCGGCGGCGCTAAACTTTAAAAAGCAACAAGGACGCCGCCATGATAAGCATGCCTGCAAAGACGCAGTTGGTTACAAACTTATCTTTCGGGTCGTACTTGAGCGCCGTTGGTACTAACTCTCGGAGAGATATGTACACCATCATCCCACCGACGATGCCGAAGAGTGTTCCGTACGATCTCGCGGACATGCTGTTGCCGTGTAAGATCAAATATCCGACTAAACCGCCGATGGGTTCGGTGACGCCGGAGATGAATGACCACCAGAAGCCTTTCCATTTTGAGCCTGTGGCATAGTACACAGGCATAGCGACACATATACCTTCTGGAACGTTGTGAATGGCGATGGCGATGGCTAAAGCGCCTCCTAGTTTTGCATCGGCTAAAGCGGCGATGAACGTGGCCAATCCTTCCGGGAAATTGTGAATACCAATGGCTATCGCGGTGAGTATACCCATGTTCTTCAAAGCCGCGCGATCTTGCGTGTCTAAAGGCGTGTGTGGAATGGACGATAAATCTACATGTTCCAAATCCTGCGTGCTTACGTGGTGTTCGTGGTGTTCGTGGTCGTCCGATACCGGTCCGTGCGTGTGTTCTTGATTGTGTAAACTCGTACTCGCGACGCTCCCATTTTTCTTCCTTTGCATCGTCGGCTGCTGCTTCGCCGCCGTCACCGCGTCCGCCTCTTCTTCCATCAACTCAAACGACATGTCCGACTGACTCTGTTTCCTATTAATATCCGCCAAACCTCTTTCCATCGTCCCAAAATGTTCGTGATCCTCCTCTTGACACGCCGGACAGGACATCACCATCTTATCGCCCGTCCTTTGCTCGTGCACTCTCGCAATCGTATGCACCAACCAATCTAATAAGTACGTAATCGCTATCCCTCCAAAAAAACAAAACGTCGCGTATCTCGTCGCTTCGTCTCTATCTATCCCCTCGATTTCCTCAAACGCGTCTACCGCTTTCACCCCGTATATCTCCCCGAAAGAGACGAATATCATCACCCCGGCGGATACGCCCAACGCGCCGGCGAGAAGTTTCACGTTCGCGTAATCCGCGCAAAACACAAACATAGACCCCACGGTGGTGGATAAACCAGCCATCGTGACCAGGCCAAAAGCCAGGGCGACGTTGCCGTCTGCCGTCGCAACCTGTCGTGTTTACCAGAGAGACAGAAAGTGTGATGAGTTTAACGCGTTTTAGGTCAAATGTATATCAGA
>Ga0115567_10005956_pt1 | contig 11733 bp, 10 predicted proteins | sample COGITO_mtgs_1204_2_FD_88679 | JGI IMG/M metagenome (GOLD analysis project Ga0115567, IMG submission 88679) | Pelagic marine microbial communities from North Sea - COGITO_mtgs_120412 | ecosystem: Environmental > Aquatic > Marine > Epipelagic | place: Germany:Helgoland, sampling site Kabeltonne...
AGGTAGTGAAGATATACAATCCGACCGAGCCCGATCCACGCTGCGCTCGGTGCAGTGGCGAGCGCAAGGATCAGCCCATTGAAGGGATGACCATACTATGGGGACTGACCTTGGACGAGGGCAAATGGGTCGGCGGCGCCGTGTTGGATCCGGAAAGCGGCAAAGAATACAACGCCAGCCTGAAGCTTATCGACGCTGGCAAGAAACTGGAATTACGTGGTTATATGGGTGTTTCCTGGCTGGGGCGAACGCAGGTCTGGGAACGTATTGAGTGATACCACTGGTCAACCTGAAGTCACCAAACTAGCGAGGAAACCTGATTCATGTCTGAGAACTCTACTTACGCGCCGCCGCGCGTCTGGACCTGGGATGCCCAGGATGGCGGGCGCTTTACCAACATCAATCGACCCATCGCCGGGCCCACCCACGATAAACAACTGCCGGTCGGCGAGCATCCACTGCAACTGCATTCGCTGGCCACGCCCAATGGGGTAAAAGTCACGATCATGCTGGAGGAGTTGCTTGAACTGGGCAGAGAGGGCGCCGAGTACGATGCTTTCCTGATCAATATTTCCGAAGGTGACCAGTTTGGTTCCGGTTTTGTGGATATCAATCCAAATTCCAAAATTCCGGCTCTGGTTGATCGCAGTGCGACTACGCCCACGCGGGTATTTGAATCCGGGGCCATTCTGGTCTACCTCGCAGAAAAATTTGACGCTTTCCTGCCGACCGAGCTCGCCGCGCGAGCCGAGTGCCTGTCGTGGTTATTCTGGCAAATGGGTAGCGCGCCCTTCCTGGGGGGCGGTTTCGGACACTTCTATGCCTATGCGCCGGAAAAACTGGAATACCCGATCAACCGTTATGCCATGGAAGTAAAGCGCCAGTTGGACGTACTGGATCGCAACCTGGCGGATCGTCAGTTTCTGGGTGGGGACGATTACACCATCGCCGATATGGCGACCTACCCCTGGTACGGCGTGCTGGTGACCGGTGATATCTACGAAGCTCAGGAATTCCTCGACGTCTTGTCGTACAAGAATGTGTTGCGCTGGGCCGAAGCGATCGAAAAGCGGCCGGCAGTGCAGCGCGGGCGGCGCGTCAATCGGGTGTGGGGCCCCGAGGAAGAGCGGGTTCCGGAGCGCCACGACGCCGGCGACCTCGATTTGTGAGGCGTTTGTCTACCGTCTCTGGTGAAGCCATATGGCGCGGGTAAACCGTATGAGAATGTAGAAAAACAGCAGCGGGATGACCACGGATTTAAGCAGGATTGAGGTGAGCAAGGTGATGGCATTGTCGGCAAAAACGCCGACCTGGCCCTGCATTTTTTCCAGCTTGTTTTGCAGCTCCCTGATATTGGGGGCTGCGGGCAGCTTGTCCCACATGCTGCAGGCCTCACCGCGCGTTTTGCGCTCGAGGCAGTCCAGCTCGCTGCGCTTGCGTTCGATGTGTTCCCGCGCCGATGCCTGGCTCTGTTGGTAGTAGTCCCGCTGGCGCTGGAGATCGCCGAGCGTTGCCGCGGCCCTGGCGACAGTCTCGGGACAGGTGGGGGAGAGCGTGGAAACGCGGCAGGCAATATCCGCGTTGTTCTGCAATTGAGTGAGCTCTTTGCGTTGTGCCTGAATGGCGGGGCTCATTTTTTGCGCTTCGGATGCCGCTTGCTCGCTCTCGGCCCTGAGCTGTCTGATCTCGTGCTGGAGGGCGGCGATGGACTCGGAGTGATTTTCCTGTTGGCGCGCCAGGGCACTGGCGGTTTCGAGTTCGCCCTCAAAGTGCATCATCGCCGCGTGTCGTTGCCGATCCGGCTCGCGCAGGAACGTGGCATCTACCCAGTGGTTGGCCAGTACCACCAAAGCCAGGGAAAACCGCAAAAACACCACGATCACAAAACACTTGAGCAACGGCGTATACAGTGTCTCGCGTTTCAGCAACAGCGAGGCCGCGCTACCGAGCGCAAACGCGGTCAGGGTCAGGTTGAACAGCTGGTGCGAAACCGCGATGAGCAGAATCTTTTGCAGAGCCAGCGACCCCAGCGCAAACAAAATGACGCCTGAAAAACGTTCGATGAGATCATTGACCGGATCCAGTACCTCGCCGATTGAGACGGTGAGGAAGACAAGGTTCAACTCGGTCCCCTGCAGCAGCGACACCAGGGCATTGATACCTCTGGCTGTACCGTAAATTACTCCGGCACTGCCGAGGGATGTGTTGATGTGATCGCCGGAAACATCATCCAGCAGGCCGGTCCAGGCCAGGGCGGGGAGCGCTGCCAGTGCCAGCAGTAAAAAATAGTGCGACTTGAGGGGTTCGAGGTTCATAGCTTGTCGTTGTCCCTGCTATCGATTGGGCTGGCCCCGGGCGCGGTGGTCTGAGCGGCCCAGTGTGTACCGCAAACCGGGCGGGCACAAGCGCGGCCCGGTCGTCGGCCGGGGCCTGGGGCATAGACCATAGGGCGAGCGCCTGTTGACGTGTTATGATCACTGCGTTGACCCCCTCAATAGCCATCATTTCCCGACTTCCCCGAGCCCCGAATCATGCACCCCAAAAACCGTTCTTTTTCCGAGTTGTCTCTATCGCCGGCAATGCTGGAAAACCTGGAAAGTCTTGGCTACCTGAACATGACACCGATTCAGGAGGCGGCTTTGCGGCCCGCATTGGCGGGGCGGGATCTTATCGCGCAAGCAGAAACCGGTAGCGGAAAAACGGCGGCGTTTGCACTGCCGCTGTTAACCAAATTGAACGCGCGGAACTTTGCTACCCAGGCGCTTGTCCTGTGCCCCACCCGCGAGCTGGCAACCCAGGTGGCGCAAGAACTGAGGAGGCTGGCGCGCCACCACCAGAATATCAAAATAGTGACCCTGTGCGGCGGGCAGGCCATCGGGCCACAGATCGGCTCACTGGAGCACGGGGCACATGTGGTCGTGGGAACGCCGGGGCGCATCACCGATCACCTGCGCAAGCAAACGCTGTCATTGGACCGGGTGGCTACACTGGTCCTTGACGAGGCGGACCGTATGCTGGAGATGGGGTTTGTCGATGATCTGGCGAGCATCATCGGCAGAATTCCGGACACCAGGCAAACCCTGCTCTTCTCAGCGACCTACCCGGACGACATCGAGCAGCTCAGCGGTCGGTTTCAGCGCTCTCCCCAGCGCATTCTGGTGGAATCCAAAATGACGCTGGATAATATCGATGAGCGGTTTTTTATCTGCCAGAAGGCCGATCGTCTCCAAAGTCTCCAGACCCTGTTGATGCAGTTCCGGCCGCTGTCGGCGGTTATTTTTTGCAATACCAAGCAGCTGGTCAGGGACGTTGAGAGTTTTTTGCAGCAGCGCGGTGTATCGGCGCTTGCACTGCACGGTGACATGGAGCAGCGCGACCGCGATCAGGTGCTGATACAGTTCAAACAGCAAAGCTGTACGGTGCTGGTGGCCAGCGATGTTGCGGCGCGCGGTCTGGATATCGACGATTTGTCGGTGGTTATCAATTTTGAGTTGCCGCGCGACCCTGACACCTATGTGCATCGCATCGGGCGCACCGGGCGGGCGGGCAAACAGGGGCTTGCACTGAACCTGTTTGCAGACTCCGAACGTTTCAAACTCGACCGGTTGGGCGAGGCCTTGGGCCGGGAAATCAGCTTCGAGAGTCTGACTGGGACCCCGCCGGCAAGAGAACCGTTGGCGGCGCCACAATTCGTGACACTGTGCATCGCGGGCGGCAAAAAGCAGAAGGTTCGCGCCGGCGATATACTCGGTGCGCTCACGGGTGAGGCGGGCATACCGGGCAGTGCGGTGGGCAAAATTGCCATCACAGACTTCCAGTCCTATGTCGCAGTAGCCCGGGATCAGGTCGATGCCGCCCACGGCCGGCTGCTCAATGGCAAAATCAAGGGCCGAAAATTCAAGTTGCGCCGGCTTTGAGTAACGCGGTTGCCGCTGTGGTAGAAGTGGCCTCCTGGATCGCCCCCCGACACTAGCGAGGTTGAATCGGCCATGCCTGAACTTCAACAACTGATCCTGCTGACGGTCATCGCGGTTCTCTGCGTGGCGCTGTGTGCGCGCCTGGGCCTGGGGGCGGTGCTTGGCTACCTCATTGCGGGGGTGATCGTCGGTCCCTGGAGTCTGGGGTTTGTATCCCACGTGGATGACGTCATGCATGTGGCGGAGCTGGGCGTGGTGCTGCTGTTATTTGTTATCGGCCTGGAATTGCGGCCCTCGCGGCTGTGGGCGCTGAGGAAAACAATATTCGGCCTGGGGGCGCTGCAGGTGGTGGCTTCTGCCGGCGTTTTGGGTCTGTTTCTGATCGCCACGGGTGAGGCCAGGGGTACTGCGATGGTGGTAGGGATCGTGCTCTCCTTGTCATCCACCGCTTTCGCCCTGCAACTTATTGCCGAACGCGGTGAAATGACCACCCGATGGGGTCGTTCCGCCTTTGGCACCCTGTTGTTTCAGGACCTTGCTGTGGTGCCGTTACTGGCCCTCCTTCCTTTGCTGGCGACCTCATCCGAGGCGAGCCAGACCGACGCCTTGCAGGTGCTGATCAGTTTGGCCGCCTTTGTTGTGGTCTTGTTCGGTGGCCGTGTTGCACTGCGATGGATATTGCGGCTTGCGGCGCGCAGTAAGGTTCGCGAGATCCTGACGGCTACTGCGCTGCTGGTGGTGTTCGGCACGGCTTTCGCTATGCAAGCCGCCGGCCTGTCGATGGCGCTCGGTGCCTTTATGGCGGGCGTGCTGCTGTCTGATTCTGAGTTCCGCCACCAGCTCGAGGCAGATATAGAGCCGTTCAAGGGCTTGTTGCTGGGGCTGTTTTTTATGACTGTCGGTATGTCCCTGAACCTGGGACTACTGTTTTCTGACGCGGCCAGCATAGCCGTGTTAATACTGGCCATTATTGTCGGGAAGTTTGGCGTGCTTTATGCCAGCGGTCGCTGGCACGGCCTGGGCAGGCAGGATTCTCTAAAACTGGGCATTGCTCTGTCTCAAGGGGGCGAATTTGCGTTTGTCCTGTTTGGCGTGGCGGTTGCTGTGGGTCTGATGAGCGCGGCGCAGGTCGACCTGTACATTGTCGCGGTCTCTCTCTCAATGGTAGTAACACCTTTGTTGTTCGTGCTCTATGACCGCCTTGATCGACCGGCAGAAGACGAACACGAATACGATAACATTGCAGAAGAGGAGACGCCGGTCATCATCATTGGGTTCGGACGTTTCGGTCAGGTGGTGGGCCGCCTGCTCAACGCCATGCAGATCAAGTTCACAGCGCTGGACGCCAGCCACCAGCAGGTGGATTTTGTGCGGCAATACGGCAATGAAATTTACTATGGTGACGGATCGCGCAAGGACTTGCTGGACGCCGCCGGCGCGTCCACGGCCAAACTGTTGGTGCTGGCGATTGACGATACCGAGGCATCACTGACTGCCGCCGCTTTGATCCGGACCGAATTTCCCTCGCTAAGAATTTACGCCCGGGCCCGCAACCGTCAGCACGCCTATCAATTGATGGAATTGGGGGCGCATGTGATTCGACGGGAAACTTTCCTGTCGGCAGTGGACATGGGCAGGCAGGTATTGGAGGGCCTTGGTATAGACGGCGCCCAAGCCAACGCTGCGAGCCAGCGTTTTGCTGAACACGACGAGCACCGGATGATGGAACAGTACGAAGTGCACCACGACGAAGCCAAACTGCGCGATCTGGTTAAAACGGCGGCGCGCGAACTGGAGGAAATGTTTGCGCACGATGCCAGTGAGCTGACTCCGCCAGAATTGAAGCCCCGGCGCCGGGCCTGAGTTCATCATCGACGGTAGCTCCGGCGCTACCTGACATACCCCAGCACGGCGATAAAGTGGCACAGGCTCCCGGCCAATACGAACATATGCCAGGTGCCATGTGAGTGACTCAGGCGAGCTGTTTTGTCCAACACGTAGAAGATGACGCCGCCGGTATAGGCCAGCCCCCCCATTGCCAGCCACTCAAACCCCGCCCCGGGCAGCAGCGTGCGCAGGCTGTCCAAATCGTAGGCGCAGGCCCACCCCATGGCAAGGTAGGCAACGACCTGGCCAATTTTAACCGCGCGACCGGACAGGAAAATTTCGCTCAGTATGCCGACCAGTGCCATGGCCCAGACGATGCTGAGAATGGGCCAGCCATTGCCAGAGCGCAGGGTGACCAGCATGAAAGGTGTGTAGGTACCTGCGATCAGCAGGTAGATGGAAGCGTGATCAAAAATCTTGAACAGGCGCTTGAGGCCGGGTGGGGAGAAACTGTGGTATAGAGTTGACATGGTATACAGCAGCACCATGGTCAGACCGAAAATGCTGAAGCTGACGATGACCCAGGGGTCGCCGCTCTGTATCCCTACAGTGAGCAGGGCGCCCAGCCCAACCAGAGACAGGGTTGCCCCTACCAGGTGGCTGATGCTGTTGAGTCGTTCGCCGTAGTACATGGAATGTCCTGCGGGCGTTATCGGCTGTTCTCAGCTCTGTTGGCCTGGTAGGCCCGATAGGCCGCCGCGTACTTCAGGGCATCCCGGTTATCGATTACCGCGCCGTTGCCGAGCTCATTGACACGGGCGCTGATTTCCAGCATGGCGCGGCCGAGGTCAGTTCCTTTTATTACCAGGTGTCCGGGGCTCACGAGCAGTGCCAGCGCCGCCATGGCAGGCCGCTCATCCTCACTCGCGGGGCGGATCCAGCCCGACCGATGACCGAAGGTGCGCAGCCCGCTGCCCTGCGCCAGCTCCGCAATCCTGCGTTCAGCGCGACCTTTGTCCCGGGCCCATTGTGCGCGTTGTTCCTCCCCGGTGCCCATGCCGGTAACGTAGTGAAATGCCATCGGCCCCTCGCTGCGGGCGTCGAGCCAGGCCTTGACAAAAGCGACCGGAAAATCCTCGTGAATGTGGCGGTAGAGTTCAGCGTCCATACCGATTGAGGTGGTGCCTAGCCCCCACAGTACCGTATTCACCCGGGCTAGCTGGCTTGCCAGTCCGGAGTAATCGGTAAAATCTTCCTGCATGATTACAGTGACGCGACCGGAGGCCTGCCCCGCTTTAAGCCTGGGCGACAAGCGGCGTGTTACTGCATAGATCGTGTCGACTTCATCGTCTTCGATGACCGCTTTCAACAGGCCGTCGCCGACCGACCCGGTGGCACCAAAGACCATTGCCACCTGGTTGGCGCTGGCACTGCGCTCGGCGTCTGGATCGGGTGTCGTGGTGCCGAGCGTTATGGCGCCCCAGAGATTAAGGCCGAGTAGCGCCACCAGGCAAAACCCCACCAGGGTCAGGAGCAATTTTTTCCACATGTGTGTAGCCTTGCTTTGGCTGTGTTATTGCCTTCCCCAGAACGAGTTGAAGGACCCGGAGCTCTCAGATTACACCAAGCGTGGGGCTCCTGCATGAATGGTGTGGGCGCGTCAGTCCTCAATCAGCTGATGGTGAACTCTTACCGCCACGTTGCGCGGTTGCACGCTCAAGCCCCTCGCCAGCAGGTGAGCTTTGGTAAAGGCCGCGCCGTACAACAGGATAAGAGAGGAGTAATTGACCCAGAGCAGCAGCAGGACCAGTGAGCCAGCCGCACCGTAGGTGGACGCGGTAGCCGTGTAGGAAAGGTAGAGCGCGATCAGCGATCGGCCGACAGTAAACAGCACTGCGGTCAGAATGGAACCGATAGCTACGTCGCGCCAGTGCAGGCGAACGTCTGGCAACACCTTGAAAATGGTGCCGAACAGCAGCGAAGCAACCAGGATCGACAGGGCCATGTCAAAGAAGCTGAAAGCGACGTCATACCAGGGCAGCCAGCCCTGAACGTTTTGCAGCAAAACCCGCAGGCCAACACTGAGTGACAAAGACACCAGCATCACAAAGCCCACCGCCAACACGATGGTGAGCGAGGTAAAGCGCTTCCTGAGGAAGAGTATCAGGCTGTTGCGGGAAGGCTTGGGTACCACGCTCCAGATCGCGTTGAGCGAATTCTGCATTTGGCCAAATACCGTGGTGGCACCGATCAGCATCGCCAGAATGCCACCCACAGTGGCGAGCAGCCCCCCCTCCTCCAGGCTGGATTGTGAGACCGCTTCCTGCACCGCTTCGGCAGCTTCGGGGCCCACGGTCTCCTGTAGTTGGACGGCGATCTGACCCTGCGCGGCTTCCTGTCCGTAGAAGATCCCGATTACGCTGACAATCACGATTATCACCGGCGCAATAGAAAACAGGGTGAAAAACGCCAGCGATCCCGCGTTGGCAAAAGCATTGCTGTCCAGCCAGATTTTCGCGGCATGTTTGAAGATGTTCAGCCAGTATTTCACGTATTTTATTGTCTCAATCGCCATAATTTCGTCAGGATACAGGTAATTAAAAGGTGCGCTTGTCTCGCTCGGGTCTTCTCAGGCCTACTCAAGATACAGGCTAGCAGAGAATCAGTAGGGACAGTATAGGCGATGGCGCTGATTCACAATCTACCTCTTCAGTTGACTCTGGGGCTTGTTGCGAGACGCGCCGATCAACCGGTACGGCGGTTGCCGCCACCGGCGTGGGCGCGCGACCCGGATCCACGGTTGCCAGCGGCGCGCGCGTGATTGCGTCCGCCCCGGTTGCCGCCATTGTTGCGGCCGCCACCGCCGCGACCGTTCTGAATTGGCTCTGGCTTGATGCTGGGGTCTACGTCGAAGCCGGGCAGGTTCACTTTTTCAATGCCTTTGCCAAGCACCCGCTCGATGTCGCTCAGCAGCTTGAGTTCATCCACGCACACCAGCGAAACGGCGTTGCCTTCCTGGCCAGCTCGCGCGGTGCGTCCGATGCGGTGAACGTAGTCTTCGGGCACATTGGGCAGCTCAAAATTCACCACATGCGGAAGTTTGTCGATGTCGATACCGCGCGCGGCGATATCCGTAGCCACCAGCACTCGCACCGCGCCCGATTTAAAATCCGCCAGGGCCCGGGTCCGGGCGCCCTGGGATTTGTTGCCGTGGATAGCCGCAGACTGGATGCCATCTTTGTCCAGCTGTTCTGCCAGTTTGTTGGCGCTGTGCTTGGTGCGGGTAAAAACCAGCACCTGCTGCCAGTTCTCTTCGCCAATCTTCTGTGCCAGCAATTCGCGCTTGCGCTTTTTGTCGACCGGGTAAACGATTTGGCTGACCAGTTCTGCCGCGGTGTTCTGCGGGGTGACCTGTATTTCGGCGGGATTGGTCAGAAACTCGGAAGCCAGTTTCTTGATTTCTCTGGAGAATGTGGCTGAAAACAGCAGCGTCTGGCGCGATTTGGGAATGACGTTGAGAATTTTTCGAATATCGCGGATAAAGCCCATATCGAGCATGCGATCCGCTTCGTCGAGCACCAGAATTTCGATTTTGGACAGATCCACGCTGCGCTGTTGCACGTGATCGAGCAGTCGTCCCGGCGTCGCGACCACGATCTCCACGCCCTTGACCAGTTTTTGTTTCTGCGGATTGATACTGACACCGCCGAAGATGACTGCTGAGCGAAAGGGCAGAAACTGACCGTAATCGCGAACGCTTTCGTGCACCTGGGCCGCCAGTTCCCGTGTTGGTGTGAGCACCAGTACCCGCGGGTGACGCTTGCCACCCTCAGTGTGGGATTGTTGCAGGCGCTGTAAAACCGGCAGCGTGAACCCCGCGGTTTTGCCCGTGCCAGTCTGGGCGCCAGCCAATACGTCTCTGCCTTCCAGCACCAGCGGAATGGCCTGTTGCTGAATTGGGGTTGCTTCGTCGTAGCCTTGTTTTTGAACAGCACGCAGTAGTTCAGCCGACAGGCTGAGATCTTTGAATAACATTAATGAGTTGCTCCTGATTCTCTCGTAATGAGAGCGCCTGACCAGAATGCAAAGTAGAACAAGTTACTCGCGTGTGGGTCGGTCCAGGCTTGGGATTCTGAAAGGGATCGACCGTCACAGGGTGTGAGGCAGATGCGAGGCGCAGACCGAAGTGCGCCTAGACGGGGCGCACTATACCAGAGCGAAACTGAAAAGATAGCGTTTATTAGGCTCGTGTCCGCTGGCGCGCGATTCTGTGTGACGCAAATATCGATACCAATTTCAGATACAGGCATTATGTACGCATCATTACTGGAGATACCGATGCTAAAAGCACTGTTCCTCGATATGGACGACACGCTTTGCGATACGCTTGGCGCCAACGGACGTGCCCGACAGCTGATGGCCCGGGCTCTCGAAGAGCGCTACGGCAAGGCCTTCGATGCCGGCGGTACTGCAGACGCTTATCTCAAAGGTATCTACAGGCAGTGGAGCGAAAGCCAGCGTTCGCGTTATCTGCCAATTATAGAGGGCCAGAGCGAGGAGATGTTCCGCGAACAATTGATTCGCGACCTGCTGCGTGAGAGGGGTGTGAATGAGGTGAGTGAGGCTGCGGCACGGGAACTTCAGCAAGACTTTGACCACAATCGCCTCAAGGCTCTGGATTTCTATCCCGGGATAGCGGAGTTTCTGCGGCAAGCGCACAAGTTGTTTACTTTGATTGTGATTACCAACGGCCCGGAGTTTTCCCAATTGCCAAAAATCGAGGCACTCCAACTGGCCAGCTACGTGGATCACATCATCGTAGGCGGGCAGGAGCCGGAGCAGAAGCCGGCGCGTTCCATCTTCGAAAAAGCCCTGCAGCTGGCCGGTTGCGAGGCACATGAAGCCCTTCATGTCGGGGATAGCCTGGCAGCCGATATCGCCGGTGCCTGTAACTGCGGGATCACCACCGTCTGGATACAACATCAGCAGCCGCTGGATACCGAGCTGGGTATCAATCCTCACCACACAGTGATGCATCCGGATGAAATACCGGCGCTGATTCGAGAATTAAATGGTTGCGCTCGGCGAGCCTGAAAAGTAAGGCGTGAAGCCACACCAGCAGGCGGGGCCGGGTTAACGCCCGCCCTTGGCTTCATTTTCAAGAGCCAGTGATGCTATTTCACTGTAGCTGTGGATCACTTTGGCCAGCAGTTCCCTGCTCTTTGGAACCTCCCAACTCACCCGGTGCCAGTCTTTCGCTTTCTCAAGGTTGTGTGTCAGCATCTCAACTTCAGACTGGCTGAGAATTTTTCCGGCCTGCACCTCAGCGAGTGTCCGCTCAATGAGCGGCAGCTCGTGTTCCACAAATTCGCGGATAATTGCCTGGGAGACGCCATCGTGCTCGCTGTTGGTCACTGTAATCACCTGCTGGCGGGGCCACAGTAGAAATTGGAATTCGGTATTGTATACAGAATCGAATGCAGCGACACGACCGCCTGTATCCACGGCAAAATAGAGCGCGGGCCGCCAGGTGACACTACAATTCTCAAGCTGGCTTGAGTGTGGCAACAGCAAGAGAGTGAGTGCGGACATGCGCACGGGGGAGAGCAATATGAGTCGTGGATCTTTTCTGACCTTTGGTGTCGCGATGTACCTGAGCGTACCGGGCGGTGGGTTCGCAGCAGTGGAACCCGCAGGCGGACCCACCCGCGAAACGGGCGAGCGCCCTATGCAACTGCTGTGGGGCGACCAGCATGTCCATACCAGTTTGTCGGGGGACGCTGCCGCAGCTGGCACCGTGGTCACGACTGAGGGCGCGCTGCGCTTTGCGCGCGGCGAAATGGTGAAATCCAGCACCGGACAGAATGCACAATTGCAAAGGGCACTGGATTGGGTGGTGGTTTCAGACCACTCTGACGGACTCGGGGTGATGAGTGAGCTCAAGGCCGGCAATGCAGAACTGATGAAAAATGCGACGGTTAAAAAATGG
>Ga0115567_10005959_pt1 | contig 11732 bp, 9 predicted proteins | sample COGITO_mtgs_1204_2_FD_88679 | JGI IMG/M metagenome (GOLD analysis project Ga0115567, IMG submission 88679) | Pelagic marine microbial communities from North Sea - COGITO_mtgs_120412 | ecosystem: Environmental > Aquatic > Marine > Epipelagic | place: Germany:Helgoland, sampling site Kabeltonne...
GTATATGCAAAAACACGCGAGAACGAGCGCGGAGAGAAGGAGGAGAAATCGCTTCTCGTTTCGCTCTTTCCTTTCAGCTTCGGTCATTAAAATTGGTGGTGGTTTCCTCAGTAACGTTTCTTTCTCGTCGCGTCGTCGAAGTTGTTGTTGTTGTCGAGACATCGATGCTGATACGGAGGAGGAGGAAGCGGAGGAGGAGGCCATCGCGCTCGATATTGGTCGCGACATTTTTTATAGAGAGAAGAGAGATGATTTTTTTTACAAACACGCGCCCCAAACTGCCAAAACAGAAAGAAAAAAGTTCATTTTTCGTCTCTTCTTCTTCTGAATTCTTCTTTTTCGTTCACTTTTTTTTGCTCAAACAACGAACTCTCTCGTAAAAAAAGAAAAGAATAATGATCGTCTCCGGTCGCACGATTGCACCCGAACCCGTCCAGGACATCCTCATGAGTCTAGAAATGACGAACGAGACGAAGAAGAGATTGGATACCTTGCAAGGATGGGCGAAAGATTTAAAGGTATTATTATTTAGATGAGAATCGTGATTCAGAATCTTCTTAAAAAGAATTCAAAATCACAGTTCTTCTTCTTCTTGACTTCTTCTTCTTGACTTCTTCTCTGTTTAAGTTCGCGTTCGCGTCGTTCCTTCGCGATGATATATTCATACGCAAGTTTATATGTACTGACTTTTGCTCATATATTTGAACGCGAACTCATCCATCTCTCGTGTGATTAAAAACAAACAGGACGCACCTCCGCTTTCGGAAACGCCTGAATTCGAGTACGTACAAAAACTTCCCAAGAGTTTGACGCAACAACCGAGTTCGGTTTTATTGGACGCCTCGCAACCACACGCGATGTCATCCCCATCTAAGAAGAAGGAGAAGAACGCGACGACGACGAAAAAGTTCGGGGACGACTTTTCGCAGGAGCAAGAAGAAGAAGAAGAGTTGGACGGCGACTACGTCAGTCCAGAACAGAGGGAAAAAGAAGAAGAAGAGCGCGAACGTAAAGAGGCGGCGATGAATCATAACGGAGACGTTCGCATGGAATTGAAACCAAGAACGGGCACGGAATGGCTGCAAGGACAGAAAAAACGCGTTCGAGTGGAGTTCGAGGAAGAGTCGTCCTCGTCTGAAGAAGAAACGGAGGCAGACGAGGAAATTATTCCCACGCAGCGACCTTCGCCGAATGATAGCGAAGACGACGACGACGCACATCTAGATGATGCCAGAGGAAATGACGTCGGGATAATGAAACGAACTTTGAATGCAGCGGTAGGTATGATTGAAACGGTAGTAAACATTGTTCGCTCGCCGTTCAAGTCGCCGAACAAACGCGCTCGAATCGAGAACAGCGATACGCCGCCGCCGTCGCCTGGGATCTTTGGATTTGGTGGGTCGCCATTTGCCAAAGGCATTGCAATGTCGCCGAAATCTTTAGCTCAAGTCATCGATGCCACGGGAGCTGCTGCTGGCGAGAACAATGCCAACGTTGCAAAGATGGAATGGGGCGCCAGAGGCGGCGAAACGTGGCAACAAAAGGAAGAGGACGAAGGCGAAGCGAGAAGGAAAAGAGCCGCGAGGAAAAAGTTAGTATTAGACGATGACGATGAGAACGACGAAGAAGAGGAACATGAGACGGTGAAAAAGTCGCCAAAGAAGGCGACAGGAAAACCGGCGACATCCGTGATGTCCGAAATCGCGAGTCAAGTCACCGAAGTCGCCTCCGAGGCGAATTGGGAAATATTAGCAAAACTCATGGCTGAACGCGAGAAACAGAAAAAAGCACCTCGTGAGCTCGGTTTGAACGTAGATAGAACGCGCAGAATGTCTAGGCGCATGTAAGATTATGCAACAAACATACACACTGTTTTAGTATCACACTTTGTACAGAAGAATCAACCTTTTCCCCGCTTCTTCTTATTTGTCTTTTTCACATATGCGCTGTGAATACCGTGACGTCTTTCCCATTGCTCCGGAGCGTTGTTATACGCATCAACTTCTCTACCGCGCAACGTTACGCAAAACAAATTCGATTCGTCTGTGTTGCAGACAATCTTACACCTCGGATCGTACTCGGCTTCGTCTGGTGATTTGTAGTTTATCAAAACTTCGTGCGCTTTTTTATCGAGCGCTTTCAATTTATTCTCCTTTACAAACTCGCTCAAAACTCTCGATTCGTCGTTCATGTTGTGACACGTTTCGTTTTTCAGTTTCCTCTCCCAATAATGATCGTGCGAGCCGCTGTAAAAATCAAAACCGCAAAACTGCACCGGCTGTTTGAACTTTCGCCACGCGTAGTTGAGAAACATGAGTCCCATGGATGGAAACTTTTCGTTCAAGTTATACTCTTCGTACAGAGTATCCACTTGTGGTGCCTCTACCGCGTGTACTTTTACATCACGCATATCGTTCTTCTTTAACCAGTTCGTCGCTATCGTTTCCAACTCGTGCATGCGTTGCTTCTGTTTGGGAATTTTATCTTTTCGTCTCGGGCAGCGCACTTGTTGCGGCTTGCAGTCTCGAAAAACAAACGGAATGTACACGTGCTGCAGCGATTTCTTCAAGTTTGGAATCTCCTCTTCGTCGAATTGGTTCGGATCTTTGATCGTCGATAACACCCAGTGCGTCGTTTTCGAGCCGACGTCTGATTCGAACCCGACGGTTTTGAAAAGATTGAAACGCAACACGACGTCGTTCGCGTCTACTTGTCGTCCGAACCGAGAGTTTCTCAAGCTCGCGCCGTTCCCCACGGCGATGGCAGATAACTGTGTGTTGCTGTTGGAGCTGTCGACGTCGTTATCGTTACCATTACCGTCGTTATTACTATTATCGCCACTAATACTGCTGCTACTGAATCTATTACTATCTTCTCGTTCTACTTCTCGTTCTACTGGGCTGCCTTCCTCGTCGTCACCACCGTCATCACCGTCGTCGTCGATAGATATCTCTTCTCCCTTCGCCAACGACGACGACGAATGCACGGTCACGGACTCGTCTCCGCCCGTGAAAGAATTTTCAACCAACGCGTTCCGTGGGCCGTTCCCATTCATATTCGTCTTCATTATGCTCTCGTAGTTCCCAGTTAAAACGAAGACGATGATTACGACGAAAACAAAGATCGCGTAATGTGATGACAAAACTCCATTTACTCCTCCTCCGACAGAAGTGTTGTGCGCCTTTCTCCCGCCATAACCACCACCACCAGAGAGCATCATCTCTGTGATGACGTTTAAGCGCTTTCGTTTCGTTTCTCTTCTTCTCTCACGGAAGAAGAAGAAGAAGAAGAAGAAACAGAAAGAAGAAGAAGAAACAACAGAATGGTGTTGTACTCGTATTTCATTTATTTATAACGGAACGGAGTTGGCCGTCGACCAAAATTCCATTTGGAATTAAAAAAACACAAAGAGAAAGAAGGAGAGAAGAGAGAGAGAAGAGTTTGAGCAAAAAAAACCTCAAAAACAGGTTCACACAAAAAAATGAATTTCATCGATAAAAACAAAAAACCGGCGAATACGGGCGGGATCGATGAGACCGTCAAGTTAGCCGCGGGGAAACTGGACGGGTTACCAGGCATGCACGAATATGGGGATCGACAAAAGGATTACACCTGGGATTGCGTGATTTTTGGCGATGGTTCATAGTGCGTTTTTGTTTCTCATCTCTTCAAGAATTGTGTTTTTTCTTCCTCAAATCGCTTATCCCTTCTGTTGTTTGTTTGTTTTGAGGAAGTTTTGAGGGTGACGGCGGAACGTCTTCTCCTTCTCTCTTCTCTCTTTTTCTCACTCTCTTCGGCGTAATGAATCGACGATGGAACCAAATAAATGCAAAACTGTCATCAAATCGTAGCATTTAAAAGCTGTCGGGTGGTGATGGTACGATGAAGGAAGTGCAAAGCCATCAAAGAAAAGAGATAAAAAGAGAGAGAGAGAAGACCTCTTTTTTCCCACGAACAAAGGAAACAACAAACAAACAAAAACGAAATAAAATTAGAAATCCTCAAAAATACTGACCCGTTGTTTTCTCCTTTTTCGTCTCATTCGATAATCATTACTACGACAGTTACGAAGGCTTAGTTGATATTTACGGTCAGTGCGAACACTTAGGCGTGATGAGCTTCGAGGACGGGGATAGATACGAAGGCGGTTTCAACCAAGGCGCAATGTCTGGACCGGGTATATATCACGGCGACAGCTTCATATTTTTGGGCGAATTTGAAGGAAATCAAAAGTCTGGGTGCGGTGTAGCGGCGTATATGAACGGTGCAGTTGAATACGGCGAGTGGAAATACGATCAGTATTTAGGTCAATACACGCGCAAGTGTCCTCTCGACAAATCGATCGCGTCGATGGAAACCGCCATCGACAGCGCGGCGAGAGCGAAAATGTTTGAAAGGAAACCAAATTCAGAAGTATACTTGAGAATAGTTGAACATTATCCAGATTATTTGATGCATCACGATCCGATCGTGTATAAAAAAGGCACGGAGTGGACGATGCCTGGTCCAGCTGCTGAGTTGTACACGCCGCCGACAGTGGAAGAAATGGGACCGGAAATTGCCGGTGCGGTGAGCACGATGAACCGTCTCTGGGAACGAATTTGGTCGTATTACAACGTCAAGTGCTCCGAAGAGCGAAGAACTGTAGCTCCGGAGATTCGAAAAAAGAAGGAAGCTATGGCTTTATCCGAAATGCGAACCGAGGAAGACATGGAGGATGAATACGCGGACGTGTACAACGAGGACGGCTCGAGAAGAGGTAAAATGAAAAAACCGAAGCAACAAAAGAAAAATCAAAAAGCAGGTAGAAAAGGTGGTAAGACGGCGTCGTTGACGGTGTCAATGATGAGTGCGTTGCAGCAAAACGCGTTTAGAGGTTTGAGAAGGCAATTACGACGCCCGATAGCTTTTGCTCAACGAGTCACGACGGAGGCGCAAGCCGCGGTGAATCGAGCGATGCCAGCGCTCGAGCGACGATAAAAATTGTTCTTTGTTGACCAAACAAAATATCATCCAATCATCATCCTTTAATTAGTCTCAATACTTTGTTATTAATATATATTTCAAAGAATTCGGTGGCATACATTCTAATTTTTAGTTTCTTTACAAAGCTGCTTGTTACTACACGCTACGTTACATTCTTCTACAGTCTAATTTCATATTTTTTTTACAAAGTACCTTCGAGCGCGGCTAAAGTATTGAACGCGCGAATTCTATTTACTTCCATCATAGTATGCGACTTTAAACGGAGGTCCGACACGTTTAAAACCGCTTTCCGTATTCTTTTGAGAACGCCTGAAGAATCTAGTCTCCACATAGTTTTGTGGGAAGAATCGGAGGAAGAAGATGTGGACGATGAAGCGACGATCTCTCGATACCCTCCTCTCGATTTGACGTAATCGCTCAACTCTTTCGTCGTGAGATCCTGCACGTACAAAACGACGTGGAAGCACGAAAACAAGGACATGCACGAGCCATGAACGCATATAAACATCATGAAAAGCGTCGCGAGGACCCCAGTATTACTATTCAGGGAAGGATGATAATCAAACGGGAATCCGAGAAGATGTAAGCGTTCGTACGCCTTCCAAAAGAACGTCACGGCTAAATACGCCTCCGTTACTATGAATGCGACGAAAAACAACACGTTTCTCTCGCCGATGCAATTGTTTAGAGCGCCGCAGTGGTGGTCAAATCCGCGAACGCAAACGTTACACTGTCGACAGTGCGAACTTCTCTTCGGTTTGAATATCTTGCACGTTTCGCAATATCTCGTATTCCTGCTACTGCGTTCTTCTCTTGCGTCTCCTTCTCCTTCGTCTTCGTCTTCTTCTTTCTCTGCATCAACTTCTCCTTTTCCTTCTTCTATTCCACTCGCTCGCGCGGAAGTATTCCTCTTCGGCAACACGATACCAGGATCAATCACAGTCGTCATTGCACAGGTTGATAAACACACGCACGCGACGAAAACGTGAAAAGTCGTTGAACTTTTCACCAAATCCAAAACCACCAACCCAAGAAACGCGCACAAGGAACACGTGGAAAAGACGCACACGGGCGCCAATGGATGAGAAGAAGAAGAATTGAAAGAAGAAGAAGGACGATGTCTCGCACCACCGCTGATCTCGCCGACAACCGCGCTGTTCATCGATCGCGTGTGACTACTTTTTTTAATACTTTTTATTAGTATTATATCAGTGCTTTCGATACAGTGGTGAAAATGAGTTTATAAAAAAAAGAGGAGAGTTTAACAAAAAGCCTCAAAACACTTTTCTTTAAAGAAAAAAAGGAATATTTCTAGCCGACAAAAAACCACGATGACGACGACGACGACGGCGACCGAAAACGGCAACAACAGAGAACGAAAGAACGCGCAGGACATCCATCCCAAGAAGGTCTCCGCGATGGGGGTGGACGCTGCACCTGCACCTGCACCTGCAAAAGGAAAAGGAGATGATGCACAAGAAGACGAAAAGAAGAAGAAGAATAAAACAACACAACAACAACAACAAGGGAATAAAATATATTTTGGGTTTCTGAAAGAACAACACTTGGCGTTAATCATCGTTCTCGTCACTCTCGTGCGATTGTTCATTCGCTATAAGTTTCGTCCGAAGACGTTCATCACGTGCACGGAAGACCAACCTTTGATGGAGGTGAAAGAGAACTTTCTCAATTTTCTCGAATACGAAAAAATTCGAAAATGTACTTTGAATCATCCTCGATTGAAAATACCGTCCGCTTTAAGCAGTGGCTCGTTTTCCAAAACACGCGGGTTTGTCGTCAAATTCAACAAGGAAGGCGTAGATTCGTTTTTGAATCATCCAGATTACGGAGACTGCTATGGGGACTTGTTTGAGAAAATGCGGCTTCCGGAAACTAACGCGTACGTCTTCAACGCTTTATTGTGCGAGTTATCGGACTATGACGATTGGAAGAACAACCAAACGAGCGTTGGATTACACTTAGATCAGACGGTTGGTTTACAAGGACTAAAAGCCGATCATCAATTCTTGGCGCACCAGGTGAATGTGCTTTATGTGGACGTCGCCGCGGATATGAAAGGCGGCGAGTTAGAAGGATGGAGATACGGGTCAGGTGACTTGAAACAGTCTGATTTATTAAAGCCCCACTTATCAATCAAACCTGAGAAGAATAAACTCGTCATGTTTCGAGGAGATTCCTTTCATCAAGTCAAGGCATACCACACTTCAGAATCGACGACAAAACGCTTGTCTTTAGTTCTAGAGCAATATAAAATCAGCGACGAGTTTGTTCCAAACACCGTCGTTTGGATGGAGGCGCTGAAACAAAACATGACGATGATGTAACGTTTAGTATTATGTAGCGAAAGATGGGTAATTAGATGTAAGAGTAGATGTGAGAAAAATTAGTACACGTATATGAAAAGTGATTTTTATTTAACCCGCTCTCGCTTTCGTGGCATCCATTTCGGCTTTCAATCGAGACGCTTCTTCCTTCGCGTCCGCGATATCAGCCGCATCAGCCAATTCATCCAAGCTCTTCCCGAGAAGTTCGCTCATACCCTTATCAATGGCGTCTTCGAATTGAGCATATTGTGGATCGCTCGAGGTGAGCGCCTTGCCTATTTTCTTCTCCACGTCGTCCAACGTTTGGAAGAGCGTCTTGTACACCCCGGTGGGATCTTCCAAACCCATCGCTTGTCGAACTTCGTTCGTGTATTCCAAATATTGTCTCACCGAAGTCGCTTCCTCCCAAGCCGCATCGATCGTATCGTCGATGCGCTCAGTCACAGACGGAATACCAATCTGTTTTATAATTTACGAAGGGGAAAGAAGAGAAAGAGAGAGAGAGAGAGTCAGCGTGCGTTCATTCATTCAAAACTTTTGGGTGAGGAGGAGGAAAAGAGCGAAGAAGATGATGAGGAAAGAAAGAAAAATTCTTCTTCTTCTTCTTCTTCCTCCTCCTATGATGATGATGATGATGGTGCGATATAAAGAAAAACGCTCACCTCTGCCATGATCTGTTTGTTCTTCTCGACGTACGCTTTCAATTTAGCGTCGTCGCCGTCTAAAGGTAATGGATTCGTCTTTGACTTTTCTGCGTACGCGCGAAATTTTCTTTGCGAATCGGCGAAGAAATCCTTCACCAAATCGCCCTTGTCTCCTTGCGCGGCGGCAGCGGCGAAACAACGCGGTGAAGCAGAGGAGGAAGACGCGGACGCGGCGGTGCGACGAGCGATGCGAGAAGCGACCGTTCGTAACATACTTATTAGTAGTATTACGTGTGTATAAGGATGTTCTCTTTAACTTTTACACGTGTGAGTGAGGAGAGAGAAAGAGATCTTATTCGTTTCAACTCTTTCTTGCTTGAGTGGAACCCCAACTACAAACAACAAACAAACAAATCCCAAATTCAAAGAGAGACAAAAGGAGAAGTCGCAGACAAATTTCTTCTTTATGATGTTTTACACGCGAGCGCTAGTATAAGTTGTGCTATAAAATTGACTTCTTCCCTAGATTAGATCAGGTTAAATCTGGAAACCGCCTGTAGAAGTTAGCTTTCGGACGAACGACGTTTTTCCTCTTTTTCTCCGCCGTATAGATGAGCGATCCGTCGCGATGGTTTACGGCGATTTCCACCGCCTCGTCCGTCGTCATGACATCATTATCCATGCCCTCTTTCTTCTTCATCAATACTTCGTCGTCGTCGTCGTCGTCGTCGTCGTCGTATTCTTGCTCGTGATCTCGCTCGATACCGTGGTCAGAAGGAGAATCCAACCACATATTGTCCATCGAAGTATCCGTCACGGGAGCATATAACTTGGGTACCTGTTTCCTCGCTTTCTTCCTCACCGGAGATTCACCAACCAACATAATATTTCTCGTCCCCTTATCAGTAGAGGATTTTTGCGCAAGATTCGATAACTTTGCGCTCGTAGTGACTGTGATTGTTCTGGATTTTCTCGTTTGAACATCGTTCATTCGATTCGAGTCCGCCTTGGGCAAACCCAACAAATCGTTCCTCCCAGTCATCGAGAAGAACTTTTCGCGGAGCGTGCCAAGGAACTGGAGTCTTCCGTACTTATCTTTGTATTTCACGCCACCGGGATGAGTCCACGGGTTTGAAAATTTCATTTCTGGACTTGCCAAACGCTTCACGGCCAAGCTAAAAGATGCCGGTTCGTTATAACTCTTACCTTGGAAAGCAATTTGTCGATTCTTCGTGATGTTAGCTTTGTACTCTTTACCGCGATACTCCATCGAGAGTACGTTCAATCCTGCGGTAATCAGTTCTGCATCCATTAGTTCCGCGAGAGTGACTCTGCGAATATACTGCGGTTTGTTGTGTGTTCCATGAGACGAGCGAACTCTATGAATTGTAACCGGTCCCTTCTTCTTTTCTTCCGCACGCGTCGGTGGCGGAGGTCTGTCGTTGGCAAAATTATTTTGCTTTGGAAGCGAACCGAGGCGTATAAATCTAGGATTTTTCGAAAACGCATCGATATGAGCCTCCACGACTTCGAGATATTCCATAGAAAGCTTTGGCTTTCTCTCAGGATTGAACAACTCTTCGTACGTATATACTTTGAACTTCTTCTTATCACCGCGTCCCCACCATTCTTCGCTGTACCAATCTTTCAGCCACTGCGGCTTGCTTTTTTTCTTGTTTGATTTTGCAGTCGGCTGTCGTGGCAGGGGCAGGGGTGTGCTCTCTTTCCCTTTTAATACCGCTAACTTGCTCAGAGGCACGTGGTCTTCCGTCTCCTCCGTCTCCTCCTCCTCCTCTTCTTCTTCCTCCTCGCCTTCCATGTTCTCGTCGTCGTATCTCTCCTTTCTTTCATTCTCGTGTTTATCTGAAAGAAGCGGTGAGTGCGGTCGCTTCGATGTTGCCCGAGTCGTCCGCGCCTTTGCCTCGGCTTGCTTCTTCTCTTTTGCCAACTTTTTCTTTTCGGCAATCTCTCGTTTCTCATCGTTGGAACACTTCACGCACAGCACTTCGCCAGGATATTTCTTGCTACTTTGCCAGTTATCCTTCTTTTCAGGATCTGCTTCTAAGGCTAAACAATTGGCGTTGTAGCAATTGTAAATCTCCATCATCTCCTCGTGCAGCTTTGACTTGGGCAGTTCTTCTTCTCCTTCTTCTTCTTCTTCTTCTTCTTCTAATGCTATTGTTTCGTTGTCGTCCTTCTTGTTTGTCCCTGATGGAGACGAAGACGAGGGCGTTTTTTCTTTCTTATTCATCGGGACAATGAGAGGAGACTTCGACGTCTTACCTCCTGCGTCGTTGTTGTTGTTGCTGTTGTTGTTGTTGTTGTTATTATTAGTATTATTGTTTTTGTTTTTGTTGTTACTGTTGTTGAGTATTATAGACGAGGACATCATCGACTCTCTTTAATACGACGGGTGTGTTCTTATCGTTCTTGTCTCTCCCTCGTCGGGTCTCCCGAGAGAAGAAAGATTTTTCTTTTACTCCTTTCTCGTCCCCTCTCTATTACACACACACACACACACACACACACACACACACACACACACACACACACACACACGCACTCTCGACGACGCGGAGATAAAGATAGACAGTCGTCAAAGTGTTCCTTCTCCCTCGTAGTGTTCTCGTGTTTTTGCGCGCAACGAGAAAAAAAGTGGAGTTTTGCTGTCACGTGTTCGTACAAAGTCGTGTCAAACTAAAAACAGAAGAATCTTCCACGGCGTGTGTCAATGTGTACAAATTACTGCGTCGTGAATTAAAAGAATGCTGCTACTCGTTACTAAAGATGATAATGGTAATTAATGCGCGTGTGTGTATATTCTTCTGCTATTTCTGCGCTCTTTCTTCCTCTCTCCTTCGCTCCGCTTTTCCCTTTTTGATGCATTTTGATGAGATACGAGTACTCGTATTTTCTTCTTCTTCTTCTTCTTCTTCGAATTTACACTCTCACCCAACACCTGTTGCAATCGCCAACGCACGTTCCTTCACAATCGATCGTGTTACCTAACGCCTGTGGGACGCGAATGACGTACTTTGCGAACGCCGGCGTTCCTCGCTTCATGAAGAAATTTTTCTCGATGTGCTCCACCGCCGGTTTCATCACGCCGTCTATGTCCATCGCTAATATTTCCGGAAGTTTACCGACAATGACGTCTATTTTATCCCTAGCTACGCCGAGCGATTCGATGAACTGAATTCGCTTTTCGATTTCGTCCATGTCTGGTATTTCTCTCACTTTCTCGTTTCTCCAGTAATCTTGTTTGCCCCAGCCGAAACCTTTTTGCATGACTTTGTCCGCCTCGTCGTCATCGAATCCGAGCTCCATGACGAGCGCTTTGGCAGATGCCCATTTAATGGACTCATCGTCGGTTAACAAATCACACATCATAGACTTTGTAGATGTGGATGGTGAAGAGGAAGAAGCCGTGGATGAGACGTATCTTCGTTCGAACGCAGACGCCGACGTCGTGACGAATTGATTATTATTTTGATGACGTTTGCTTTTTGTTGAAAAAAGACGATGCTTTTTGCCTTGTTGCCTTCTCGAAGAAGAAGACAATAACAACGCAGAAGAGTTATGCGGTTGTTGGTGGCGGTGTTGCAGCAACGTTTTTGAGGTAGTAGTAGTAGTCGTCGTCATCGTCGCGAGCATAGTAGTAGTATATGATGTGTTTATTTGTTGAGAAAAAAAATGGTGATGTTTACTACGAGTATGACGATGTGACGTGTGGTTTCGAACAGAACCACACAAAAAA
>Ga0115567_10005960_pt1 | contig 11729 bp, 10 predicted proteins | sample COGITO_mtgs_1204_2_FD_88679 | JGI IMG/M metagenome (GOLD analysis project Ga0115567, IMG submission 88679) | Pelagic marine microbial communities from North Sea - COGITO_mtgs_120412 | ecosystem: Environmental > Aquatic > Marine > Epipelagic | place: Germany:Helgoland, sampling site Kabeltonne...
TAGACAACCTAATGAATTTAATAAATGGCTCTATAACGCTTTAAACTTTTTGCATTTATGACAAAGGTATAAGGCGTAAGTCAACTTGAACTAAAGTCCAAATTTCGTTTGATGTGTGAGTGAGGGTGTATATATCTAAGATGACTAGAGTGGCTTCCTGGAGCCTCTAGTTTAATCTTCACCTATTTTATTAATCCCATTTACACCATTCGAATCCTGCCATCTTAGAATCATCAAATGATAGCCCGAATCCAGGACCTTCTGGCAATTTCAACTTTCCATTTTGAGGAACCATTCGTCCTGAACAGACCTCATCCAGCTTTTGTGCATGTTCAGGAAAATATTCAACTGGAGCAAGATTACGAATACCGGCAGCAAGATTAGCAGTTGCCGACAGACCCACAGTCATTGAGTTGTAATTATGTGGGGAGAACGTCACCATATGAGTATCTGCGATCGCTGCAATTTCGTGCATTTCCAATAGGCCACCTCCAAGGCAAATATCCGGGTTTATACATCCAAGCGCACCTTGAGCCAATATGTCAGCAAACCCATGTTTGTATCCTATAGATTCACCAGCCAAAAGGGGTTGTTGGATATGTTCACGCAACCATTTTAGTGTTGAAGTGTGATGAGGTGGGACAGGGTCTTCAACCCATGCGAGGTTAGTTGGCTCCAATTGTCGACAGATAGCGCGAAGCTGCTCAGGCATTACCCGGCGAACAAAATCAATCGCCAAGCCTATATCTGGTCCGATCGCATCACGGATGGCTTTCACTCGCGCAACACAATCAGCATCGTCTTTTGCATGCCACATAGGATAGAACTTAACTATATCAAATCCACTTTCAACATACTCCAGCGCCTTCTTTACCGTTTCCTCTGTTGTCCAAGAACGTTCCGTCCACATGTTTGCATATAATGGAATCTCATCACGGTATGCTCCACCTAATAATTGATACACTGGAGTGTCAAGAGACTTACCTAAGGTGTCCCACATTGCTAATTCTATTCCACTTGTTGCGCTCGCGACGTCCATACTAATAAATTGATTACTGAAATCTGCCATCGCATGTTTTGTAAAAGCACGAATATTTGATGCATCTTTGCCGAGTAAGGATCTGCCCAATGAATCAACCAAAGAGCAAATAGCATTTTCATGACCTGCAGAAACATAACATTCTCCCCACCCTGATAATCCACTTTCTGTTTCTATACGAACAATAATATTTGGCCTAAGCTTACACCAGCCATCTATCTGAGGGTCTTCTGGTATGAGGTATGACTTTACATCTGTTATTATAAGATTAGTTCGCATTGAGAAATATCCTTGAATGAATGATGAAAATATTTTTACTGTTCACACTATGTCCTTTTCATAAACAATATATACACCAGCAATTGCCATTACTGCATGACTTGATGCTTTCTCAGATCCAGCTCTATCTACTTTATATATCTTTAGGTACATCAGCTATCCTTATTATAAGTTTTATTCTGTTGGAATGCGCCTTGCACGATTCGATCCATAACCATTGCTACGAACAAAATGGCGATGCCAGCTAAAAGCCCTGGACCTTTTGCAGCATATTGAAGTGCTTCCAGTATTTCTTTGCCCAGTCCACCGCCACCAATTAGCGAGATTATCACAACCATGGATAGACACATCAGGATGGTTTGGTTCACTCCCGTCATGATCGATGGCAAGGCAAGTGGGATTTCAACATCTTTGAGCAACTCAGTCTTTGAAGCGCCGAAAGCTACAGCTGACTCCTTTATGCTTTCAGGTACGCCTCTCATACCAAGAGCCGTTAGACGAATCACAGGTGGCATTCCAAAGATGATTGTCGCCAATATGCCTGGAGGATTTCCTGTGCCAAAGAATGCAATGATTGGGATCAAGTAGACAAAGGCAGGAAGAGTTTGCATCAGATCCAGAATCGGTTCGGCGGTCTTATAAGCACGGTGAGATTTACCAAACCAAATCCCAAGTGGAATACCCATCGTTACGCACAGCAGAACTGATGCCCCAACAAGTGCAACAGTCTCCATCGCAACTTCCCAATACCCAAGCAGCGCAATGTATGCCAACACTGAAGCAGTAAAGATTGCTACTCGGGCACCTGACAAGCGCCAGGCGGTAACAAAGATTACCAGCATCACGACAGGCCAAGGAGTGCCATTTAGGGCTAGTGTAAGGGTATCAAGCACAACCCGCACAATCGTAACAATCCCATCAAAAAAATCACCCCCCACAACCGCAGCCCGCTCGATATGGTTGTCCATCCAGCTTGCTAAACGCGAAAACAATGTGCCATTATCTTTCCCCAGAATGAACTCTGAAATACGCCGTTCTGGAAAACTATCAAGAAGGGTAAGTGATGAGTTTATAGTGAACTTGTAGACAGTCAGGGGACCGATTGCGCCCATCAAAATGGCCCCAAGGATTGTATTTCGCCATGAACGTCCGCTCTCAACTCCTTCGGGGTCAATCCGCCAGTTGGAATACTTCCTCTCATAGGCTTGGTTCGCCAGAAAACCTTGAATTAGCTTCAATACAATCAAGAGAGCAAAACCACTTACCATGATTGGAATGGCCTCAGCTTGGCCAGCTTCTGCTTGGGCAATGGATGTTTCTGCAGCGGATTTAATATTTTCCGCAATCTTAGTGAAGCGGTCTATATCTGTTTGTTCTGTCGAATCACGAGCCCGTTGCAATAGTTCTGCTGCGCGGTTTTGCTGCCGGGCGGCGCGTTCAAGCATGTCCGCTCCAGGATTACCCCAGAGACCACGACCAATTTGAACCCACGCAACCACCTCAAGAATGAGAAATGCCCAGAACAAGCTCCAAATCGCACGTGAGGCCGCCCACAATGGGCCAAATAAAGCAGCCATAAAATTAAATGTGTTGGGTATGAAAGCATTACTATTATGAATTTTCTTAAAAACCCTAACGTAGTAGTCACCATTCACTTGCGCGAAAGTGTAGATAGATCTCTTGAGTGCTATATGATCGACCTTAATATCAGATGCTGCAGTGATTTTTGGCTCAACACTCATTTTAGTCATTATTGCCTCCTTGAATTCCAAGTAGAAGGCGCTGCTTAGTAACGAAACCGACATCCTTAGCATCATCGGTTATAACAACTGGATGCTCACTCCTTGCTGCTAAATCAATGAGATGATCGAGATTCACTGATACATCAGCACGTGGTGCGCCAGTCAGATCTCCAATATTTTTCTCCAGTGGCTCCATGATCGAGCCTGCTTTGATCAGCTTAAGCTTTGAAATACCCTGAACGAATTCACGGACATAATCATCGGCAGGATTTGTGACGATGTCTTCAGGCGTCCCAATTTGAACGATAATACCGTCTTTCATTATTGCTATCCTGTGTCCGATCCGGATTGCCTCATCAAGGTCATGAGTGATAAAGAGAGTTGTCTTATGTAATTGATTCACAAGTGCTTTAAACTGATTCTGCATTTGTAAACGGATGAGTGGATCGAGTGCAGAAAAGGGTTCATCCATCAGCAGTAACTCTGGGTCTGATGCAAGTGCGCGGGCAATGCCCACACGCTGTTGCATTCCACCGGATAATTCCTCAGGAAGACGGTCTTCATACCCAGTTAATTCCACAAGACTAAGCACATGATCCGAAATAGCCCAGCGTTTAGATTTTGGTATCTTTTGAATTTTAAGCGGATAGGCGACATTATCACGAACAGAACGATGAGGCATTAGTGCCATATGCTGAAATACCATGCCAATCTGTTGTGCACGAACTTGACGCAACTCACGCTCACTCAGAAATTGGATATCTTGGCCCATTATTTCAATTTGGCCTGCTGTAGGCTCTATGAGACGATTGATATGGCGTACTAAAGTGGATTTTCCTGAACCAGAAAGACCCATAATACAGAAGACTTCACCACGTGATACTTCGAATGTAGCTCCCTGAACGGCCACAACACAGCCAAAGCGATCTAGGACTTCGGACTTTCCAATTCCTTCAGATTTGACAGCAGCCATAGCATCGTCAGCTCTGACTCCAAAAATCTTCCAGACATCAGTAAGTTTGACGACTATCTTACTCATGAAGAGTCCTTATCTAGAAATGTGAGACTGGACCGACCATGGTCAATCCAGTCATTTAACCATTATTATATCAGTCTGCGAACCAACTCAAAACTCTGTCTTCATTGGCTTCGATCCATTCAGCAGCAAAGACTTCGACATTTTTCTTATTAACTGCAACTTCAAATGCCATTAAGGAAAGCGCGTCTGCATCAAGAGACATATTAGCTAACATTGCTGCAGCTTGAGGAAAGTCACTTTCCAGAGATTTTGCATAGAATACATGAAGTGTCGAAGCAGGCCAAGCAACATCAGCATTAGAGTTTTCAAGCCAGTTAGGATCGTCTGTCGGCTGTATGATATTCCAACGTTCTGGATCATGTGGCGTTTCTTTCAACGTCGTTAGATCATGTAGGGCAAATATATAGTGTGGCCCATAACATTGACCAACCCAAGGCTCTCCCGCTTTAATAGCATTGGCAAGCTTTGCGTAGGCAATCGTCTCATCCATCTCTTCTAAGTCAAGAACCTGATCATACCCAATACTCTTAGCCCGAATACGTTCGATAGTTGTAGACGCCCATCCAGCGGCTCCAATCCATATTTCACCCCTACCATCGCCGTTAGTATCAAACAATGCGGCAATGTCTGGATTCGTCAAATCTTCGATAGAAGAAATGCCATTTTCTTCAGCAAAACCAGTGGGTACACAGACTGAAGTGAAACCTTGAACTTTGTTGGAGTTCATCGCTACACTACCCTTCTCTGTTACGAAAGTATCGTGAAGATTTTGTTGGTTAGGCATCCAAACTTCAGGGTGGACATGCACAGAACCCTGATCCATTCCTTCAAAAAAAATCGGATTTGTTCCAGACTGAAGTTCGACATCAAGCCCAAGATTTTGTTCAATAGCTAGTTTTAAGATGTTCGCAGTAGCATTGGCAGTTGGCCAGTTTGGAACACCAATAACCATATCTGCTGCGAGCACAGAAGTTGTACTCATTATTAGAGCGATTGCTCCGAGCACTGTGTTTTTAAAAATTTTCTTAATCATTTTTTCTCCTTTTTTATTATTAAAGGTAACGTGCTTGATTACTTCTTGTGAAATTTTCATAGCTCATTAATCCTCAGATAATTGCCAACGAAGGCAATCAATTAATACAAGTTCGTATTAGTTCTATAATATAGAACTATATTCCATATTACGATACAAGTATTTTTTGTTTTAACCTATTTAATTCATAATATCAAGCAATTTTTTGATAAATAATTGCTTTATTGTTTATTTATCGTTAGTCTTTATGCGAGTCTTTATGCGTTTGGTTGCCAACTCAGCTCCATCATGGAAACTCCCAAACTAGCAATCTTAACGTTGATTAGTGCCATGAGAAATGATCCCTATTGATGGACGGGCTGCATTTTATCCAATCCCTCTTTCAACCTATCGAGTTCGAGTGCAGACATGGAAACAGACGTCGCTGCATCCGGGAAAGATCCATCCATCACCGCCAAGCGATATCCTGCCAACGCTTTTTCTCGTTCGGCCGACAGCTTTTTGCGAATAGAACCTACATCGCCGAATGCCTTGGCGTGACGCGGCGGATTATCGGTGTCGCCTGACAAGTCTGACATGTAAGACAGAATAATATCTCCTGACGAGCCCGCGCCTATGGTTACGAGGATCAGTTTGGTGTATTTTTTAATCTCTGCCAAAGCATCTTCGGCAACACATTCAACCTCTACAGAGTAGGCACCAGCCTCCTCCATGCGGCGAAAATCCTGCAGAAGACTCAGCGCTTCTGTTGCTGTCTTGCCGACAGTTCGAAGCCCCCCAAACTGCGTGGAGCGGGCTGGGATCAAGCCAGTATGTCCCTGCACGCTGATCCCTTCACGCGCAATACGCTCTATCGTTGTCAGGCCGCGAGGTGTATAAATTGCGTCTGCGCCTTTCACCATTGTATCTATGGCGCCACCAAGTGCTTCATCTTCAGTCACATATTGGCGCATATTTTGGTGTGCTGTAATAAATATATGAGGAGCAGCAGCGCGAATACTCTCGGTCAACTTGGTTTCTATGGTGAGCGTGTCAATTTGTTGGTTAGCTGCAGCGACTGCCTCTTCTGGATCAATTGCTGTCACTTGCGTCATCCGTTTACCAACAGCCTTGTTCTTAAACAAACATTCGACGGTCAAGTTACGTTTAGCGGGCTGGCCGCCATAAGTGTAGATATGTTTCATAAAAAGCTCCTATTTGCGGAAAAGATCAATTTCTTGCCAGCCCTGGGTGCGGCCTCACAGCCATAATGGAAACTCCCAAACTAGAAATCTTAGGGCATTTTAGTTGTTCCGAAGTTTCATTCAAAATAGAGATAATGCGACTGGTGATAGAAATTAAAAACATCAACTAATTTTTTTTATTGCCCACCATGGACTTTTCAAAGTTGGAGGCATTTTCCATGAAGTGAAAATTTGCCTTGAATGGCTCTAGCTGAGGCCTACCTAAAATAAAGTCTGCTGCCCGTGCGGCAATCATCTGGGTCGGCGCGTTAAGATTTGCGCTAGTAATTCTGGGCATAATGGACGCATCAACAACACGCAGTCCATTGATTCCATGCACCCGCATTTCTTCATCTACTACGGCATCTGCATCCATGCCCATGCGACAGGTACAGGAGGGATGGTAATCCGTCGATACATTAGCTTTGATGTAGTTGAGAAGTTCAGCATCCGTTGTAAGATCAGGGCCTGGATAGATCTCTTCACCACGATAGGGATCAAAGGCTTTTTGGGCAATGATTTCCCGTGTTCTACGAATTCCTTGGATTAATCTTTGCCGATCATCTTCGGTTTCCAGGTAATTGAAAAACATTTTTGGCTTGTCAGCTGGATTTGCAGATCGCAATTCGATATGGCCAACGCTAGTTGGTCGGGATTGATCTACATGGACAGTAAAGGCTTGATCAAGGGATATACCATTATTTTTCATAAAATTGAACCCAGCAGGACCGAATTGAATCTCGATATCTGGGTAGTCCATCTTGTGACTGCTCCGGATTAGGCCTCCAGCCTCCCAAAATACCGAAGCTGCTGGACCGCGGCGTGTGAATAACCATTTGGTACCAGCCATGGCAAAATTTACGGGATGAAGTGCTCGATGGATAGCCATCGATTTGGTGCATGCATATTTAACCAGCACAGTCGGGTGATCTTGCAAATTTTGCCCAACACCTGGTAAATCTAATTTAACCTCAATACCATGTTTACAAAGGTGATCTGCCGGCCCAATACCCGACATCATCAATATTTGTGGTGAGTTAATCGCGCCACCTGAGAGTATGATTTCATGGCTTGCTTCGACCCTATTGAGATTTCCGTCATGGGTGTATTCTATTCCTGTTGCACGGTCACCTTCGATAGTAATTTTTTGCACTGTGGCTCCCGTAACTAATGTGCAGTTCTTCCTTCGCAGTGCAGGGTAGAGATGGGCAACAGCTGCACTGCAACGCCGACCATTTCGTGTGGTGCTATCAAATCGGGCTATGCCCTCCGGTTTGTAGCCGTTTAGGTCCTCAGAGTAGCCATGATCTGATTGCGCACCTGCATCCACAAACGCTTCAAATAATGGTGACTCAAGTTTACCTTTGGTTGTATTAAGAGGACCCGATCCTCCTCGCCAGTCATCAGCACCTCGGTCACTGGTTTCACCTGCCTTAAAGTAAGGTAGACATTGAGCATAACTCCATTTTGGCAGATTGAAATCATTTCCCCATCGATCATAATCTAAGGGATGACCACGCATGTATACCATAGAATTGATCGATGAAGACCCACCAATAACCTTACCACGCGGCATTTCAATGCTACGATTGGAAGTCTCTGGTTCACCTTCAGTCATGAAGTTCCAATTGAGTTTTGGATTTTTAAAGACCTTGAAAACTGCCGCTGGAATATGGATCAAGGGGTTGCGATCCATTGGCCCAGCTTCAAGTACCAGGACAGAATGGTTACCATCTTCGCTCAGCCGATTTGCCAATACGCAGCCAGCCGAGCCAGCACCAACAATGATGTAGTCGTATATTTTATTTGCTTTAACTTCAAGTGGGGTGTTTTTCATTTATCTGCTTTCGAAATATCCAAGTATTCTTAACATTTTTCAGTTAACTTATTCTCGGAAGTTTAATGTTCTTTAACGAGGACGCTTTAAAATACGTTCAGTAGCTTCAGTTGTCCCATCATTAAAAGTGCCGAACCACTTGTCCCATGGCATCTCATTGGAAGCGAAGTTGCAGTTGAAATGACGGTGGTGAAGCTGGTGAAAGAAATTACCAAGACCAAACCAATTTTTCCCTTTAAACTCTAGACCTTCATAGCCACAATGCTCTGCAATTGGGTTGAGTGACAAGAGATACAGATGAAACAACACGTGGACTGGACTCGATGGAACAAAAACATGGATGATGATACTTGAGAAATAGATTAAATGTTCAATCGGATGCATCGACAAACCACTCCAGGGTCCGGTAACGATATTACGGTGGTGTACCGAATGAGAAATACGATAAAGTGGAGGCCAATGAAGCATTCTGTGAGTCCAATAAAAATGAATAGACGACCATAATGGAATAAGTACAAATAGAGCTACAAACCACACTGGGTTCTGAGACCATTCCAGCGTCGGCAGTAAATCATTGGAAAAACCCCATAAATAGATAGTTTCATAAGCTGTCCAGATCGTCACACCACTCATAATCGTCCAGAACATATTGTCCAGTAGTTGTCGGCTAAAGGTAAAGTTTACATTTTTTGACATTTTTTTTAGATCCATTTTTTCATAACGTAAACTTAAACCTTGCCGATTGAACGTATAAAAATAGAGATGCATAATAGTAGCGATGACTGTAACTAAAATAAGGTTTCGCAAGTAAACAAATAGGACCCAGCTTGCGCTTAGGGTTTTCATTTGCTCAACAGGTGGCATAAGTAAAATCCAGGTTCCGAATGCAAGCAAGAGCCATAGCATTCTTTCAGAAGGCACAAGCCATGATTTCACAATCCACGTAATTGACTTCAGAAACTTCGGTGGCCATAAAAAGACACTTGAAGTCTTAATCGGCAGTTCTGGATGATAGTTCCAGATTGGATTGGTCTGCTTTTTATTCATAATTTTATAATCCAAGCAATTGACATAGGTCTAACTAAATTTGCACTAAAATGTTCTATATTATAGAATTAATTTCTATAATATGGGATTATAGGCATAACAAATCTTTTTTGTCAAGATACTTTAATTAAAAATTTAAAGAAAAAAGGATTAATCGAAAACCCAACCAAGATTTTCTGAAATACGATGAGTTGAAGCCTTAAGTTCATCGGCCCAATCTCTTACATGATGTGGTTTCATTCGCTCGGTCACGCCCCAAATGCATAGTGCTGCCACAACTTCACCATGGTGATTAAAAATTGGGGCTCCGATGGCCGATGTTTGCATAAATTCCTCACCTTCACACAAAGCCAAACTATCTCGTTTGACATCCTTCAGCTGGGCTTTGAAGACCTCACGATCCGTAATCGTTTTCAGCGTGAATTGCTCAAAAGTAAGCTTATCTATAAGCTCATCCTGCTGCTTTTTACTCATGAAGGCTGTTAATACTTTGCCGCCAGCTGTGCAATGCACCATAGCATGTTCGCCCATCTTTGCTGCATAAGGAACCTGATATGGATGAATTGCGCTTAGGATTATGACTTGATAACCAGCCATACCCATTAGGCAAACATTGTGGCCACAGCTTTCACAAAGCTTTTCAAGCTCATCTGAGGATTCTCGCTGAAGATCACTATTTATCCACGACTTTCTTGCCCACTCTCTCAAACGATTGCCAAGTCCATAGGTCTTATAGCTTTGATCATAGTAAATTAAACCTTCATATTGCAAAATCGATAGAAGTCGGTGTGTAGAACTCTTTGCTAAACCTGATTTTGAGAGAATTTCACTAAAATTCATTGGCCCAGAACTGGATGCAAGGATATCAACAATTCTCATAGATTTTGAGATTATTGAGCTTTTATTTTGCAGTTTGTTCTCAAGGTCTTTCATTGGGTTTCACGATAAAGGTAATAGTGATATTTTACTCTATAAATTATGAAAAGCTGAGATGAACCTGAGAACAGTTAAGTACTTGTGCCAGTTCCAGCTACTAACTCAATTACAGTTGGAGCAAGGTTTTCAACTGGACTAACCCATAACTCTTGTAACTTGAGACGAGGATAGGTGTACTTAGCTATTTCTTTGTAACAGTTAATCCTTTGGTCTAAGCTTGCCTCATCAGATTCGGCTATCTCAATAAGCCTCTGGATTGGATTGATGTCCAAATTTCGTTTGATGTGTGAGGGAGGTTATATTAATTAAGTGCGCAAACTTGTTTTCACCGCTACTGGTTCTTTCTTTACTCCCTCTCGAATAAAAACAAAGAGTCCACTTGCAGTAATGAGAAGCATTCCTAGTATTGAATAAATATCAGGTATCTCGCTAAAAATAAAGTAACCACTTCCAATAGCAAATATCAACATAATATACTCAAAAGGTGCAATAACTGGGGGTGAGCCAATTCGGTATGCAGATGTAAGTAGAAGCATTCCAGCACTTCCAACAGCTGCAATACTAAGAAGCATTACAAGTACTGAATTGCTGTAAATTGACCAATCTCTTATAAGGTATTCTAGGCTTTTAGCCTGAGAGGGTTCAAATTCGATTAACGGAATTATCAACCAAGCACCAAAAGCAAGTACAACACTTCCTCCATATAGATGAAGCATCTGTTGGAAAATGCTATCTTTTTCGCTTGTATATTTAGCAATCATCATTGATACTGAGTATGTAAAAGCAGTAATTATAGGCAGTAAAGTAAAGTAATTAAATCCTTTAGGGCTTGGTTTAACAATAAGTAAAACACCAATAAAACCGACAATAACGGCACAAATACGGTAGAAACCAACTTCTGACTTAAACATAAACTTTGATAATATTGTTATAAATAATGGCGTCACAAAGAATAAGCTCGTTGCCTCTGCAAACTCCATTTTTGCCAACGCAAAATAGAAACATAAAAAACCTATAAAAAATAGCAAGACTCTAGTGATGGCAAGAATTGGAAACGATGAACTGAAGTCGATACGACGCTTAGTTAATTTAAGAAAAATAATAAGTATGATGCTGCCAACCACTCCACGAATAAACATTATTTGAGTCAAAGAAGCATAATCGGCAAGCTGACGAACTAAAACGTCCTGAATGCTGAAGAAAAACATTCCTATCAAGATAAAAGAAATTCCCTGTTTATCGTTACTCATATTAATCTCCTAAATTTACTGCCAATTGAAGAGACTCTTCTTTTGAGCAAGGATTAATTTTTTTGTGATTATAAGCCTATTTTGGTCGGACGAGAGGATTTGAATCCTCTCTGATGTGTGAGTGGGGGTGTATATATCTATCTCCGATGTCAAGGGGGCTCCCCCGAAACCTTCAAAGTCAAAATATGAGCGTAAATTGCTCTTCTTATTGAATCTTTAAATACTTAAGTTAATAGATAAATCATTTTTTTGATTGCTGTCATATTCTTGTCATATTCCCATCCTATACTTTACAAAAAATTAA
>Ga0115567_10005966_pt1 | contig 11720 bp, 10 predicted proteins | sample COGITO_mtgs_1204_2_FD_88679 | JGI IMG/M metagenome (GOLD analysis project Ga0115567, IMG submission 88679) | Pelagic marine microbial communities from North Sea - COGITO_mtgs_120412 | ecosystem: Environmental > Aquatic > Marine > Epipelagic | place: Germany:Helgoland, sampling site Kabeltonne...
AAGTATCATTTAGGTTGGACCTCTAAGCGCAAAACAGATTCAGGCAAAGAAATCAACTTGAATATTGCACCAAACCCATCGCACTTAGAGACAGTAGGTGCGGTAGTGCAAGGTATTGCACGTGCAAAACAAGATGATCACCATAAAGAAAACCCAAAAGCCGTATTGCCCATCATAGTGCATGGGGATGCAGCGATCGCGGGACAGGGAATTGTATACGAGATTGTGCAAATGGCACAATTAGATGGATATAAAACAGGAGGAACTATTCATATTGTTGTGAATAACCAAGTAGGATTTACTACTAATTATCTCGACGGAAGATCTTCAACCTATTGCACAGACGTGGGGAAAGTTACGTTATCTCCCGTATTGCATGTAAATGCGGATGATGTAGAAGCGGTAGTGCACGCGATGAAATTTGCTTTAGATTTTCGTATGGAGTTTAGCCGTGACGTGTTTATAGACCTTTTAGGATATAGAAAATACGGTCACAACGAAGGCGATGAACCTCGCTTTACGCAGCCAAAATTGTATAAAGCGATCGCTAAACATAGTAATCCGCGTGATATTTATGCTGAAAAGCTCTTTAAGGAAGGTGTGATCAAAAAAGGACATACCGAAAAATTAGAACAGGAATACAAAGATAAGTTAGAAGAAAATCTTGTTGACTCAAGAAAAGAAGAAAAGACGGTCATCACTCCTTTTATGCAGGATGAATGGGAAGGCTATATTTATGCAGAGCAAGATAAAATGATGGAAGAGGTTGATACGACCGTTGCTATAGAGACGCTTACCGAAATTGCAGAAGTAATCACCAAGCTCCCTGAGGACAAAAAGTTTCTTCGTAAAATTTCAAAACTTATTGACGCGCGTCACACTATGTACTTCGAAGACAATAAACTAGACTGGGCTATGGGTGAGTTATTGGCATACGGCAGTCTCTTAAAAGAAGGACATGATGTACGCATGAGCGGACAGGATGTAGAGCGAGGAACGTTTTCACACAGACATGCTGTCGTCAAAGTGGAAGATAGTGAAGAAGAGATCGTATTGCTCAATCAATTAAAAGGAGAGCAGGCAGATTTTTATATATACAATTCATTACTTTCAGAATATGGGGTTATAGGTTTTGATTATGGATATGCCATGGCAAGCCCTATTACGCTAACTATTTGGGAAGCTCAGTTTGGTGATTTCAGTAATGGAGCCCAGATTATGATAGATCAATATATTTCTGCGGCCGAAGATAAATGGAAACTCCAAAACGGACTCGTCATGTTATTGCCTCATGGGTATGAAGGTCAGGGCGCTGAGCATTCATCTGCCCGTATGGAGCGCTATTTACAGTTGTGTGCACGAGATAATATGTTTGTGGCAGATGTAACAACACCCGCAAACATGTTTCATTTATTGAGAAGACAGTTAAAAATAAAGTACCGCAAGCCACTCATCGTATTTACACCCAAAAGTTTATTGCGCCACCCTAAAGTGCTTTCAACTAAAGAAGAACTGGCCACTGGAACTTTTCAAATGCTCATAGATGATCCCGAAGCAAAAGCCACAAAGGTGACTTCTGTAGTTTTTGTAAGTGGTAAATTTTATTACGATCTTTTAGAGAAGAAAGAAGAAGACAAAAGAGATGACGTTGCACTGGTAAGAGTTGAACAGCTTTTTCCGCTCCCAACAGATGCGATGGAAAAAGCGTTGAAAAAATATAAAAAGGCAAAAGATGTTGTCTGGGCACAAGAAGAGCCTAGAAATATGGGGGCCTATTCGCATTTAATTATGCATTACGAACCGGCGAGAAATTGGCGAGTTTGCAGTAGAAAAATGTATGCTGCTCCCGCTGCAGGAAGTAGTGTGAGGAGTAAAGCAAGACACTTAAAAGTGATTGAAAGTGTGTTTGATAAAGAAATGGAATAACAAAAAATAATAAAATTTTTACCTTTCTTTACTGAAAACAGGTAAAATTATAACAGTAACACTATGGCATTAGAAATGAAAGTCCCTTCACCGGGAGAGTCCATAACCGAAGTAGAAATAGCACAATGGCTTGTAGAAGATGGCGATTGGGTAGAAAAGGACCAGGCTATTGCTGAGATTGATAGCGATAAAGCAACGCTAGAATTACCTGCAGAAGCAAGTGGAATTATTACCCTCAAAGCGGAAGAAGGAGATGCTGTAGGGGTTGGCGAAGTGGTATGTTTAATTGATACCGACGCAGAAAAACCTGGCGGTGGAGATGAATCGACAGAAACATACGATAAACCAGGAGACGAAAAAGGAGGCGGAAATGCAGGGCCAGATCTTGATAAAAAAGATGCCGAGCAAAAGGATACGCAAAAGAAAGCGGAAGAATTAGATCAAACGCCTTCAAAACCATCTACGCCTTCACAAGAACAAGATAAAACAAAAACCTACGCAACCGGAACGCCATCACCTTCTGCTAAAAAAATCCTTTCAGAAAAAGGCATGGAAAGCAAGGATGTTAAAGGGACAGGTCGCGATGGACGTATTACCAAAAATGATGCGGATAATGCTACTCCTTCTATGGGCACGCCAGGTACTGGTAGTCGCGGAACGGAGCGTAAAAAATTATCGATGTTGCGTCGTAAGGTAGCAGAACGTCTGGTTTCAGCTAAGAATCAAACAGCGATGCTTACTACTTTTAACGAAGTGGACATGAGCGCTATTTTTGAACTTAGAACCGAACATAAAGAAAATTTTAAAGAAAAGCACGGGGTAGGTCTAGGTTTCATGTCCTTCTTTACGCTTGCTATAGTACGCGCATTAGAATTGTATCCAGATGTGAACTCTATGATCGATGGTGATTACCAGATAAAACATGATTTTATGGATATCTCTATTGCAGTGTCTGGGCCTAAAGGGCTTATGGTACCTGTAATAAGAAATGCCGAAAATCTAACGTTCCGTGGTGTTGAAGCCGAAGTAAAACGATTGGCTTTACGTGCTCGTGATGGTAAAATTACGGTTGATGAAATGACTGGAGGAACATTTACTATTTCTAATGGAGGTGTTTTCGGGAGTATGTTGTCCACGCCAATTATAAACCCACCTCAATCGGGTATATTAGGAATGCACAATATTGTAGACCGCCCTATTGCAAAAGATGGTGGTGTAACGATAGCCCCAATAATGTATGTGGCATTATCCTATGATCACCGTATTATTGATGGCCGTGAGTCAGTTGGATTTTTGGTGGCCGTTAAAGAAGCGCTAGAGAATCCAACGGAACTGCTTATGAATAACGATGTAAATAAGGCACTGGAGTTGTAAAGCATAGCGCCCATATAATCAAAAAACCCTGCCATTAGCAGGGTTTTTTTTTGGTTAGTTGTTGAAAATGACCTCTTCAATTAATTCGATGTAATAAAATAACTAAAAACATTAAGCAGTATAATGGCTATAACTAAAAAGACTAGAAAAATGAGTATGGTCTTTTTTATGGTCAGCTTTAAGTTTTTCTCCTCACGATCCAAAACGATTGTTTTCATTTTTAACTTTCGAATGATTAATTTAATTACAATGTAAATGTCGGTATAAGTATCATAAAATCAAATACGTATAAACACGTAATTTTATAAGTCAATTATGTTAAAACAATTAAACTAACTGATCGTGGTGCTCTTTTGCCCAACTGAGAAGACTGTTTGTTTTGGGTTCAAGCTTTAATTTTATGATGATGTTACTGCGGTGTTTTTCTACAGTACGATACGATATAAATAGAATAGAGGCGATCTCTTTATTGGTTTTATCGTTTGCAATAAGTTTCAATATTTTCTTTTCTGAAGGAGTTAAGCAATCTAAATCTTCATGGTTGGTGTCCGCTTTTAAGATCCGTTTTTTGATCTTAGGACTAAAAAACGCCTTACCCATAGAAACTTTTTTAAGACAGTTTTCAATTTCCTCTAGCGCAAACTCTTTTAATATATATCCAAAAATATTTAGCTCTTGTGCTTGTTGATAGAGCTCGCGCTCTTTGTGAAGCGTAATGAGGATGATTTTTGTGTTAATGTCATTATACTTACATTTTTTTGCTATTTCCAGTCCAGATAAATAAGGCATCTGGATGTCAAGAATAGCAATATCAGGTTGTTTTTGTGTGATCAAATTATAGGCTTCCCTACCATCATTCGCACTACCTATTAGGTTGTAATTTTTTTCAGATAGAAAATCATTCAGCCCCTTAAGAAGTAAGGGGTGGTCATCTGCTATTATGATACTTTGTCTTATCATGCGATGGGAAATTGAAATTCGATAGAGGTGCCAATATTTTTCTTTGATTGCACTCTCATTTGGCCGTGAAGGACCTTGGTGCGCTCTAACAGCGTTTTTAACCCCAAGGATCTTGACTCTTGTAATTTTTCAGAATATTCAAACCCTTTACCATTATCTTTTATGGAAATGAGCACTGTTTTGTCCAGTTTAACTACAGAAACACGAGAAGCTTCAGCTTCAGCATGTTTAATTATGTTGTTGAGGCTTTCTTGTACAATTCTATAAATATTCACTTCTTGTTCTGGCGGGAAGAGGTTATCTATGTTTTCTATTTCCGAAGAAATAAATAACGGTGTGTTTTCGTCTACCTGAGTCAGCGTATGTTTTATGGCACGAGTAATGCCCATTTCCTGAAGTTGGAACGGGTGCAGGTCACGTGATATCGCTCTTACCTCCTCAATAACTTGATCAACCATATCTTTAGTGGTTTTATCTCCTTTAGTGATTACGTTGTTTTTAATAAGTAATAAACTTTGCCCCAGGCCATCATGAAGATCTTTAGAAATACGTTTGCGCTCTTCTTCTTGTGAAATAAGTAATTTTTGGCTAAATTTCTCTTGAAGCATTTTATTGCTTTTTAAATTACGCTGGCTACGGAACAAAAGGATAAGACCAAATGCTAAGATTGAGGCGAAGCTCAAAAAGTAAGCTGTCTTTTTAAAGGAAGCAGAATTATTCTCTAACAAAGTGATGTTTGTACTTTTTTCTAAGAGCTCTTTTTCCTTTTTTTCAGTTTTGTACAATGCTTCATAATAGGCGAGTGAATTTGCTGCATTGCTACTGTATAAAGAATCTTTAACCGCATTATAAGAATCCTGGTTTTGAAAGCTTAATTGGTAGTCTCCTTTGTTCCTGTATATTTTTGAGAGCAATAAATAGGCGTACATTCTTTCCTCATCATGTTGAAGCATTTCCGCATTATCCAGTTTTTTTTGAGCATTGAGCAAGGCATCTTTATAAAGCCCTTTGGCGAGAAAATAGCTGGCTTTTGCCGTATAATAATTAGATTCTGCCAATAGATTTCCGCTGATTTCGTCTGCTAGATTGTCTATGATAGTATTATGGCGCTCGGCCTCTTTCAGTCTATTGTTTTCGCTATAATATTGAGCGAGTGCTGAATGCACCATCATTTTATAATTAGCATTATCTTTTGCGTAGAGTAAAAAACGTTCTGCCTTAAGTAAAAACTCTAGTTGTTGGGCTTCATTACCTTGTCTTTTATAGTCGTACGCTTGGTTATAATACTCTAATACCAAAAAACTTTTTTGATCGAGTTCGATGATTTTTTCAATGAGCTCGTCTCTTTCTTCTTTTGCTTTCTCGTAAAAACCATTGGCGCTAAACATGGTAACAATCCCTTGTTTTGCAATTACCACGTAAAGAGAATCGTTTAATTCTTCAAAATAATCACTCGCTTTATTGAAGTTCTCACTGGCAGGAATGTACTTTCCCATGTTCGAAAAAGCCCTGCCTTTAAACAAATAGGCATCTGCCACATACAAAGAATCTTTTTTTGAGAAATTTTCTATGGCTAGATTGAAGTCTTCTATAGCATCATTAAAATTAAGTTGTTCATTGGCCCTGCCGCGTTTTAAATACAACCCCCCAACTAAAAAACTATCTGTTATTTTATACTTATGCGCTAATACACCATCAATGACACGTATGGCAAGTTTGGGATCATTTTCTGAATACGTCAATATCGATTGAAGGTTCATCGCTTTTTTAGCAGCCTGATCTATGCTATCTATGTCTTTCGCTAATGCTATAAATCGAAGACTATACGAAATAAAAGTAGCGTTATCTTTTCTGAAAGATTTAACCAGAATAGAGTCAATTGCTGTTAGTTTTTCGGTTGGAGAACTGGCATCAATGACGGCTCTCTTATAGCTCTCAAGGTCTTGAGCACTACAAAGTGTGGAGAAAATTATGAGTATATATAGTATAGACTTCTTCAAGTGGGGTAAGGTTTGTTGTGATGAGGAGAAGTTAAAGTTAGTGTTTTTTTTACAAAGACACCAATCGATTATTTGATATATAATGCGTTACGGCCATAATCTATGACTGCGCGTCCATCCTTAAGTAAATCTGCGCCTATGATCCCGTGCACAGGTTTCTCTTTGGCTTGAGCTAAAGCTTCATTTACATGCGACAGGTCAAAGAGAATGAAATCTATATTTGTAGCTTTCCAAGTATCCATTTCCATAGCATTCTTACGGGCTAATTGTGTTTTCATGTTTATGGCACCAGCACCCGCTGCTTTTATGTCACTTACTTCGTTTTTCAGAAAAAAATAAGAAATGCTCTCAACGCCTATACAGCTTGTGGAAGCTCCTGTGTCCAAGATAAAATTTCCTTTAATGCCATTAATTTTGGCTTTCAGTTTATAATGACCCGTAGCCAATTTTTTTAAAGGGATTCTATGAAATTTTTTTTCTTCTAGAAAGGATCTAAGTTGCACGACTTTTTTTTGCAAAGATAGTGAACAAAATAGGTAACTTTGCCCCCATGTTAACAGATACCCATACCCACTTATACAGTGACGCATTTAATGACGATCGCGATACCATGATTGCCCGTGCAGTTTCGGCCGGAATTAAACGTTTTTTTATACCTGCCATAGATAGCGAGACGACCCAAGCCATGTATGATTTAGAGAAAAAACATCCAAATAAAGTTTTTTTAATGATGGGGCTTCATCCTACTTCGGTGAAGGAAAATTACGAAGAGGAATTGGGACATGTAACGCAACAATTTAAAGAAAGAAGTTTTTATGCCGTGGGTGAGATTGGCATCGATCTTTATTGGGATACTTCAACATTGGGAATTCAGAAAATCGCTTTCAAGAAACAGATTCAATTGGCAAAAAAGTATAAACTGCCCATCGTGATCCATTGTCGGGATGCGTTTGATGAAGTTTTTGATGTGCTAGAAGAAGAAAAGGATGATGCGCTCTTCGGAATTTTTCATTGTTTTACTGGTACCTTTGAGCAAGCAAAACGTGCCATTTCGTATAATATGAAGCTAGGCATTGGAGGCGTAGTGACTTTTAAAAATGGAAAAATAGATCAGTTTTTGAAAAATATTGCAATAGAAGAGATTGTTTTAGAAACAGATTCCCCGTACCTTTCACCAGCACCCCACCGCGGAAAACGCAATGAAAGTAGTTACTTAACATTGGTCTGCGAAAAGGTTGCCGAGATCTACGGATTATCAAAAGAAGAAGTCGCAGCCATAACCACAGAAAATTCTAAAAAAGTATTCGGTATCTAACTTTGACTATCGATAGTTTATCATTTAAATATAAAATTTTATGCCAGGGACAAAACCTACGATACTTTTAATCTACACAGGAGGTACCATTGGTATGATTAAGGATTTTGAAACGGGCGCACTCCGCAATTTTAATTTTACTGAATTGTTAGAATACATCCCAGAATTAAAGCTCTTGGATTGTGATATAGATACCACGAGTTTTCCTGCACCTATAGATAGTTCTAATATGAATCCTGCTTATTGGGCAGATCTTGCCACTATTATTGAAACGAATTACGAAGATTTTGACGGTTTTGTAGTATTGCATGGTAGTGATACTATGTCTTATACCGCATCGGCACTTAGTTTTATGTTAGAGAACTTGGGGAAGCCGGTTATTTTTACCGGATCACAACTGCCCATAGGGGATCTGCGAACCGACGCCAAAGAGAATTTAATCACTTCCATTCAAATTGCTTCCCTACGTGAAAAAGGGCGATCTGTTATTAGTGAAGTAGGGCTTTATTTTGAATATAAATTATACCGTGCCAACCGAACCACAAAAATAAATGCAGAACATTTTGAAGCGTTTGCATCCCTTAATTACCCTGCGCTGGTTGAAAGCGGCGTACATCTTTCGGTAAATAGAGATGCATTGTATGCTCCTAACCGAAGAAAAAAAGTTAGGGTACATAAAATGATGAACTCCAATATTATTTTGCTTAAGATGTTCCCTGGTATAAATGAAGCCACGGTACGGCATATTTTGAGTTTTTCAGAAATTGAAGGAATTGTTTTAGAAACCTATGGGAGCGGTAATGTGACAAGCGAAAATTGGTTTATTAGTCTTTTAAAGGAAAAAATAGAGGCAGGCATTCCTGTTATTAACGTAACCCAATGTTCTGGAGGGAGTGTTGCCATGGGGCTTTATGAGACCAGTGTGGGATTAAAAAAAATAGGGGTTATTTCGGGTAAAGACTGTACCACAGAAGCCGCGTTGGCAAAATTAATGTACCTATTAGGACAGAAAATTAGTAGAGGAAGCTTTAAAACGATATTTGAAACCTCATTGCGCGGGGAAATGATTTAAAATTTGATTGTATTTTTATTTCTGAAATTTTAAAAAATAACGTTCTTTGCGTTTCAGTTTAACAATAGTTTTTTTGTAATTCCACAATGAAACTTTAAACTATTATATAGAGAGGTGGCCGAGTGGCTTAAGGCGCACGCTTGGAAAGCGTGTATACGGCAACGTATCGAGGGTTCGAATCCCTTCCTCTCTGCAAAATAAACCTGCATTTTTTAAACTGATGCGGGTTTATTACTTTTCAAAAACACGTTAATAGACCGTTTTGGCTATTTCTGACACGTTTCTTTACATAAAGAATTAGAAAAACTACTTAAAACCAACAGAATGACAAAAATTGTTAAAGATTCAGAAAATAAAAAAGAGCGGGACTATATCTTTCAGGATAATGAAAAGACAAAGTTTGGAGCTCGTTTTATTATTATAGTATTATTAATATTGATTACAGCGGTATTGGTTTCAGCGTTTTACTTTGAATGGCTCTAAAGGCTTTGTGATTTATAAATTCTAGCCGCTTCATTTTTTTACAGAAATTTAACATGAGATCGGGTATTTTTTAATTCATAAGTTCCTATTGTTGTAACAATATTATTTTATTCTGAATAATTTTTTAATAGATAAAACAATATCGAACCATAAAACGCTTAATTCCAGCGATTATTCATGTATGGCTAATTATTGTTGTAGATTAACTAAATTATTTTATATCTTTAAACCCTTAACTAAAACAAACTTTAAGTCGATAGCAATGAAAAAATTATTTTCTATTATGGCAATTGCCGCAATGGTATTTGCGGGAACATTAACCAGCAACGCAGCAGTAGCTTCTATAAGCTCACCAGCATTGGTGACTGCAACTACAGTAACCCTTATACAAGATGAAGATGCTGCTCCGGCAGAAGAGTCTAAAGGCTTTCACCAAGAACTAAAAGAACGATTTGTTGAAGGTGGACCAACTTTCATGGGGATTGTACTATTATGTTTAATTCTTGGTTTAGCAATTGCTATCGAAAGAATTATCTATTTAAATCTTTCTACTACCAATACACAAAAACTTGCTCAAGATGTTGAAGATGCATTGAATAGTGGTGGTGTAGAAGCAGCGAAGGAAGTTTGTAGAAATACAAAAGGTCCAGTTGCGTCAATATACTATCAAGGTTTAGATCGTGCTGACGAAAGCATTGAAGCGGCAGAGAAAGCTGTAGTGTCTTACGGTGGTGTGCAAATGGGACAACTTGAGAAAAATGTTTCTTGGATTTCCCTATTTATTGCATTGGCACCGATGCTTGGTTTCATGGGTACCGTAATTGGTATGATCCAAGCGTTTGATAAAATTGAAGCAGCAGGTGATATGAACCCTTCTCTTGTAGCGGGTGGTATTAAAGTAGCACTTTTAACAACAGTATTTGGTCTTATCGTGGCTATTATTCTTCAGATTTTCTATAATTACATTATTGCGAAAATCGATAGTATCGTTAACAGTATGGAAGATGCTTCTATTACTTTAATAGATATGTTGGTAGAATACAAAAACAAAAGATAATTTAAAAAAGACCTTAACTAATGGCTTTACATAAAATATTAAAAATAGTTGCTTTACTTCTAAGTCTTGTGGGGATTTATTTCTTCGTTACGATTTTTGTAAAAGGAGATGAGGTGGTAGAGGCAACGGGAGCTGGAGTAGATGGATACTTATATGTCGCTTACGTGATTTTAGCACTAGTGATTGCATTTGTATTGGTCTTCGTCCTTAAAGGGATTTTCTCTGGCAACATAAAACGAACTTTATTATCTGTGGGTCTGTTTTTACTCATTGGAGTAATTGCCTATGTGCTTGCTGATAGCAGTATTGATGGGCTGCCAATGGTAGATAGCAAACCAATCACAGCGAGTGGCTCTAAATGGGTGGGTACAGGGTTGTATGCATTTTACATATTAGGAGCTTTAGCGATTGGAGCAATGATTTTAAGCGGAATTAAAAAGGTAACCAAGTAATAACATGGGAAGAAGAGCAACACCCGAAGTAAATGCAGGATCTATGGCAGATATTGCTTTCTTACTACTTATTTTTTTCTTAGTAACAACTACGATAGAAAAAGATAAGGGTATTGGAAGACAATTACCTCCAAATGAAGATGTAGTAGATCCACCAATTCTGAAAGAAAAGAATGTTTTTATTGTCAATGTCAATAAAAGTGATCAATTATTGGTAGAAGAAGATCTAATGGAACTCAAGGATTTACGCCAAGCAGCCATCGCATTTTTAGATAATGGGGGTGTAGCTTCAGAGTGTAATTATTGTCAAGGACCAAGAGACCCTAGTTCTTCAGATAATCCAAATAAGGCAGTAATATCTGTTCAAAATGACCGCTTAACATCTTACAAGATGTATATCGCTGTTCAAAATGAATTAGTAGCTGCATATAATTTTTTACGAGATCGAGAATCACAGCGTTTATTTGGTTGGAAATTTACCGAAGTTAAAAAGGCGATTGATGAAGGAAGTTATCAAGGAGATGAGGATGTCGCATTAGACAAACTCGAGCAAATACAAAATCTTTTCCCTCTCAAGCTTTCAGAAGCAGAACCTAAAAAAATGGGTCAATAAAACAAAAGCGTTATGTCAAAATTTAAAAAGAAAAAAGGTGGCGAAATACCTGCTGTAAATACGGCATCTTTACCAGATATTGTATTTATGCTTTTATTCTTCTTTATGGTGGTTACCGTGTTGCGTGAGGATAATCTCCTAGTAAAAAACGAATTACCTAAAGCCGATCAAGTTGAAAAGCTGCAAAAGGATAGATCTGTATATATTTATGCAGGAAAGCCAAGTGCTCGCTATATTGAGAAATATGGTAAAGAGGGAAAAATCCAGATAGGTGATAAATATACAGATGTAAAAAATCTAAAATTTGCACTTACTGAGGCACGATCAAAACTACGTCCAGAATTGCAGGATAGGGTGATGGTGGCGCTGAAAGTAGATCAAGAGACTAATACAGGTCTTGTAACTGATATTAAGCAAGAATTACGGGATCTCAATATGTTAAAGATTCTTTATATCACTGCACCTGGT
>Ga0115567_10005967_pt1 | contig 11717 bp, 6 predicted proteins | sample COGITO_mtgs_1204_2_FD_88679 | JGI IMG/M metagenome (GOLD analysis project Ga0115567, IMG submission 88679) | Pelagic marine microbial communities from North Sea - COGITO_mtgs_120412 | ecosystem: Environmental > Aquatic > Marine > Epipelagic | place: Germany:Helgoland, sampling site Kabeltonne...
AGAGATCACGCACAAACGTAGATTATCTGCATTAGGACCAGGTGGACTTTCAAGAGAAAGAGCAGGGTTTGAGGTACGTGATGTTCACTATACACACTACGGAAGACTTTGTCCTATTGAAACACCAGAAGGACCAAACATTGGACTTATCTCTTCACTTTCTGTATTTGCAAAAGTGAACAGCATGGGATTCATTGAAACTCCTTACAGAACCGTAGAGAACGCAAAAATCAATTTTTCTGATGAACCTATTTATCTAAGTGCAGAAGAAGAAGAGAATAAAAAGATTGCACAAGCCAACATTCCTTTAAAGGATGATGGTACTATAAATACAGATAAGGTTATTGCAAGAATGGAAGGTGACTTCCCAGTAGTAGATCCACAAGAGATTCACTATATAGATGTTGCACCAAACCAAATCTCTTCAATCTCAGCTTCATTAATTCCATTTTTGGAACATGATGATGCCAACAGAGCATTGATGGGATCTAACATGATGCGTCAGGCGGTTCCTTTGTTAAGAGCGGAGTCTCCTATTGTAGGTACTGGTCTAGAAAGACAGGTAGCTACAGATTCTCGTGTATTGATCAACGCTGAAGGAGAAGGGGAAGTTGAGTATGTAGATGCTGAAAAGATTACCATTAAGTACGACCGTACAGAGGAAGACAGAATGGTGAGTTTTGAAAGTGATTCTAAAACTTACAATCTTATCAAATTTAGAAAAACCAACCAAGGAACTTCTATTAACTTAAGACCAATTGTAAATGTTGGAGATAGAGTTACTAGAGGTCAGGTACTTTGTCAAGGTTATGCTACAGAAGCTGGGGAACTTGCTTTAGGTAGAAACATGAAAGTTGCCTTTATGCCTTGGAAAGGATATAACTTTGAGGATGCAATTGTAATTTCTGAAAGAGTTGTAAGAGAAGATGTATTTACCTCTATTCATATAGATGAATATTCATTAGAAGTTAGAGATACCAAATTGGGTAACGAAGAATTAACTAATGATATTCCAAACGTTTCTGAAGAAGCCACTAAGGACTTGGATGAAAACGGAATGATTAGAATTGGGGCAGAAGTGAAGCCTGGTGATATTCTTATTGGGAAAATTACTCCAAAAGGAGAAAGTGATCCAACTCCCGAAGAAAAACTATTACGTGCAATCTTTGGAGATAAAGCAGGAGATGTAAAAGATGCTTCGTTAAAGGCACACCCATCATTAAGAGGGGTTGTAATTAACAAGAAACTTTTCGCAAGAGCTGTAAAAGATAAGCGTAAAAGAGTTCAAGATAAAGAAGATACAACTGCATTAGAGAAAAACTATGATGCAAAATTCAATGTTCTTAAAGCCGAATTAATAGATAAATTGTTTGTAATTGTTGGAGGTAAAACTGCACAAGGAGTATTAAACGATTTAGGGGAAGAAGTAATGCCAAAAGGTAAGAAATACACCCTTAAAATGTTAAACTCTGTAGACGATTATACACACCTTACTCAAGGAACTTGGACTACAGATGACCAACTGAACAAGATGGTTGCAGATTTAATCCACAACTATAAGATTAAGGAAAACGATCTTCAAGGAAACTTAAGAAGAGAGAAGTTCACAATCTCTGTTGGAGATGAATTACCTGCAGGAATTATCAAATTAGCAAAAATTTATGTTGCTAAGAAGAGAAAACTGAAGGTTGGTGATAAAATGGCAGGACGTCACGGTAACAAAGGTATTGTTGCACGTATCGTTCGTCAGGAAGATATGCCTTTCTTAGAAGATGGAACTCCTGTAGATATCGTATTAAACCCACTTGGGGTACCTTCTCGTATGAATATTGGTCAAATTTATGAGACCGTATTAGGATGGGCAGGACAAAAATTAGGTAAAAAATATGCTACTCCAATTTTTGACGGTGCTACACTAGATCAGATTAATGAATTTACAGATGAAGCCGGTGTACCAAGATTTGGACATACATATCTTTACGATGGTGGAACTGGAGATAGATTTGATCAAGCTGCAACTGTAGGTATCATTTATATGTTGAAATTAGGACATATGATTGACGATAAGATGCACGCACGTTCTATAGGACCATACTCTCTTATTACGCAACAACCATTAGGTGGTAAAGCACAATTTGGAGGTCAACGTTTTGGTGAGATGGAAGTTTGGGCATTAGAGGCTTATGGAGCTTCTGCAACTTTACGTGAGATCTTAACCGTAAAATCGGATGATGTGATTGGTAGAGCTAAAACTTACGAGGCAATCGTAAAAGGAGAGCCTATGCCAGAGCCGGGACTACCTGAATCTTTCAACGTGTTAATGCACGAATTGAAAGGATTAGGATTGGATATTAGATTAGAAGAATAATATACTGTTCTATAAGGTTGAGTGCGAAAGTGCTCAACCTTCAAAACAGGATTTTCACAATAATTAGATAGCATTGATTATGGCTAGAAGTAATGAAAAGAGTACAGAACAGAGGTTTAACAAAATCTCTATAGGTTTAGCTTCCCCGGAATCCATTTTAGCGGAATCCAGAGGTGAGGTTTTAAAGCCTGAAACTATCAATTATCGTACGCACAAGCCTGAGCGTGACGGGTTATTCTGTGAGCGAATTTTTGGTCCTGTAAAGGATTACGAATGTGCCTGTGGAAAATATAAAAGAATCCGATACAAAGGAATTGTATGTGATAGATGTGGGGTAGAAGTTACAGAGAAAAAAGTACGTCGTGACCGTGTGGGGCATATCAATTTGGTAGTTCCGGTTGCTCATATCTGGTATTTCCGTTCTTTACCAAACAAAATAGGATACTTATTGGGTCTTCCTTCCAAGAAATTGGATATGATAATTTACTACGAACGTTATGTAGTGATCCAAGCAGGTATTGCAAAGAATGCTGAAGGTGAAGTATTAAAAAAGATGGACTTCTTAACAGAAGAAGAATATCTTGATATATTAGATACTCTTCCGCAAGAAAACCTTTATTTGGACGATACAGATCCAAATAAATTTATCGCAAAAATGGGAGCTGAGTGTTTGATCGAACTTTTAAAGAGAATCGATCTTAACGAGTTGTCTTACGATTTAAGACACAAAGCAAACAACGAAACTTCTAAGCAACGAAAAATGGAGGCTTTAAAAAGACTTCAGGTTGTAGAAGCTTTCCGTGATGCAAACAAGAATAGAGAGAACCGTCCGGAATGGATGATCATGAAGGTTGTGCCAATTACTCCTCCAGAATTAAGACCTTTAGTGCCTTTGGATGGTGGACGTTTTGCAACATCAGATTTAAATGATCTTTATCGTAGAGTAATTATCCGTAACAATCGTTTAAAACGATTGATGGAAATAAAAGCTCCAGAAGTAATTCTTCGTAACGAAAAACGTATGCTACAGGAATCTGTAGATTCATTATTCGATAATACAAGAAAATCTTCAGCAGTAAAAACAGATTCTAACAGACCATTAAAATCCCTTTCAGATTCCCTAAAAGGAAAACAAGGGCGTTTCCGTCAGAACTTACTTGGTAAGCGTGTAGATTATTCTGCTCGTTCTGTAATTGTTGTAGGACCAGAATTAAAAATGTTTGAATGTGGTATTCCTAAGGATATGGCTGCAGAACTTTATAAGCCTTTCGTGATCAGAAAACTGATTGAAAGAGGAATTGTAAAAACTGTGAAGTCTGCTAAGAAGATCATAGACAAAAAAGAACCAGTTGTTTGGGATATTTTAGAGAATGTACTTAAAGGGCATCCTGTATTATTGAACAGGGCTCCTACGCTTCACCGTTTAGGAATCCAGGCATTCCAACCAAAACTTATTGAAGGAAAAGCAATCCAGCTTCACCCATTAGCAACTACGGCATTCAACGCCGATTTTGATGGGGATCAAATGGCGGTACACTTGCCACTTGGACCAGAAGCTATCTTAGAAGCTCAACTTTTAATGTTAGGTTCTCACAACATCTTGAACCCTGCAAATGGATCGCCAATTACGGTTCCATCTCAGGATATGGTACTTGGTCTATATTATATGACCAAACTAAGAGTGTCTACAGATGAAGTGAAGATAAAAGGAGAAGGACTTACTTTTTACTCGGCGGAAGAGGTTATTATCGCTTTCAACGAGAAAATGGTAGATCTTAATGCTTCTATTAAAATTAGAACTGAAGATTTAAATGAAGAAGGAGAATTAGTTAAGAAAATTATTGAAACTACTACTGGTAGAGTTTTATTTAATGAAACTGTACCTGCAAAAGCTGGGTATATCAATGAGGTACTAACTAAGAAATCTTTACGTGATATTATTGGAAAAGTACTGAAAGTAACGAGTGTTGCTGAAACTGCTGAATTCCTTGATAACATTAAGAACTTAGGATATAAATTTGCTTACACAGGTGGTTTATCATTCAGTTTAGGTGATATTATTATTCCAGAAGAAAAGCAATCTATGATTGATGAAGCCAATGAACAGGTGGAAGGAATCATTGGTAACTACAACATGGGACTTATCACTAACAACGAGCGATACAATCAGGTAATTGATATTTGGACTGCAACCAATGCTGGACTTACAGAATTGGCTATGAAACGTATCCGTGAGGATAACCAAGGATTCAACTCTGTGTTTATGATGCTTGATTCTGGTGCGCGTGGATCTAAAGAACAGATCCGTCAGTTAACTGGAATGCGTGGATTGATGGCTAAGCCTAAGAAATCTAACTCAGGTGGAGGAGAAATTATTGAAAACCCAATTTTATCTAACTTTAAAGAAGGTCTTTCAATTCTTGAATACTTTATCTCTACTCACGGTGCTCGTAAAGGTCTTGCCGATACTGCACTTAAAACAGCCGATGCGGGTTACTTAACTCGTAGATTGGTAGATGTTTCGCAAGATGTTATTGTAAATGAAGAAGACTGTGGAACGTTAAGAGGAGTAGAAGTTACCCCACTTAAAAAGAATGACGAAATAGTAGAATCTTTAGGTGAACGAATTTTAGGGCGTATTTCCTTAAATGATGTATATAATCCATTAACTGAAGAACTTTTAGTAGCTTCAGGAGATGAGATCATGGAAGATGCTGTTAAGAAAATAACCGAAGCTCCTATTGCTAGTGTAGAAGTAAGATCTGCTCTTACTTGTGAGGCTAAAAAAGGAATTTGTGTGAAATGTTACGGTAGAAACCTTGCAACAGATAAGTTGGTGCAACGTGGAGAAGCTGTAGGTGTTGTTGCTGCTCAATCTATTGGGGAACCGGGAACACAACTTACTTTGCGTACCTTCCACGTGGGTGGTATTGCAGGAAACATTTCAGAAGAAAACAAACTTATTGTGAAGTTTGGTGGTATTGCTGAAATTGAAGATCTTAAAGTTGTTAAAGGTGAAGGTCCAGATGGAACTATTACTGATATTGTGATCTCTAGAACTTCAGAGCTTAAAGTAAAAGATAAGAAAACCGGAGTGGTACTTAGTACAAACAACATTCCTTATGGTTCTCAAATTTTTATTAAGAGTGGAGATACTGTTAAACCAGATGATGTGGTTTGTCAATGGGATCCTTATAACGGGGTGATCATTTCAGAATTTGCCGGTAAGATCAAGTACGAAAATATCGAACAAGGTTATACCTACCAAGTTGAAATAGATGAGCAAACCGGATTCCAAGAAAAGGTAATTTCAGATTCTAAGAACAAAAAGATGATTCCTACCTTACTTATTTTAGGTAAGAAAGATGAAGTGATTCGTTCTTATAACCTTCCAGTAGGTGCACACCTTATGGTAGATAAAGATGAAAAGATCAAGGTTGGTAAGATCTTGGTTAAAATACCTAGAAAATCTTCTAAAGCTGGGGATATTACAGGAGGTCTTCCACGTGTTACTGAATTGTTTGAAGCACGTAACCCTTCTAACCCTGCAGTTGTTAGTGAGATAGATGGTGTAATTTCTTTTGGTAAAATTAAGAGAGGTAATCGCGAAATCATTGTTGAGTCTAAATTAGGAGAAGTTAAAAAGTATCTAGTAAAACTTTCTAACCAGATCTTAGTTCAGGAAAACGATTATATACGCGCAGGTATGCCACTTTCTGATGGATCTATAACTCCAGAAGATATCTTGAGTATAAAAGGACCAAATGCAGTTCAACAATACTTAGTGAATGAAGTACAAGAAGTATATCGTTTACAAGGTGTGAAGATTAACGACAAGCATTTTGAGGTTGTTGTTAGACAAATGATGCGTAAAGTAAGAATTGTAGATTCTGGGGATACTATTTTCTTAGAAAACCAATTGATTCACAAGTCAGATTTCATTGAGGAAAATGATAAGTTATTTGGATTAAAGGTTGTAGAAAATCCAGGAGATTCTGTAAATCTTAAAGCTGGTCAGCTTGTAACAGTACGTGAGCTAAGAGACGAAAACTCCTCTTTAAGAAGAGAAGATAAGGAGCTTGCTACGGCTAGAGAGGCGGTTAATGCAACTGCCACTCCAATCCTACAAGGTATTACAAGAGCTTCCCTACAAACTAAATCGTTCATCTCTGCGGCTTCCTTCCAGGAAACTACTAAAGTGTTGAATGAGGCAGCTGTAGCTGGTAAGATCGATTACTTAGAAGGACTTAAAGAAAACGTAATTGTTGGACATAAGATCCCTGCAGGTACCGGTATGCGCGCTTACGATAACATTATTGTTGGTTCTAAAGAAGAATTTGACGAAAGAATGGAAAAGAAGCAGGAAGTAAACTATAATTAATAAATTCATTTTCTGTTTTGCTGATAAGTAACTCAGAAGATAAATAATAAGAAATCTGCATTTTTTGACGCTTCGGCCGATTGAATGCAGATTTTCTTATTTTAGATAAAATATTAGAAATTATGAGTGACGAAAAAAATCCTAAACAAGGACAAATTAATATAGAATTAGATGAAAAGATTGCAGAAGGAACTTATTCCAATTTGGCTATAATCAATCATTCTGTGTCAGAATTTGTAGTAGATTTTGTGAGCATTATGCCAGGAACTCCCAAGAGTAAGGTGAAGTCTAGAATTATATTAACCCCACAACATGCTAAAAGACTTTTAAAAGCATTGGGTGATAATGTAAAACGATTTGAAAAAGCACACGGAGAAATAAAAGATTACGAGCAGCCACCAATTCCATTGAATTTTGGACCAACCGGTCAGGCATAATCTGTCACATCGAGCGTCCCGATAGTTATCGGATCGAGAAGTTTTTTTTGTCAAACTAAGTATGTCCAAGTTTTTTAAGAAGAATGTTTTAAATCATATTTCGAAAAGCTCAATATGACCAATCTGATTTGTCACTTCGAGCGGAGTCGAGAAGTCATAATTTTTGTCAAACTGAGCCTGTCGAAGTTTTTTGAGAAGACTATTTTAAAGCATATTTCGACAAGCTCAATATGACAATCAACTTATATAAAATAAAACCCCGAAGAATTTTCTTCGGGGTTTTTTATTTTTACGAAAAAAGCATTGCTTTTAAAACTCAGATACTAAGTGAAATTTTATACTTGGATATTTAGATTGTGTCATTTGTAAAGAGAACTGAGAATCTGCAAAGAAAACCAGTTGCCCTCTTTTGTCGTGAGCTAGAAATTTTGCTTTCACTCTTTTAAAGTCCTTGAATTCTTCACTTTTTTGATCTTTAGCTTCAACCCAGGTTGCTTTGTAAACATTCAAGTTTTCATAAGTACATTTAGCACCATATTCATGTTCTAACCTATACTGGATCACTTCAAATTGTAGTGCGCCGACAGTTCCAATTACCTTCCTGTTATTTATTTCTAAGGTAAACAGTTGTGCAACACCTTCATCCATTAACTGATCGATTCCTTTTTCCAATTGCTTAGATTTCATAGGATCGGCGTTGTTGATATAGCGGAAATGTTCTGGAGAGAAACTAGGGATTCCTCTATAATTAAGCACTTCCCCTTCAGTAAGTGTGTCACCAATTTTAAAATTCCCTGTATCATGTAATCCTACAATATCTCCTGGGTACGAAGTGTCTACAATTTCCTTTTTTTCAGCAAAAAAAGCATTAGGACTAGAGAATTTTAAATTTTTCCCATGTCTAACATGCAAATAGGGTTTGTTTCTTTCAAAAATCCCTGAAACTATTTTTATAAAAGCCAAGCGGTCTCTATGCTTGGGATCCATGTTTGCATGGATTTTAAATACGAAACCGGTAAATTGCTTTTCGTTAGGTTCAACAGTTCTTTCTTCACTTGCTTTTGCACGTGGAGTAGGAGCGATGCTCACAAAACAATCTAATAATTCACGTACTCCAAAGTTGTTAAGCGCAGATCCAAAAAATACAGGTTGCAAATTCCCTTCTAAATAAGCATCGTTATCAAATTGCGGATAAACACCATTTATTAGTTCTATTTCTTCTCTTAGAGTATTTGCCGCTTTAGAACCTAAAAGATCATCAAGTTTTTCAGATTTAAGATCGGAGATCTCAATCGTATCTTCAATGTCTTTTCTCGGATCTCCAGTAAAAAGATTAATATTCTTCTCCCAAAGATTGTAGATTCCTTTAAAGTCGTATCCCATTCCAATTGGAAAACTTAAAGGAGTTACCGTTAGATTTAATTTTTGCTCTATCTCATCTAACAATTCAAAAGCATCCTTTCCTTCCCTATCCATTTTATTGATAAAAACGATCATTGGGATGTTACGCATTCTACAAACTTCAACCAGTTTTTCAGTTTGCTCTTCTACACCTTTTGCAACATCAATCACCACAATAACGCTATCTACCGCTGTTAAGGTTCTAAAAGTGTCTTCAGCAAAATCTTTGTGTCCGGGAGTATCCAGAATATTTATTTTAATTCCATCATATTCAAAAGCAAGTACCGAGGTAGCTACAGAAATCCCACGTTGCCGTTCGATCTCCATAAAGTCACTCGTTGCTCCTTTTTTAATTTTATTAGATTTTACCGCCCCAGCTTCTTGTATAGCACCTCCAAAAAGTAACAACTTTTCGGTAAGTGTAGTTTTTCCGGCATCGGGGTGAGAAATAATGCCAAATGTTCTTCTTCTTTTAATCTCGTCGGTAAACTTCATATGCTAAATTAAGGCTGCAAAGATAAAATATTTGATCTAGAAAAGAGAATACTTAATCAATAAGGAACTTATTATTTGAAAAATGAAATGTGGCTGTTAGCTCCTTATTTTACTATGATTTGGTAAGACGATTTTGTATTTTTGATTTTCAATTTTAGCTATGGCAGAAGAAAAAGTGATCTTGGTGAATCAAAAGGATGAACCTATTGGTTTAATGCCCAAGATGGAGGCACATGAAAAAGGACTGTTGCATCGTGCGTTTTCAGTATTTATATTTAATAAAAACAACGAATTGATGCTTCAGCAAAGAGCATTATCTAAGTATCATTCTCCCGGATTATGGACAAATACTTGTTGTAGTCACCAAAGGGAAGGCGAAACTAATATCGAAGCCGGGAAAAGACGTTTGCAAGAAGAAATGGGCTTTACTGCAGAATTAGAAGATACTATTTCATTTATTTATAAGGCTCCTTTTGATAATGGGTTAACAGAGCATGAATTTGATCATATTTTAGTAGGTAACTTTAATGAAGATCCTGCATTGAACCCTGAAGAGGCTGAATCTTGGAAGTGGATGAAATTGGAGGATGTAGCCAAGGATATTAAAGAAAATCCTAGTTTATATACAGAATGGTTTAAGATTATTTTTGAAAAATATTATCAAACTATACAACGATGAAAGTAACCGTACATAGAAAAGCACATTTTAACGCTGCACACCGGTTATATCGTAAAGATTGGGATGAGCAACGAAATAGAGAAATTTTCGGAAAATGCAGCAATCCAAATTTTCATGGACACAACTATGAATTAACAGTTTCGGTAAAAGGAGAGATAGATCCGGAAACTGGATTTGTTATAGATATGAAATTGTTAAAAGATCTTATTTCCGAAGAAGTTGAGGATTATTTAGATCATAAAAATTTGAATGTAGAAGTTTCAGAATTTAAAAATATGAATCCCACTGCAGAAAATATTGCGGTTGTGATTTGGAAAAAAATAAGACCGAAACTTAAAAAATCACTAGATCTTTCTGTAACTTTATATGAAACTCCTAGAAATTTTGTAACATATACTGGAGAATAAATGGAATTGAAAATAGGAGAGCATATTTCGGCGATCCGTATTTCAGATTAAAAAGGAGAGTTTTTTGAATTGAATTCTCTCTCAGGAAAGAAACCTGTGGTTATTTGTTTTTATCTTAAAAATTTCACACTAGGCTGTATAAAAGAAGTATGTGATTTTAGAGATGGTTATAAGGATTTAAAAGCATTAGATACCGAGGTTATAACTATAAGTTCAGGTTCTAAAGCTTCTCATGAAAGATTTAAATCTAGATAAATTACCCTTCATTTTTATCGGATATAAATAAAAACACAAGAATAGCTTTCGGAGTTAAACCAGCACTATTGGGTTTATTGCGAGAAAGAGAAACTTTTGTTTTCAATAAAGAAGGGGAACTATTAATGAAATACAATAATCTTAATGCTGTTTCGCATACTAAAAAGCATTAAAAAAATCAAGGAATTAAAGAATGAAAACTGATCTATATTTATTAAAATTTGAACCCATTCTCAAAGAAAAGATATGGGGTGGATCTAAGTTGAAATCCTTATACAATAAAAAAGCTAATTCCATAACTACTGGCGAAAGCTGGGAAATTTCAGATTTGGAAAATGATACTTCTGTAGTGTCAAATGGACCACTCAAAGATAAAACCTTACAATGGCTGTTACAGGAGTATAAGGAAGAATTGGTAGGAAAAGAAGTCTTTAAAAATTTCGGAGTAAAATTTCCTTTACTGATTAAATTTATTGATGCTGCTGAAAACTTATCTATTCAACTTCACCCAGACGATAAAATTGCAAAAGAAAAACATAACTCTTTCGGGAAAACCGAAATGTGGTACATCATGCAGGCAGATGAGGGAGCTGAGTTAATTCTTGGATTTAAAGAACCAATTACAAAAGCAGCGTATTTAACTTTGGTAAATAATAATAAATTACCCGATACTTTAAATAGGGTGAGAGTGAATGTTGGAGATTCCTTTATTATTCCTCCAGGCCTAATACATGCTATAGGAGAAGGAGTTGTGTTAGCAGAAATTCAGCAAACATCAGATGTTACTTATAGAATTTACGATTGGGATAGGAAAACTAAGTCTGGAGAAAAAAGAGAGTTGCATAACGATCTTGCATTAGAAGCTGTAGATCTTTCGGGTAAAAACGGACATAGAATAGATTATAAAACCATTCCTAATTCAACTTCAGAAATAATAGCAAATAAATATTTTAAGACCAATATTATTGAAGTTAATGACAAGATTGAAGTAGATTATTCTGCAAAAGACTGTTTTGTGATCTTAATGGGAGTAGAAGGTCAATCTATTATTAGTTTAAACAATAGTAATTCTGAAGTATTAAAGCAAGGAGAAACCTTACTAGTACCAGCATCGTCCTCAAAAATTGAAATAAAAAGCACAGGAGCAAAAATTTTAGAGGTAAGTGTGTAATATTATTGGAAAATAGATTAAATTCGCAACTTAAAATTTAGAAAATATGGCAAGTAAGAGATTGTTAAAAAGGGATGTGAATTATGTGATGGGAGATATTATTGAAGCTGCATATATCCACCA
>Ga0115567_10005968_pt1 | contig 11716 bp, 11 predicted proteins | sample COGITO_mtgs_1204_2_FD_88679 | JGI IMG/M metagenome (GOLD analysis project Ga0115567, IMG submission 88679) | Pelagic marine microbial communities from North Sea - COGITO_mtgs_120412 | ecosystem: Environmental > Aquatic > Marine > Epipelagic | place: Germany:Helgoland, sampling site Kabeltonne...
CGAGCCCACCGATCCAGCCGATGAAATCGGCAGACGTCATGCCGGGATATCCGCCCTCTTGGTTGACCTGGTTCGACGTGGCCTGGATCACCTCGGCCCCGCCGGTGTCGCGCGCATGCAGCAGCACCGCCCGCGATACATGCGCGTTGGCGGTGCAGCAGCGGGCCATGCCGACCCGGTCCCCCGCGCGGTTCCCCGCGATGCGTCCGGCGATGTCGATCATGGCCCCTGTCCACCACCCTGTCGGGCGGACCCTATTGGGTCGCGCCCGCGGGGAAACGGTGCGGGTCGCTCGGGACCGCGGCCTACTCAGACAGCGGGATCGGCCCGAGTTCGGACGGTTTCGGCCCCATCTTGCCATCCGCGGCATCCAGCGCGTCGATCGCGGCGGTCTGTTCGGCGTCGAGCGCGAAGTCGAAGACATCCATGTTCGACCGGATATGGTCGGGCGAGGTCGACTTCGGAAACACGATCAGCCCCTGGTCGAGATGCCAGCGCAGGATCACCTGCGCGGGCGACTTGCCGTGGGTCTCGGCGATGCGCGCGATCGTCGGATCGGACATGATCTCGCCCTGGCCGAGCGGGCTCCAGCTCTCGATGCGGATGTCGCGCGCGGCGAGCGTGTCGCGGATGGCGCGCTGCTGGTAGCGGGGGTGAAGCTCGATCTGGTCAACCGACGGCACGACGCCGGTCTCGCCCACGATGCGGTCGATATGGTCGGGTTCGAAATTCGAAACGCCGATGGACCGGATGCGGCCCTGCTCGCGCAACTCGACCATCGCCTGCCAGCTTTCGGCATACTTGTCCTCCATCGGGACGGGCCAGTGGATCAGGTAGAGATCGAGCACGTCGAGGCCGAGCCGTTCCATCGTGCCGTCGAAGGCGCGCAGCGTCGCGTCACGTCCGTGGCGGTCGTTCCACAGCTTCGAGGTGATCCACAACTCGTCGCGCGCAATGTCGGCATCGGCGATCACCCGGCCGATCGCGGCCTCGTTGCCATAGGCGTGGGCGGTGTCGATATGGCGGTATCCCGCGTCGAGCGCCGCGCCGAGCGCCTCGGGCACGGCGCCCTCGTCGAGTTGCCAGGTGCCATAGCCGAGGGCGGGGATCTCTGTGCCGTCGTTCAGGCGGATGCGGGGAACGGTCATGTCGGACTCCTGTTTGTTCCCGGTGCAAGATAGCGCGGCGCGCGCCGGTCTCAAACCCGGTCCGGCGCGGCGGCGGCGCCACAGGGGCCGCCCGATCCCCGCGCGCGATCTGGCCATCGCGGTATGCCCCGCGCTAGCTGGGGCCACCGGGGCGGACAACCGCGCCATCTTCGCAACGGGGTAGGGCATGGCGCCGAAATTCGGAACGAGCGGTCTGCGCGGACTGGTCACGGACCTGACCGACGAGGTGTGCGCGGCCCATGTCGCGGCCTTCCTGCGCGGCGTCGGCGACGGCCCGCGTCAGGTGCTGGTGGCGGGCGACCTGCGCCCCTCGACGGCGCGGATCATGGACGCGGTAACGGCGGGGGCGGCGCGCGCGGGGGTCGCGGCGGTCGATTGCGGCCGCGTGCCGACGCCGGCGCTGGCGCTTGCGGCGATGCGCGCGGGCGTGCCTGCGGTGATGGTCACCGGCAGCCATATCCCCGCCGACCGGAACGGGCTGAAGTTCTATACCGCGCGGGGCGAGATCACCAAGAACGACGAGGCCGGGATCCTGTCGCGCCTGCGCGACGACGAGGTGTCCGGACCGGCGGCCTTCGCGGATACCCGCGACGTGCTGTCGCCGTATCTGTCGCGCTATGTGGACTGGGCCGGGGCAGGGGCGCTGACCGGCCTGCGGATCGGGCACTACGAACACAGCTCGGTCGCACGCGACGCGCTGGGCCTGCTCCTGTCGCGGCTCGGGGCGGAGGTCGTGCCGCTAGGGCGCGCGGACGGGTTCGTCCCGGTCGATACGGAGGCCGTGGACGCGGCCACGCGCGCGCGTCTCGCGGACTGGGCCGCGGCGACACGGCTCGACGCGATCGTGTCGACCGACGGCGATGCCGACCGGCCCCTGCTGACCGACGCGGCGGGCAGGGTGGTTCCCGGCGACGTACTCGGCCCGGTCACGGCGCGTGCGCTGGGCGCCGCCTTCGTCGTGACGCCGGTGTCGTCGAATACCCTGGTCGAGGCGATGGCCGTGTTCGACGGGGTGGTCCGGACCCGCATCGGTTCTCCTCATGTCATCGCGGGGATGACCGGGGCGGGCGGCCGTGTCGTCGGCTACGAGGCGAATGGCGGCGTCCTTCTGGGGTTCGACGCGGAGGGTCTCGCGCCGCTGCCGACACGCGATGCGGTCTTGCCGATCGTTGCGGTGCTGCGGGCGGCGCGGGGCCATCCGGGCGGGGTCGCGGGCGTCGTCGCGGACCTGCCCGCGCGGGTCACGGCGACCGATCGCCTGCAAGACGTGCCGACGGCGGTGACGGCGGGGCTGGTCGCGGACCTGACGGCACGGGCGGGATCGGTCGCGGCCCTGATCGGCCGCCGGGGAGAGGCCGCGCGCGACCTGACCGACGGTCTGCGCGTCACGCTGGAGGACGGCGATATCGTGCATCTGCGTCCCTCCGGCAACGCTCCGGAATTGCGTGTCTATGTCGAGACCGCCGACGCCGACGCCGCGGCTGCGCTCCTGCGCGCCATGCTCGCCGCGGTCGCACGTCGCCTGGACCGGACCCCGGCCGGGCATTGACCCCAACGGCGATGCGCCTATGACTGAACGTGGCGCCTCCGACGGGGGGTGTCTCGGGGGCTGCCAGGCCTGCCTTGGGGGGGATACGTCATGCCGATGGTCTTGCGGTTGCTCGCGTTCGTCGCCCTCGCGCCGGTGTCGGCCTGCGACATCCTTCCGCGCGGTGCCGCGCTCGAATCCGAGGTGCTGGCGGTCGCGAACGGCGAAATTCCCGATTTCGGCGTCATCCCGGTCACGCGCGCCGTCCTGCCCGCCGTCGCGGCCTGGCCCCGCGTCGGTCCGCGCGACCATCCGTGGCTCGCCTATGCCGACCAGCCGGCCTCGTCGGTGATCGCCGTGGGCGACACGCTGTCGATCGCGGTTTACGACACCAGCGTCGAGGGCCTGCTGAACGCGCCGGGACAACGCATCGTCGAACTGCCCTCCGCCACGGTGGCCCCGTCCGGGCGCATCTTCCTGCCCTATGTGGGCGACGTGATCGTCGCGGGAATGGGCGCGGAGCGCGCGCGCGAACGCATTCAGGAGGCGTTTGGCGACGTCATCCCGACCGCGCAGGTGCAGCTGAACGTGACCGCCGGGCGCAACAGCCTGGTCAGCCTCGTCGGCGGGGTCGGCGCGCCGGGCACCTACGAACTGCTCGACCGGTCCTATTCCGTGCTCGACCTCCTGTCGCAGGGCGGCGGCGTCGCGGCCGGCCTTCAAAACCCGCAGATCAGCGTGTTCCGCGGCACCGAGGTCTATGCGACATCGATCGACGCGCTCTATGACGACCCGCGCCGCGACGCGGCCCTGCGCGGCGGCGACCGGGTCATCGTCGAGGAGGACGAGCGCTACTTCCTGTCGCTCGGCGCGGCGGGCGGCGAGGCGATCCACGCGTTCACGATGGAAGACCTCTCGGCGCTCGATGCGATGTCGATTATCGGTGGTCTGAACGACAGCCGCGCCGATCCCGGCGGCGTGCTCATCCTGCGCGAATATCCACTGTCGGCCATCCGCACCGACCTGACGGGGCCGAGCCACGACCGCATGGTCTTCACAATCGACCTGACGACCGCCGATGGCCTGTTCAGCGCGCGCCGGTTCGAGATCATGTCGGGCGACCTCGTCTATGCGACCGAAAGCCCGGTGACCGCGACGCAGACGATCTTCGGCCTGATCGGGGCGAGCTTCGGTCTGGCCACGCAGGTCACCAACTAGCCACGAAAAAGGGGGGCCGCGATCCGCGCCCCCCCCGTCCGATGGCCCGACCGTCGGGTCAGGTGTTGATATGCGCGCGCAGCATCCATGCGAACTTGTCGTGGACGCGCGTCCGCTCGACCGCGAGGTCTTCGGTAAAGCTGTCCTCATGCTCAATCGCGACGGCGGCGATCTTCTCCATGGATTTCGACAGCGTCTCCTCGGCCTCCATCAACAGGCGGACCATCTCCTCGGCGGGCTTGTCGTGGCCCTGCTCCTTGATGTCGGCAAGTTCGAGATGCTTGGCCAGACGCCCCTCGGTCGGCTTCTGCAGCGCCCGGATCCGTTCGGCGAGGTCGTCCTGACCGACGAAATGGTCCTCGTAGATTTCCATGAACAGCGCATGCAGCGAACCAAAGGACATGCCCTGCACATTCCAGTGAAAGTTCTGCGCCAGCATGGTCGCGACCACTGTGTTCGACAGACCCTGGGCCAGCGCCTCGGAAATGTCGCCTCTGGCGTTCTCGCTCAGGCTCGCGGCTGATTTGGGCATTAAATATCTCCTTTGGCGATTGCGGTATATCCCCGCCTGCGCGCAGGGTTTCGCGGTCATAACGCCGTCCCCGCGGGCAGGTTCCAATGCCACGGGTTGAGATCGCCCCACCCCCGCGCGCATAGTGCCGCGAGACATGTACAGGAGCCCGTTCATGCAGATCGGCAACCGCCCCGTCGGCCCCGACCACCCCCCCCTCGTCATCGCGGAAATCGGCATCAATCACGGCGGCGACCTCGCGGTGGCCAAGCGGATGGTCGCGCTCGCCGCGCAATCGGGCTGTGAGTGCGTCAAGCATCAGACCCACTTCATCGAAGACGAGATGACCGACGAGGCGAAGTCGATCTACCCGCCCAACGCCGACGTCTCGATCTGGGAGGTGATGGAGCGCTGCGCGCTGTCGCCGGACGACGAGGCGGAGCTGAAGCGGTACACCGAAAGCCTCGGGATGATCTACATCTCCACACCGTTCTCGCGCGCGGCGGCGGACTTTTTGGCCGATCAGGACGTGCCCGCCTTCAAGATCGGCTCGGGCGAGGCCGACAACCTGCCGCTGATCCGCCACATCGCGGGTCTCGGCAAGCCTGTCATCATGTCGACGGGGATGCAGACGATCGAAACGATCCGTCGATCGGTGGCGATCCTCGACGAGGCCGGGGTCGACTATGCCTTGCTGGAATGTACCAACCTCTATCCGTCCCCGCCCGAGATCGTCAGCCTGCGCGGCATCGGCGACCTGCGTGCGGCGTTTCCGAAGGCCGTGGTCGGGTTTTCGGACCATTCGATCGGACCCGAGATGGCGCTGGCCTCGGTCGCGCTGGGCGCCTGCATCCTGGAGCGGCACTACACCGACACGCGCTACCGTCCCGGTCCCGACATCTCGTGCTCCATGGACCCGTCAGAGCTGCGCCACCTGATCGACCGCAGCCGCGAGATTCACACCGCCCTGCACAACCCCAAGGCGCGCACGCCGGCCGAGGAACCGGTCTACGCCTTCGCCCGCGCGAGCGTGGTGGCCGACCGCGACATGGCCGAGGGCCAGGTGATCGAGGCGGCCGACATCTGGGCCCGCCGTCCCGGCACGGGCGAGATACCGGGATACGATTTCGATGCGGTCGTCGGACGCCGCCTGACCCGCGCGGTCACGCGCAACACGCAACTGAAATGGGCGGACCTGGACTAGATCGTGCCGCCGTGGCGCGTCCAGTAGTCCTGCATCCAGCCCACGGCGCCGCGCCCGTGATGCGGCGCGGTGTCCCAGTTGCCGCCCTCGTCGCGGATCAGCGCGATGGGCCGGGGCCGCCCGTGGAACGCGATGACGCGCGTGCCCTCCGGCGCCTGCCGCGGCGCCAGGAACCGGTCGAGGATCAGCGGCCGCCGAAGGTGCCGCTTGAAGCTGACGATCCAGTCCTGCGGCCAGTAGCGGATATCGTCGAGCGTGCCCGCGACGAAGTCCTGCTCGTTCTGGTATTGCGCCACCGCGCCGTCGCGATCGGTGCGGATGCGGTCGGCGATCTGCGGCAGCCCGCCGATGTCGAACGCAAAGATGCAGGTCATCACCTCGGGCGCCTTGCGCCCGCGCCACGGCGCACTGTCGAGCACGACGAAATCGCCCTCGACCTCGAAGAACGGCGTGAGGTCGCCCAGGATCACCATGTCGAGGTCGATGAACAGCGCCCGCCCGTGCAGATCGTAGAGCGTGCGCTTGAATACCGCGAGCTTGGGCCAGGCACCGGGCCCGTAATCCTCGGGCGCGAGGCCCATGTCGGGGATCGGAAACGCCTCGATCCCGTCGTCGAGCCCGCTCGCGTCGTCAGTCAGGCAGACGAAGCGGAAATCGCCGTCGATGTTCTCGCGGCAGGCGTGATGCAGGACGTTGACGTATTCGGCCCCGTAGAGCGTGCCCCATTTCATCGTCAGCACGATGCGGCGCGGATCGGACGACATGACGGGGCTACTCCGGGCTTGGCGGGGGATCGCGCCGTGGTAGCTTCCGCCCGAAGACCTGTCCAGTGCGCGCCCCGCAGTGCCGCGAGCCTAGGCAAGGGCGCGCGCAGACGCTAAGCCTGCGGCCGAACGATTGGACAGCCCCGCGATGCCCGACCCGATCATCCTGCGCGACGACGACCTGATCGCCCAGGGAAGCGGTCGCATCGTCTATGGCCACCCCGACCGGCCGGATCTGGTCATCAAGCTGCACAAGCATCTGCGCGACAAGCCGTTCCACGCGCTGCGCCGGACCGTCAACCACACCCTGCGCCGGTTCGGCAGGTTCCGCATCACCATGGTCGAGGTCGACGAGTATTTCGCCATGGTCGCGCGCACCGGCCACCTTCCGGATTTCACCCCCGCCTTCCGCGGCCTGGTCGAGACCGATCGCGGCGTCGGCACGGTGTTCGATCGCGTCGTCGACGGGCATGGCAACGCGGCACCCCGGCTCGGCACCCTGTTGCGGATTGACGGAATGGACGCGGGATTCGTCCCCGCGATCGATCGCCTCTGGGACCGGATCGTAGCGTTCCGCGCCGTGGTCAGCGACCCGAACCTGTCCAACGTGCTGGTCACGCGAGAGGGTGACGACATCCGGCTGCACCTCGTCGACGGGCTGGGGGAAAAGACCTGGATCAAGGTGCGGCAACTGTCCGACCTTGCCTATGTCCGTACCGTGGCGGCACAGCGTCGCGAGATGCACGCGGCGGTCCGCGCGGCCGCGCGGGGCGCGCCGTGACCCGGCGCCTCCTCTTCGTCACCGGCACGCGCGCCGATTTCGGCAAGCTCGCGCCGCTGGCCGCGGCCGCGCGCGATGCGGGCCACGATGTCGGGTTTTTTGTCACCGGTATGCACATGATCGCCCGCTACGGCCTCACCAAGGTCGAGGCCCACCGGATGCCGGGCGTGCGCGTGCACGAATATCTCAACCAGCGACCTGGCGATCCGCAGGATCTGGTGCTTGCCAAGACCGTCACGGGATTTTCGGATTTCGTGGCAGAGGACCGTCCCGACCTGGTCGTCGTCCACGGCGACCGGGTCGAGGCGCTGGCCTGCGCGCTGGTCGCGGCGACGAACTATATCCGCTCCGCCCATGTCGAGGGCGGCGAGGTGTCGGGCACGATCGACGAAATCTTCCGCCACTGCAATTCCAAGCTGGCGAGCCATCATTTCGTCTCGTCCGAGGCCGCCGCCGCCCGCGTTCGCGCGCTGGGCGAACCGGACGCCGCGATCGACGTCATCGGCTCGCCCGAACTCGACTTCCACGCAGGGCCCTCCGGCGTCACGCTCGACGAGGTGCGCGCGCGCTATGACATCCCGTGGTCCGATTTCGGCATCTGCGCCTTCCACCCCGTCACCTCCGAGGCCGCCTCGATGGGCGCGCAGGCGGACGCGATCTTCGGCGCGCTCGAGGCGTCGGGGCGCCCATTCGTCGTCATAGCGCCAAACAACGATCCGGGGTCCGAGGCGATCTTCGCGCGGCTTGCCGACCTGCCCGCGGACAGGTTCCGCGTGCTCCCGTCGATGCGGTTCGCGCATTTCTCGCAGATGATGAAGGACGCCGCCTGCATGGTCGGCAATTCGTCGGCCGGCGTGCGCGAGGCGCCGTTCCTCGGGCTGCCCTCGCTCGATATCGGATCGCGCCAGACCAACCGCGCGAGCGCGCCGTCGATCACCGCCTGCGCCGCGGGCGATGCGGACGCGATCGCCGCGTTCCTTGCGGGCGAATGGGGGCAGCGGCGCCCACGCGACGACGGGTTCGGCACCGGCGGCGCGGCGGGACGCTTCGTCGCGGCGCTGTCGCGCGACGGGTTCTGGGACCGCGGCCTGCAGAAAGCGTTCCGTGACGGTGACTGACCGCACCGGCCCCGCGCTGCGCGTCTATCTCGCGGGCAGCCGCCTGATCCCGCTCGTCGCACCCGCACTGCTGCGCCGCCGCCTCGCGCGCGGAAAGGAGGACGGCGACCGCTGGCGCGAGAAGCTGGGCCATCCCACCGCGCCGCGCCCGGACGGCACGCTCGTCTGGCTCCATGCCGTCGGCCTGGGCGAGGTCATGGCCCTGCGCGGCCTGATCGCCGCGATGGCGACGGCGCGATCCGACTGGTCGTTCCTCGTGACCTCCACGGCGCGGTCGTCCGCCGGCGTGCTGGCGCACAACCTGCCGCCGCGCACGCGCCACCAGTTCCTGCCGCTCGACGCGCCGCGGTATCTCGCGCGCTTTCTCGACCACTGGCGGCCCGACCTGTCGGTCTGGGCCGAACAGGACATCTGGCCGGGCGCCGTCGTCGCATCGGCCCGGCGCGGCATCCCATTGGCACTGGTCAACGCGCGCATGGACGCCGGTGGTCTCGCCCGCAGGCGGCGGGTGCGCGGCCTCTATGCCGACCTGCTCGGCCGTTTCGCCCTGATCGAGGCGCAGGATGCGGCCACGGCCACGCATCTGTCGCGTCTGGGCGGGGCGGACGTCGCCATCGGCACCCTGCTCAAGGCGGGCAATGCGCCGCTTGCCGCCGACCCCGCCGACCTCGCGCGGGTGCGCTCGGCGCTCGGCGACCGCGCCGTCTGGCTCCTCGCCTCCAGCCACCCGGCGGACGAGGCCGCGGCGCTTGCCGCGCAAGCCGGATGCCCGCGGCGCCTGATCGTCGTGCCCCGCGACGCGGATCGCGGCGTGCAGATTGCCGGCGCGGCACGGGCAGCGGGCCTGACCGCCGGCCTCGCCTCTCGCGGCGACGTGCCGGGCGCGGCCGAGGTCTTCGTCGACGACGCCTACGGACGGCTCGGCCTGTGGTACCGCATCGCCGACATCGCGCTGATCGGCGGCAGCTTCGGTGGCGTCGGCGGCCACAATCCGTGGGAGGCGGCGGTGCTTGGCTGTGCGGTCCTGCATGGCCCGGATGTCGGCAACTTCGCCGCCGACTATGTGCGGCTCGACGCGGCGGGGGCCTGCCGGCCCGTTACCGGCGACACGCTGGCCGCGGCCCTCGCCGACGGCCCCGGCGCGATGGGGCAGGCGGGCCGGGCGGCAGCAAGGGAAGGGCAGGGCGCGGTCGCAGCCCTCGCCGACCGTCTGATCGCCCTTGCGCGCGGGCCCGCATGACCTGGCGCCTGCGCGCCTTCCTGTGGCTCTGGTCGGCATGCTGGCATCTCGGCCTGCCGGCGATCCTGTTCTACCTGCGTCGCCGGGCGCGGGCCGATCCCGACTACGGCATGCATCTGGCCGAACGCTTCGGCCGCCACGCCGACCCCATGCGCGGTGCCGTCTGGGTCCACGCCGTCAGCCTCGGAGAGGTCCGCTCCGCCGTGCCGCTCGTCCGCGCGCTGCTCGACCGGGGCGAGCGCGTGGTGCTCACCCATTTCACTCCCGCGGGACGGCGCGAGGCGCACCGAACCTTCGCGCCCGAGATCGCCGCCGGCACGGTCCGCGCCGTCTGGGTGCCGGTCGAGACGTCGTGGGCCTATGCCGGGTTCTTCCGCGCCTTCGCCCCGAAATACGGGCTGGTGATGGAGATCGAAGTCTGGCCGCGCATGGTCTTCGCCGCGCGCGGCGCGGGCGTGCCGCTTTTGATGTGCAACGCGCAGTACCCCTCCCGTTCGATGGCGCGCGACGCGCGCGGCTGGGGTATCCGGCACGGCGTCATGCGCGGCTTTGCGGGCGCGCTGGTGAAATCCGAACTCCAGGCGGATCGGTTCGCCTCCATCGGCATGACCAACATCGCCGTGACCGGAGAGCTGCGCTTCGACCAGCCCGTGCCCGACGCTCTCGTCGCGGCGGGGCGGGCGGCGCGGAGCGCCCTCGCCGGGGACCGCGCCACCGTCGCCTTCGCCAGCGTGGTCGAGGGCGAAGACGAGACCTGCATCGCCGCGATCCGCACGCTCCTATCGCGGCCCGACCGCCCTTTCGTGGTCTATGTGCCGCGCCGGCCCGAACGGTTCGACGCCACCGCGGACCGTTTGCGCGCGGCTGGCTTGCGCGTCATCCGCCGCAGCGGGGCGCTGGACGACGCCTTCGCCGTGCGCGGGGCGCCGGAGGCCGACATCCTGCTCGGCGACAGCCTGGGCGAGATGTACGGCTACCTCGCCATGGCCGACCGCGTTGTCGTCGGCGGCGGTTTCGTGCCCGCCGGCGCGCACAACATCGTAGAGCCGCTGGCGCTTCGCAGACCCGTGATCGTCGGCCCGCACATCCACACGATCGAATATCCCGCGACCGAGGCGATTGCCGCGGGCGTCTGCCTGTCGGTGCCGGACGGCGACGCGCTGATCCGCACGCTCGCCGATTGGCCGGGAGCGGGCGCGGACCGGATGGACGCCTTCTGGACGGCCCATTCGGGTGCCACGGCCCGCACGGTCGCCGCGATCCCGCGCCTGCTCGCCGCCGCGCGCTAGGGTGCGGACAGGCGCTCGCGCATCAGGAACTCCACCACGCGAAAATCGAGCAGGCTGTCGATGTCGTGGCACCGCTCGGCCGGGACGGGGCAGGGGATCACCCGCCCCTCGAACAGCGCCCGCGCGCGGCGCAGATAGGCGGGGTCGAGCACATAGGTGCCCGCATGCTGCCAGACCGCCGGGGCCTGCTGGCGCGCGACGACGCCGCCCGGCAGCGGCTTGCACACGCGCAGGGCGCCGGTCACGTCCGTTTCCAGCAGATTGAAATAGGGGTTCACCCGCGCCTCGCAGGCCGCCAGCACCATGTCGGGCCGCTCGGCGGCGAACAGGTCGAGCGCCGCGTCCACGTCCGCCGCGATCCGCAACGGCGACGTGCAGTCGAGGTCGAGAAACGTGTCCACCGGCCCGACCTGCGCCTCGGCGGCGTCCTGCGCGTGTTGCCAGACCTCCCACTTGCCCGCCGTGTCGGTCGCCAGATGCGCGGGCCGCAGCCCGATGTCGATGCCGCCGCGCGCGATCGCGTGGGCGTGGATGGCCGGATCGTCGGTCGACACCACGACCGCCCCGATGCGCGGGCTGTTAAACAACAGGTCGAGCGACCAGTCAATCAGGGGCCTGCCGCAGAACTCGGCGAAGTTCTTGCCCGGCACACCTTTCGATCCCGCCCGAACGCCGACATGCCCGAGGATCATCGCATGCTCTGCGTATCGGCGGGACTATGCACTCTTCTGGCCGAAAATATCCCCGCCGGAGGCTCCGACGCCGCCACGAACGCGCCCGCCCGCGCGCTCACTCCGCCGGTTCCACCTGCGCCGAATAGGCGTCGAGCGGCGGGCAGGTGCAGATCAGGTTGCGATCCCCCGACACATTGTCGACGCGACCCACGGGCGGCCA
>Ga0115567_10005970_pt1 | contig 11713 bp, 10 predicted proteins | sample COGITO_mtgs_1204_2_FD_88679 | JGI IMG/M metagenome (GOLD analysis project Ga0115567, IMG submission 88679) | Pelagic marine microbial communities from North Sea - COGITO_mtgs_120412 | ecosystem: Environmental > Aquatic > Marine > Epipelagic | place: Germany:Helgoland, sampling site Kabeltonne...
AAAAGAGCTTCAGCAAGACATATTACGGCAGTAATGCCTTATTTTGGATGGGCAAGACAGGATAGAAAAGACAAACCTAGAGTGCCTATTGCTGCAAAAATGGTAGCTAGTATCTTGGAAACTGCAGGTGCAACCAGAATTATTACAATGGATCTTCATGCCGACCAGATTCAAGGATTTTTTGAAAGACCGGTAGATCATTTATTTGCATCTACAGTATTCTTGCCTTATTTAAGAAATTTAAATCTTGATAATCTTACAATTGCTTCTCCAGATATGGGTGGTTCTAAAAGAGCTTATGCTTATTCTAAAGCAATGGAAAGCGATGTAGTAATTTGCTATAAGCAACGTGCTAAGGCAAATGTAATTTCTCATATGGAACTTATTGGAGATGTTACTGGCAAAAATGTAGTATTGGTAGACGATATGGTAGATACTGCGGGAACGTTAACCAAAGCAGCAGATGTAATGATGGAAAAAGGAGCCATTAGTGTAAGAGCTATATGTACGCATCCAGTACTATCTGGAGATGCTTATAAAAGAATTGAAAACTCACAATTAAAAGAATTAATAGTGACTGATTCTATTCCTTTAAAGCAAGAAAGCGAAAAAATTAAAGTTGTGAGTTGTGCCGATCTTTTTGCAGATGTAATGAATCGAGTACATCACAATAAATCTATCAGTTCAAAATTTATCATGTAACAATGAAGTTAGAATTTAAATCCGACTTATTTTAATAATAGAGAAGGGTTTAAATAATTCCATTTCAATATATTATACTAGCGAAAAAAGTCGCACCTTTGCACACTAAAATTTTTTATAATGAAATCAATCACGATCAACGGATCTAAAAGAGAAAGCGTAGGCAAAAAGGAAACTAAAGCCTTACGTAATGCTGGAAAGGTTCCTTGCGTAGTATACGGAGGAGGCGAACCATTACATTTTTCAGCAGATGAAATTGCCTTCAAAGACCTTGTTTACACAGCAGATGTGCATACAGTGGTAATTACTTTGGAAGGTGGGAATAAAATTGACGCTGTTCTTCAGGACATCCAATTTCACCCGGTAACCGATGCTATCCTACACATGGATTTCTATCAAATATACGACGACAAAGAAATCACTATGGAGATTCCTGTGCATACTAAAGGTACAGCACGTGGAGTTAAAAATGGTGGAGTTTTACGTTACAACTTACGTCGTTTAAAAGTGAAAGGTCTTCCTGGAAATCTTCCAGATTTTATTGAAGCCGATGTAACTTCACTTAAAATTGGAAATAAATTGTACGTTACCGCTGTTGCGAATGACGATTATACAATTAACCATCCAGATAACACGGTGATTTGTCAAGTTAAGACATCTCGTAATATTATTGCAGATGAAGCTGAAGATGAAGATGAAGTTGCTGCAGATGAAGTACCAGCTACAGAAGTAGATGATGCTGCTGCTGTAAAAGAGTAATCCTTATCTAGCATAAAATTTAAAAGCATTCCTGTTCCGATTCGTTCGGGATTCGGGATGCTTTTTTTGTTGAAGGCAATTCGTTTTTTTATAAAAACAATATATTAATTATCAATCATTTAGTATTGAATTTTATGTCAGTTCGAGCGTAGTCGAGAACTATTGAAGATAAAAATAAGATTTTCGACTATAGTTTATCCTGAGCTTGCCGAAGCGCTCAACCTGACATTTGTAATTCAAAAAACAACAAATATTGAAGGTTAAAATTGATAAGCTTAAGAATATTATTAATTTTATCTTTACCAAAATTATTTCCATGCTGGCCTTTTTCGGAAGAATATTTAGTAAAAAACAACCACAGGAAGATATAGACCCTATGAAGAAATTTTTGATTGTCGGGCTAGGAAATATCGGTCCCAAATACCATAATACAAGACATAACATCGGCTTTAAAGTTGTAGATTTTTTAGCTGAAAAAGAAGGTGTTTCTTTTGTTACAGATAAGTTGGGAGATATTGCAAGCTTCAGATTTAAAGGTCGAACTTTTATTTTGCTGAAACCGAGTACTTATATGAATCTTAGTGGAAAAGCAGTAAACTATTGGCTTACTAAAGAAAAAATCCCATTGGAAAATTTATTAGTAGTTACAGACGATCTTAATCTTAATTTTGGCTCTATTAGAGTTAAAACCAAAGGTAGCGATGGTGGGCATAACGGGTTAAAGGATATTCAACTTCAATTAAACACAACGGCATATAACAGATTTCGTTTTGGGATAAGTGACGAATTTTCTAAAGGACGCCAAGTAGATTATGTACTTGGAGAGTGGTCTTTGGAGGAAGAAAAACAACTTCCCGAGCGCTTTGAAACTGCAGCCAAACTTATAAAGTCTTTTGGAACAGCAGGAATTAATATTACAATGAATACTTTTAACGGAAAATAATAGCCACTTGAAAGAACATCTAGGAGCATATACTTTTGCAAGTGAACACCCCACGGTTATCACCATAGGAACTTTCGATGGCGTGCATGCAGGACATCAAAAAATTATTGAAAAGCTTGTAAATACAGCAAAACTCAGTAATATGGAGTCGGCGATACTTACTTTTTTTCCGCATCCTAGGATGGTTTTACAAAAAGAAAGTGATATCAAGTTAATTAATACCATAGAGGAGCGTAAAAAAATTCTTTCTAATTCTGGTATAGATCATCTAATTATTCACCCTTTTACTCACCAGTTTTCTAGGCTTACGGCACGGGAATTTGTTAGGGATATTTTGGTGAATAAATTAAATGCTAAAAAGATTATTATTGGATATGATCACAGATTTGGGAGAAATAGAACAGCAGATATAAATACGCTTAAAGAATTTGGTAAAGAATATGAGTTTGAAGTAGAAGAAATTGGGCAACAAGATATAGAAGATGTAGCTGTAAGTTCTACCAAGATCAGGAAATCACTGGAAGAAGGTAAGGTTGAAAAGGCAAACCGTTTTCTTAAACAGCCTTTTATGCTTACAGGAATCGTAATAAGAGGAAAAGGATTGGGTAAAGATTTTGGCTATCCAACTGCAAACTTAAAAATTGAAGAAAAATATAAACTGATCCCAAAAAATGGGGTGTATATAGTGCGTGCAATAATAGATGAAATTCCTTATTTTGGAATGATGAATATTGGTACGAACCCTACCGTAGGTGGCAAAGAGCAAACTATCGAAACTTATTTTTTTCTTCTAGATCAAGATCTTTATGGTCAGAAATTGGAAATTGAGATGCTTGCTAGAATTCGAGACGAACAAAATTTTGATTCTATAGACGATTTAAAAAGAGCCATGAAACAAGACGAGGCTTTTAGCTCGCAGTATATTAAAGATAATTATGCTGAATAGATTCCTTTTCACCCGTATCGATAATTCTGCACTGGTAGTTTTTCGGGTGTTTTTCGGGCTTTTAATAGCGTTGGAGGCTTTTGGAAGTATTGCGACAGGTTGGGTAAAACGCACTCTTATAGAACCACAGGAAACTTTCAATTTTATAGGTTTCGAATTTCTACAACCACTTCCCGGAAACGGAATGTTATATTATTATGGAATAATGGGCTTTTTCGGCTTGTTAGTTATGGTGGGTTACAAATATAGATTCAGCATTTTTTGTTATACGATTATGTGGGCTTCGGTATATCTGATGCAAAAATCCTCTTATAACAATCATTATTATTTATTGATGCTTTTGTGTGGCATCATGTTCTTTTTACCGGCACATAAAAATGCCTCCATAGATGCATGGAGAAACCCTCAACTTCGGGAAATATCTATGCCTCGTTGGGTTTGGCTGTTTATCGTTTTTCAAATGTGGATCGTTTATACCTATGCATCGGTAGCAAAACTATATCCAGATTGGTTTACGGGAGCGTTTCCAGAGATTTTAATGAAATCCAAAGCAGATTACTGGTTAGTGGGAGATTTGCTTCAGCAGGGATGGGCACATATGAGTATTTCCTGGTTTGGGTTTTTATTCGATCTTTTAATAATTCCCTTATTGCTTTATCGAAAAACTAGAGTTCCAATGTTTATCGCAGCTATTTTCTTTCACTTATTCAATAGTTTCATTTTTCATATCGGCATCTTCCCCTATTTATCACTCGCTTTAATGCTGTTTTTCTTTCCTTCAGAAAAAATAAATAAATGGTTTCTAAGGGGAAAAAAGAAATATTACGATGGGAACGAAATTGTTATCCCGAAGTACAGAAATGCCTTTTTAGCAGTGATCTCCATTTGGTTCATTTTTCAGCTTGGACTACCATTAAGACATTGGTTTTATGAAGACGATGTGTTATGGACAGAAGAAGGGCATCGACTTTCTTGGAGAATGATGTTGCGAAGTAAAAGTGGACGAACTTCTTTTACTGTGGTAGATAAAACCACAAAAAAGATTGAATTTATAAACAAAAGAAAATACTTATCCAATAAGCAGTTGGGGGCTATAAACTCTAAGCCAGACATGATTTGGCAATTTGCACAGCGCTTAAAAAGGGAATATGCAAAAGATGGTAAAGACGTGCAGGTGTTTGTAAATTCAAAAGTAAGCGTGAACGGGAGGTCTTACCAGCAATTTATAGATCCTAAAGTAGATCTTGCCAATGAGAAATGGCATCATTTTAAGCACCACGATTGGATTTTACCTTCCAAATTAGACTGATTTTTTTACTTGCTTTTGCTACATTTGCTGCTTACTAAAAATTAGTTGGCCTTATGTTACAAGTTAGCAATATTAGAGCGCATAAAGAGGGATATATTAAAGCGCTTAAAAAACGGAATTTTCCTGCTGAAGATGTCTTTGAAGAGATCTTGACTTTAGATGAATCACGTCGCTCCACACAAACGCAATTAGATGAAACTTTGGCCGAATCTAATCAGCTTTCCAAGGAAATTGGAATGTTGTTTAAATCTGGCGAGCAGCAAAAAGCGAATATTTTAAAAGAGAAAACATCTCAATTAAAAGATAAGTCCAAAGAGCTTTCAGATAGGTTTAATGAAACCGTTGCCAAATTAGAGCAACTACTTTATACCGTTCCAAATATTCCCAATGACCTTGTTCCCGCAGGAACTACAGAAGATGATAATGAAGAGATTTATAAAGAAGGGGAGGTTCCTGTATTGGCAGAAGGTTCTATGCCTCACTGGGAATTGGCAAAGAAATACGATATCATAGATTTTGAGCTTGGTAATAAAATTACCGGAGCAGGATTTCCTGTTTATAAAGGTAAAGGAGCAAGGTTACAACGTGCCTTGATTACTTATTTTCTTGATAAAGCGGTAGATGCCGGATATACGGAATATCAATTACCATTATTGGTAAATGAAGCTTCAGGATTTGGAACTGGACAATTGCCAGATAAAGAAGGCCAAATGTACCATGTTACTGAAGATGATCTTTATTTGATCCCTACAGCAGAGGTGCCAATGACAAATCTTTTTAGGGATAGAATGCTTACTGAAGCAGATTTACCTATTTCTTGTACCGGCCACACTCCTTGTTTTAGGAGAGAAGCGGGTTCTTATGGAGCACATGTACGAGGTTTAAACAGGCTACATCAATTTGATAAAGTTGAAATTGTACGTGTCGAAAAGCCAGAGAATTCTTATGCTGCTTTAGATGGTATGGTAAATCATATCAAAGAGCTATTGAAGGATTTGAAGTTGCCTTACCGAATCTTGAGATTATGTGGTGGAGATCTAGGATTTACTGCTGCATCAACGTACGATTTCGAAGTTTTTTCTACAGCACAGGATAGATGGCTGGAAATAAGTTCGGTTTCTAATTTTGAAACTTTCCAGGCAAATAGATTAAAACTAAGATTTAAAGATAACGATGGTAAAAAAGAACTGGTTCACACACTAAACGGAAGTGCTTTGGCATTGCCGCGAGTTTTAGCCGGTATTCTTGAGAACTATCAAACTCCAGAAGGTATAAAAGTGCCAGAAGTATTAGTGAAGTATACTGGATTTTCAATGATCGACTAAATTTTAAGAGCTTTCTAGGCATGCGCTTTTAATCTTATATAATTATTCCCAAACACCGCATTTTGTTATCTTTACAAAATGCGGTGTTTTCTTTACTTAGCCTTATTTTTTATAGGTATTCAGAACGTTTTTTGCCAGTCAGATCAATTGGCGCAAAAATATTTGGATCAAGGTGAGTATGCAAAAGCACTTAGCGTTTATCAGGGCTTGGTTAAAGAAGCTCCTGGCAACTCCAATTATTTTATGGGCTTAGTGACATCTTACCAAGAGTTGGAGGATTTTACAATGGCAGAAAGTTTATTACAAGAGCGGCTTAAAAACACCAATAATAATCCAAGTATTCTTATTGAGTTAGGTCATAACTACGAGCTTCAAAATAAATCTAAGCTTGCTAAAAAACACTATACAGAGGCTTTAAGTGCATTAAATGAGAAAGCGAATTATGCATATTCCATCGCTCGTAATTTCGAAAAATATAGTTTGTTAAATTATGCAGAACAAGCTTATGTTTTGGGAATGCAACTAAAACCTGAAATGAATTTTGATCTTCCGCTTGCGCGCATTTATGGAGAGCAAGGGAAATTAGACGAAATGTTCAATGCTTATCTAGGCCTTATTGCCAAACAACCGGAAATGGGCCTGAACCTTATGAGGGAATTCGATAGGTATATTTTAGAAGACTCCTCTAATCCTGCAAATATTGCGCTTAGGAAGCAGCTGCTTCAAAAACTTCAAAAAACTCAAGATATCATCTACAGCGAGCTGTTGGCTTGGCTTTTTATTCAGCAGAAAGATTTTGCGAAAGCATTTATACAGGAAAAAGCAATTTATAGAAGGAACAATCAAGATCTGCAGCGAATTATTCAGCTTACGGTTTTAGCAAAGTCTGAAAATGATCTGGATACAGCAAAAGATATAGTGGCATTTATTATTACTGAAACTACTTCCCCTACAATTTTGATTCAAGCTAATCAATTATTGATGGATATGAAGATTGCTACGGCAAAGGAATCAGATTTTAAAGAAATAGAAAAGGAATATCAAAAGCTGCTTTCACAATTTGGTGTGGGTCTAGAAACAATGGCTATTCAAATAGATTATGCCAATTTTTTAGCCTTCAAAATGAATAAAATTGAAGAAGCCAAACAATTATTAAACACACTTTCTAAAAGCCCTTTGAATAATTTTCAGCAAGCGGCAATTAAAATGGTGCTGGCAGATATTTTGGTATTGGATCAAAAATTCAATCAAGCTCTCATTTATTATTCTCAAATTCAAAATTTAGTAAAGAATGATGAGATTGCTCAAAATGCTCGATTTAAAGTTGCGAAAACCAGTTATTTCAAAGGAGATTTTGAATGGGCACTAACTCAGTTAGATGTGCTAAAAAAATCTTCTACTCAGCTTATCGCAAATGATGCTATGGAGTTAAGTCTTTTAATTAAAGAAAACAGCTTAGAAGATTCTACCCAAACTGCCTTAAGATTGTATGCTAAAGCAGATTTGTTTGCGTTTCAGAATAAAAATGAAAAAGCGATTGAGATCTTAGAGGAGATTCTAAACGAACACAAAGGAGAAAAAATTGAAGATGAAGCATTACTTAAACAAGCAGAGCTTTTTAAAAGAGAAGCAAGCTGGAATAAAGCTGAAGCAAACTATTTAAAGATCTTAGAATTCTACCAAAAAGATATTTTAGCCGATAATGCTACTTTTTTACTCGCAGATTTATATAATGATTATCTTAATAACCCCGAAAAAGCTAAAGTCTATTACGAACAAATTATTTTTAATTTTCCGGATAGCATCTATTTTGTAGATGCCAGAAAGAAGTACCGTTCATTAAGGGGTGACGATTTGGAGCAATAAATGAAAATAATATTATTTTGTTTCCCTGGGCGGAGTCGAAAATTAACTTGGTATTTTCAGATTTTTCGTCATGCTGAACTTGTTTCAGCATCTCAGTAAAACCTACGTAGACCCTGAAATAAGTTCAGGGTGACGAGATTGTCAATAGTCTGGCTAGCCGAAAAACGGATGTGACATTCAAGTAAAACAGGAATAGATATACATAAATTAAAAATTAATAAAATGTACATATACAACGTAACCATAAACATTCAGGAAGATATTCATGATAAATGGCTAAACTGGATGAAAACCGAGCATATCCCAGAGATGTTAGATACAGGAAAATTCAAAAAAGCTTTAATGAGTAGAGTGCTTGTAAATGAGGAAATGGGCGGGATCACATATTCTGTACAGTACACCACAGAAAGCAAGGAGCTTTTACAAGAATATTACAAAGAAAATGCTCCTGCATTAAAAGCAAAATCCAAGCCTTTTGAAGGTAAATTCGTCGCTTTTAGAACGGAGATGGAAGTTGTGAGTGAGCAATAAGTCTTATTTTCGCAAAACACTAAGCAGTTAAAAAACCCTGCATGAAAAAAAATAAGAAGAATCCTTTCAATTCAAAGGATAATAAATTTAAGCAAAGTAAATATGCTCCCGGGAAAGCTGCTTTTAGTGCAGATGGTGATGTTAGAGCAAAAAAACACTTAGGACAACACTTTCTTACAGATGAAGGAATAGCGAGTAAAATTGCTGATTCTTTGAATTACGATGGTTATAGAAATGTATTGGAGATTGGCCCAGGAATGGGTGTCCTCACCAAATATTTGCTTAAAAAAGACATAGACCTTCATGTTATAGAAATAGATAGGGATAGTGTGGCTTATTTGGGGGAAAATTATCCTCAATTGGAAGGCAAGATTTTGGAAAAAGATTTTCTAAAGACCGATATCAGTGAAATTTTTGAGAAAGAGCCTTATGCGATTATTGGTAATTTCCCTTATAATATTTCCACTCAAATTGTTTTTAAAACTCTAGAAAATAGAGAGCTGATTCCAGAGTTTGCCGGGATGTTTCAAAAAGAAGTAGCCCAGCGAATTGCAGCGCCTCATGGCAATAAAACTTATGGAATACTTTCTGTTTTAGCACAGGCATTTTTCGAAGTAGAGTATTTATTTACAGTACCTCCCACGGTTTTCAATCCGCCACCCAAAGTAGAAAGTGGAGTTATTAGATTAAAACGGAAGGAAAATTTTACATTGCCTTGTGAGGAAGCCTTATTCTTCCGAGTAGTTAAAACAGCCTTCCAGCAACGACGAAAAACCTTAAGAAATAGTCTAAAAACATTTGATCTTTCCGATAATTTAAGGGAAGATACTATCTTTGGACAACGCCCAGAGCAGCTAAGTGTGCAGGAGTTTATAGAACTTACAGAAAAAATTCAGCAAGATGCAATTTGAATTAACCGAAGAATTAATTGAAAAAATTGAATACCTCATCGAGCAAAAGAACGATGCGGAATTGCTGTTGCATTTAGAAGAAGTACACCCTGCCGATATTGCCGAAATTCTTTCGGAAATTGATATAGAAGAGGCAACCTATATTGTAAAATTACTGGATAGCGAAAAAACTTCTGAAGCTTTAATGGAGCTAGAAGAAGGGGTTCGGGAACGCATTTTAGACACTTTATCTGCAAAGGAAATTGCAGAGGAGCTGGAAGAAATGGATACCGATGATGCTGCCGATATTATTTCTGAACTTTCCGAAGAACGACAACAAAAGGTTATCGCCCAAATTCTGGATGAAGAGCATGCCGATAATATTGTAGAATTACTTCGATATGATGAAGATTCTGCCGGTGGTCTTATGGCAAAGGAATTGGTGAAAGTGAATGAGAACTGGAACGTTACGGGTTGTATGAGCGAAATGCGCAACCAAGCAGAGAATGTTACCAGAGTGCATTCCATTTATGTAGTAGATGATAAAAATAAACTTAAAGGAAGGCTTTCGCTTAAAGATTTATTAACGGCCCCAAGTAAAGCAAATATAAGCGATGTGTATATCCCGCAAGTAGATTATGTAAATGTGCATACGCCAGGAGAGGAAGTCGCTAGAATCATGCAAAAATACGATTTGGAGGCAATTCCTGTGGTAGACGAAATGGGAAGATTGGTAGGCCGAATTACGATTGATGATATTTTAGATTTTGTTAAGGATGAAGCAGAGAAAGATTACCAGATGGCAGCAGGTATTTCTGAAGATGTAGAGGCAGATGATAGTATTTGGTTGCTTACCAGAGCACGTTTACCTTGGTTAATCCTTGCGCTTTTTGGTGGTTTTATAAGTGTTTCTGTTTTGGGAACTTTTGATGCTGCTATGCAAGAACATGCGGCATTATTCTTTTTTGTACCACTAATTGCTGCTATGGCAGGAAATGTTGGGGTACAATCTTCAGCTATTGTATTACAAGGTTTAGCTAATAAAAGTTTAAAAGGATCATTGCTTAAAAGGCTATTAAAAGAGATCGTTTTAAGTCTATTTAATGGAGTGGTTTTAGCGGTTTTGTTAATTGTAGGAGGAATATTTCTCTTAGGATTCAATCTTAATTTTGGATTAACCATAGGGATTTCCCTTATTTCTGTAATTGTAATAGCCTCCTTAATAGGAACTTTTGTGCCTATAATATTAGACAAACAAGGCATAGATCCTGCGATGGCTACAGGACCATTTATTACAACCAGTAATGATATTTGCGGAATATTAATTTACTTTAGTATTGCAAAATTAATACTAGGTTTCTAACTTAGTAGAATCTCCCACAAACATTTCTACATTAATTATATTCATTTTATATGAAAAGCATCAACATTAATAAAAAGTTCGAAAAATTCAGTAAAAACTGGAATCCACATCAAATAGCAGTAGTAGATGATATGCAAGTATTGTTGGCCAAGCTTAAAGGTGAATTTATCTGGCATTCCCATGAAGAAGAAGATGAATTATTTCAGATAGTAAAAGGAACTTTATACATTCAATTTAGAGATAAAACTGTAGAAGTTAATGCAGGGGAAATTATCGTAGTTCCAAAAGGAGTAGAGCATTGTCCAATGACGAAAAATGGGGAAGAGGTACATGTGATGCTTTTTGAAAAACTATCGGTAAAACATACCGGAAATGTAGAAAGCGAATTAACGGTTTCTGAATATCCAAAAATTTGAGTTATGATAGTCTTGCATGTAGATAGAAATAGTCCTTTTTTGATCGATAAGCTTCAGAAGAGCGGATATCATAATATTGAAGGCTATACTATTAGTAAAGAAGATATTCTCGAAAATCAACATCTTTATGATGGTATTGTAATTAGAAGTAGATTCAAAATAGATAAAGATTTTATTGACGCGGCTCCAAATCTTAAATTTATTGCTAGAGTGGGGGCAGGACTGGAGAGTATAGATGTAGAATATGCAAAAAAAAAAGGGATTGAACTTTTTGCTGCTCCAGAAGGAAATAGAAATGCGGTAGCAGAACATGCTCTAGGAATGCTTTTGGCTTTACTTAATAAATTGAATAAAGCAAATAGAGAAGTACATCAGGGTTTATGGAACCGGGAAGAAAACCGAGGCATTGAGCTTGACGGAAAAACAGTTGGCTTAATTGGATATGGCAATATGGGAAAGGCTTTTGCTAAAAAATTAAGAGGGTTTGAAGTAAAAGTTTTATGTTATGATATTTTGGATGGAGTGGGAGACGAAAATGCTACTCAAGTAAGTTTAGAGCAATTGCAAGCGGAAGCTGAAATTTTAAGTTTGCATACTCCATGGACTCCATTTACAGATAAAATGGTGAATTCCAATTTTATTAATTCTTTTAATAAACCAATT
>Ga0115567_10005975_pt1 | contig 11704 bp, 14 predicted proteins | sample COGITO_mtgs_1204_2_FD_88679 | JGI IMG/M metagenome (GOLD analysis project Ga0115567, IMG submission 88679) | Pelagic marine microbial communities from North Sea - COGITO_mtgs_120412 | ecosystem: Environmental > Aquatic > Marine > Epipelagic | place: Germany:Helgoland, sampling site Kabeltonne...
GCCGAGGGCGCTCAACCGTCTGAACGTGTTGCACGCTTTCTTGGTGATGCTGGATTGATCGCCAAACCAGAAAACCGCAAATCAATTGAAAAGGCCAAGCCAAAAGCAAAAGCCCAACAAATGGTAAAAGACAAAGAAGCCAAAGCTGAAGCAGCAAAAGAAGCTGAAGCGCAAGCCAAAGCAGATGCTGAAGCCGCCGCAGCAGAAGAAGCAACTTCTGAAGAAGCGCCAGCCGAAGAAGCGTCCGCTGAAGAAGAGACTAAAGCTGAGTAATACTGATCAAATCATTATTGGTCAAATGCGTGGTGCGCACGGGGTAAAGGGCCTTGTGCGCATTAGCGTTTTTGCGGATGATCTATCCTTGTTCGATACATTAACCGATTACACCATCACCCTTAAAAACAAACATAAAGGTGACGTATGGTTGTGCCATGTCGATGGCATTACAAACAAAGAAGACGCCGATGCCTTAAAAGGCAGGCAATTATTTTGCGATCGTGAAAAACTGCCCGAACCTTCGGCTGATGAAGTCTACTTTGCTGATTTGATTGGTAAATCATGCGCTGATGAGGATGGTAACACCATTGGAATCGTTACTGATGTCGTCAACTATGGCGCAGGCAATCTATTTGACATCAAACCACCTAGTGGCCAGAATTTTTTTATATCTTATGATGATAAAACCGTTTTGAAAATAGACAATAAAATAACGATCAGCATGCCCGAGGTTATCTAAAGTGACCTTCAACTGTAATATCATCACCCTATTCCCCGATATGTTTCCTGGGTCGTTGGGACAAAGCCTAAGCGGTCGTGCGCTAAAGGACGGAAAATGGTCGTATCAAACGATAAATCCCCGGGAGTTTGCCACAGACAAACACCAAACGGTGGATGACACGCCCTATGGCGGTGGTGCGGGCATGGTTTTAAAGCCTGATATATTGGAAAATGCCCTCCTCTCTATTCCTCAAGAAAAACGAGGCCGACTGATATACATGTCTCCTCGTGGGCGTGTCCTCGATCAGCAATTGGTTCAAGATTTATCAAACACAGACAATCTAACCATCCTATGTGGGCGGTATGAAGGTGTCGATCAACGGTTTTTAGATGCTTATGATATAGCAGAAATATCAATTGGTGATTACGTGTTAAGCGGTGGAGAGCCCGCGGCAATCATTATGATGGATGCGTGTATTCGATTGCTTGGTGGCGTGATGGGCAACGAGGACACAGCTGGAGATGAGAGTTTTTCTAACGGATTGCTGGAATATCCCCACTATACCAAACCTGCCATATGGCAGGATGCGCAGGGAAAGTCGCACAATGTTCCCGAAATCCTGACATCCGGCAATCATGCGAAGGTAGATGAATGGCGCAAACAGCAATCAATTACGCTAACACAGGCTCGGCGACCTGATTTATTGAAGAAATAGCTTGCATAACATAGCCATTTTAAGGCATAACATGCATAACCGTTAATCGGAAAAAGATAACAATGACCGCCTGTGACGATATGTGTATATCCCTGCGCCATGGAATTCGGGTCTTATGACATAAAGAAAGATTAATAAAATGAACACATTACAAAAGTTTGAGGCAAAACAACTTGAAGCCTTAACAGCAGATAAAACAATCCCTGTATTTTCACCTGGTGACACGGTTCGTGTTAACGTGAAGGTAAAGGAAGGAACACGTGAACGTGTTCAGGCATACGAGGGTGTATGTATTGCCCGTGGTGGACACGGTATCAATGCGATGTTTACCGTTCGTAAAATTTCATATGGCGAAGGTGTGGAACGTGTGTTTCCATTACATTCTCCACGTTTGGAATCAATTGAATTGGTTCGTCGTGGTGCCGTTCGTCGTGCCAAACTATACTATATGCGTGACCGTCGCGGTAAATCCGCCCGTATCGCCGAGCGTAAAACAGGTCACGGTATTGAAAAAAGAGAGTCCAAGAAATAAGAAGAATTTAAAAAAGCCCCAATTTAGGGGCTTTTATTTTATGTTTTATTTTGTAACCGGTACGACGATGCTGCCGCCTGCGAATCCTTGAATCATAGTGTTTTTTCCTTTCCCTTTATTACTCTGTTATACCCATGATACAAAAACATTCTTGCTAAACCATGAATAATACTTAAAATTCGAACTAATGGTTGTATCTGATACCCACAAAGAATTTATAAACGGCCAAATAGAAAAATTGGCGGATTACGATTCACAACGCCCCAAAGGGCATGTTTACGAATTTCACCTGCATTCCAAACGCGTTGCCCAGTCTATGAAGAAATTAGCCCTTGCGATGGGGTATGATCAAGGCATGGCTAATACCCTGTATTGGGCGACATTGCCTCACGATATTGGCAAAATGACCCTACCGGTAGAGTTGTGGGATATGGTAGAAAAGCCGAGCGAGGCGCAACGTGAGTCGCGACGAGCCCATACAATTGAAGGGGTTAAAATAATTCAGAAAGAATTTGAAAACGCATGCGATAAAGACCCCTTTCTGAAATTAATGACAGACATCATGTTAAACCACCATGAAAACACCAATGGATCAGGGTATTTGGGCAAGACCGCCGATGAATTGTCCCAGGAAACCCGCATGGCGTGTATTTGTGATGCATTTGACGGATATTCCGTACACCGCAAACATTTTGGCGACCGTGACTTGTCACCAAGCGCCGTAATAGAGCGCATGGAAATTGAAAAGCACGGGCAATTTGATGATAAAATATTAAAAATATTCAAGGAGATCACACTATGTCAGTAGAAGTTCTTTTTCTTATTGCCATTATTCTTTTAATTATGGAGGCATTTGTGCCCTCTCTTGGCTTACTTGGCCTTGGTGGCTTTATAACCTTTGTCAGTGGTGTCATTCTGATGGTCAATAATGGTCAGCCCGATTTTTACGGCTTATCAATACAGTCAGTCATTGCATTAGGAGGATTGATTTTCGCCTCATTTGCCGTCTTTGGATATTTTGTTTTAAAATCTTTTCAAAAGAAAGTTGAGACAGGCGTTGAATATATGATCGGTCAAACCGCAACCGTTAAAACGTGGAAAGATAATAATGGAATTATTACGTTTGAAGGCGAAGATTGGCGTGCCACCAGTACAGATACCATCACCATCAACGATAAAATCGTGATTACAGCATATAACAAGATGACTTTAACAATCAAAAAGGAAAACTAAACAATGGAATTTTTACTTGTACTCTTAGTTCCCATCCTATTCTTTCTGGCGACATCTGTTCGTATTATGAAGGAATATGAACGTGGCGTGATATATACGCTTGGTCGTTATACTCATACGACGGGGCCTGGTTTAATAATTTTAATTCCTATTATTCAACAAATGACCACCGTTGATTTGCGTGTAATGACAGAGGACGTCCCATCACAAGACGTCATCTCAAAGGATAATATTTCCGTACGGGTTTCTGCGGTAATGTATTCACGCGTGGTTGACCCCGCAAACGCGTTGAACAAGGTTGGCAATTATTATCAGGCAACATCGGAATTGGCACAAACAACATTACGTTCCGTCCTTGGAAAACACGAATTGGACGATATGTTGGCCAAACGCGATGAATTAAATGTCGATATCCAAACGATTTTGGATAAAGCAACCGAGGGGTGGGGTATCAAGGTTGTAAATGTTGAATTAAAAAATATTGATATCGACCCATCCATGATCCGCGCCATCGCCAAACAAGCAGAGGCGGAGCGCGAGCGTCGCGCCAAGGTAATTAATGCCGAAGGTGAATTTCAGGCCGCGAAGCAGTTGGACGAGGCCGCAAAAATTTTGGCGCAACGCCCCGAAACAATGCAATTGCGATACCTATCCGCCCTACAAGAAATTGCTGGCGATAAAACAAATACTATTGTTTTACCTATCCCCGATATGTTGAGTAAATTAGTAGGAAAATAATCGCTGTACCGATTTCAATTAACGGATAGCGAATTGATATGGGGGCATTGCAATAACGGCAGTGCCCCTTATTGATTGCCCATGACAATACGGGAATAAGGTCACGCGCATGCAATCCATGCCCACATGATGGGCATTTTGATCGCGTTGCCTCCCTACCCCATAACCACGGCTCTTTATTTTTAACGCGATAAAATAAGAATGTAAAAAAACTACCGAATATCAAACCAAAAAATCCCGTGACTGTATAAATAAGCCACGGGAAAGTTTCGAAAACTAATGAGTAATCAGGCATTATTGCAATGCGGCAAGCGCATCATAAACCGCCATGCGATCAATGCCCGAATTTGATAACACATCCAATTGCAAGGCCTTGCGATACCACTCGGTTGCCTTTGCCGTATTGCCAGTCGAGGCATAGGCCTGCGCTAGATTTACGGCTAAATTGGCGTTACGCGGGTCGGCATTTATTTTTGCCAACGCCATGTCAACACTGTTTGAATTCAGTGCTGCCGCGGGAGCAACCGGCGCAGCTGACGGATTGGCCGTTGTGTTCGCAAATGGCTGTGCCGTTGGTGCAACTTGAGGAGTTATGCTCGCGCTTGAAACGCCCTGCATTCTCAATTTTGCCTTGGATAATTGTATGCCTGTTAATGCCGCCGTACTTGAGGGGTCGGCGCTTAATACTTGTTGATACAAGTTAGCCGCCTTCATATAATCACCGGCCTCGTACGCTGTGCGTGCCGTATTCACACGTGGGTCAACTGACTTTAACGGTTCATTATTTACAACTATTTTTTTAGGGGCTGATGGCGTTGATGGTACTGGCTCTGCCTTTAATTGTGGAATGTCTTTGACCTCCATAATTATCTCCTCGGCCTCAACCAAAGTATCATTAACGGCCTTATCCACATCCGCGTCGGAAATATCTGTCGTGGCTATCATGTTGTCTGCATTTGAGGCATCCACTTCATCAACATTACTTTTGCTTTTTTCCTCGCTAATTTTGGTTACAACATCTTTGACCGAATTTTCTACAATTATATCTTGCGCCTCTTGCGATAAATTTTCTTGTGCGGCCATTTCACTGGACACTTCGGCAACTTCGTCAACGGCTTCTATCAAATCAATGACTTCATCATTTTGCATTTTTGCAACATTATTTGCTGTATCGATGTTCGACTCCAAGATTGGATCTAAATCATCAGCCTCACTTGTTTCATCCTCCAATATGATTTCATCGTCGTCTTGAATTTCAATCATATCACCTTCAAATGTCGGGTCATTTGGTGTCGCATCATTAAAAACAATTGTTTCATCCGCTATTACCGTGTTATCAGCAAACGCAGGGGCATCTTCAAAATAACCTTGTTGTTCTTCATAACTGTTTTCAATTTCGCTGATAACATTATTTGTTTCAGGAGTATCGGAGGCAAGTGGCAGTGCCCCTTCAGATGATACGGGCGCTATATAGGCATCACCGTTATTATCTGCCATCAGATCACGACCATCATCAATGATATCATTTGTGCGGCTCATGATATTATTTTGCAAATCATTAAGCCCCGCTAATTCAGCGTTGCCCAAAAATTTTGGCGCCATCTTAACACCAAAAAACACAACTCCACCAAGAATGACAAGCAATATTAGATAACCCAAATATTTAACAATGCCACCTGATTTCTCAATATTGGATGGCGCACCATACGCGGATAATTCATCATCATCTTCTAATGGGTATGCCTCGTCCTGCTCCTCTAAAAAGCTGTCTAAATTTTCGATTTCTTGGTCAAATTTAATATTGTCGTCTGATTTGTTATCACTCATTGGGCTTATCCTTGGTTAAAAATATCAACAGCCATCAATGTAATATGTTCTTATCCGCCTTGCAATACAGGCTTTTGATCAATGCACCCGCGCAAACAAAGGCAATAAAGTTTGTCAGCATGATGGACAGCAAAAATCCCGTTAGGTCATATAAATCTGTCATAACCCACGCAAAAGGTAATGCGACCACGAATGATTTTATTAAATTAAGGATTAAAGCTGTCTTAGCGCGCCCCATCGCGTTCATGGCTGATGTGGTGACTAAAAATACATTTAATCCAACATAGGATATTGGGATTAAAATTAAATAACGCGCAACGAAACCATGCACTTCCATATTTTGAGAAAATAATGTGCCTAAAATATCAGACATTAGTCCTAAAAATATTGCACACCCAATGGCATACCCAACACCAAATTTTAAGGCCTTTGTAATTGCCTCATTCACACGATCGGTTAGACCAGCCCCATAATTTTGCCCAATTAACGGTGCAATCCCACCGGCCATGGCCATGATGGGAATAAGAGCAAATGCCTCGAACCGGGTCGCAACCCCAAATCCAGCCACGGCCTCATTTCCTAAACCAGATAATATCGCTGTATAGCCATAACTGACGATAGGTGTAATAACGCTTGCCAGTGATACTGGTATTGCAATGGCAAGCAAGGGCATGGTCGCAATTTTCCACGCGGATGAATCTAATATGAATTTGATTGAAAATATTTTCTCGCGGATAATCATTATATAAAAAACGGCAATGGCCGCGGCAATATACCCACATAATGATGCATAGGCCGCGCCCTTTATTCCCATTGCCGGCAAACCAAATAACCCGAATATAAGAATCGGATCAAGGATTGCATTAACAACGGCGACCGTCACCATAACGCACGCCGGCCAAAACGCATCACCCATACCGCGAATGGCCGAATTTGCAACAACAGGAACGGACAAAAAAACCGCGCCGACAAACCAGATGGACATGTAATCATTGATAAGGGGCATAACGTCAACCCCTGCCCCAATGCCAAAGAAAATGGGATTCATAAAAATATATCCCATTATTGATAGGAATACAGACAGCCCAAACACCATGAACAGCCCAATTGATACGGTTGCACGAACATCATTCATTGCGCCCGCACCAATACGTCTGGACACTACCGCGCTCATCGCGATGGCCATACCAAATATCAGATTGAATAATAATGTGGTAACAGGAAAGGTAAACCCAATGGCCGCCAATTCATCCGCGCCTAACAAGCCGATAAAATAAGTATCGACCAGTGAAAAACTGATAATTGATCCGATCCCAATTGTCATCGGGATTGCCATGCGAAAAACATGGGGCAATATTGGCCCCTTTGTCATGTCGCGTTTTGATGATTTTGGCATGGAATTCATGCAATGGTTTTACGCGTCTTTTACAATTTTGGCAACGCGTTCCTGTGCCGCGTTTGCAATATCATATCGATGAACGAAATCCTTGGTTGATAGTGGCGCAAGCATGTGGATTTCCACTTCTGCACTAAATAAATGCGCAAAGTCCCATAAATGCGGCGCCAATTCCATATCCCCATACCATGCATAATAATCACGCAAATCTTGGCGACCCTTGGCTACGGCTTGTCCATTAATTTTAGTGTGTTTAATGGCAACAGGTTGCACCAATGCCTTATCAATAACGGCGTGATCGCCGCCAATCCCCTTTTCATCAGGGAAAAATATCCCCAGTAATCCTGCCTTAAACTGCATCACATCCCACCCATCGGTCGATGTTCCCTCGGGGAATAGTATAATATCATGGTCCTTTGACATCGCATCGGCAATCGATTGACGCGATTGTATTAACGCCGATTTTTGACGCACAATAAAAATTGTTTTTTGTAATTTAGCCAAAAACCCAAATCCTGGCCAACTTGATACTTCGCTTTTTGCAACAAAACATCCATCAATAAAGGAACCCAGCACAATGACATCCAGATATGAAATATGATTACACAGATATATGACCGGGTTATTTTTGCGATGTGCGTTTTGCCCAACAATTTTTATTTTGATGTTAAAGACGAAACAGCACCATTTATGAAACCACATTGTTACATCCAATCGACGTGTAAAAATAAACCAGATTGTATGTATCGCAACCAAGACAAGTGTCCCAATTAAGAACGCAAGTAATTTAAATATAGCCATGATGTGGAGCAGTGATTTATTCATTCCATTTTCTTTGTATAAAAATTTAAAAATTATTTTACCATTTAGTACAAAAAGGTCACTAAGTTTATTTTTAGGGTTTTATTTATCAGATAAATATAATTAAATATGCCTCATGAAGTTTTCATATCCAAAAAAATGGACGATTTTTCGTTCAGAAAAGAAAATCAATAGGATTTTCAATGAACTGGCTAATACGCTCGATGCTATTGATATAAAATCAAGTCCTGACCTAGCTGGATTTCACAATTTGCATACAAGCAATATTTGGACAACTGGCGGAGGAGAAAGAACCTTGGACATTTGGATTTCACTTGCCACACCATATGAATTTTTAATTCCGCAATTTTTAAAACGTCACAACACTGAATTTATTTCAGAAAAAATGATTAAAGAAAATAAAGCTTTTAAACGTTTTATGCACACTGCCGAACAAAAAAAATTGGCGCCCATTTTCAAGGAACTGGCAAACTATAACAAAATTTTAGTGGGAGCTAAGCCTAACTTTAGAAACATCGCAGTTCATATTCAATTTGATCTTAACAATCATTCATTACCAAATTCGGCTCCTGTTTTGCGTTCATAGTGTTTTTGATAGCTGCTGGTCAGGTGTTTGGTGCTTAAAACCACGCAAACATCTGTTGTATCAAAATTGTGATCAACAAATGCGCCGTCACCGACAAACCCACCTATGCGAAGATATCCCTTAATAAGGGGCGGTAAATTACGAATAACTTTTTTGGCATCTATTTTATCAGGGGCAATCAAATCCATTTTTGTATAAACATGGTTTAATGCCTTTGGCCTAAATTCATCGGGCGCCATATGGTTGTGGTATAGATAGGACAGAGATTCCGCGTGGTCGTTTGGATTTGTTCCATGAAAACTGGCACATCCAAACAAAAACTTTAAATTATAGTGAGCAACATATTCGGCAATGCCCTGCCACAATAATTGCAAAACGGCCTTGCTGCGGTAATCCGGTAATACGCATGATCGACCCATTTCCAACAAACCATCATAATTATTGATTAATTTCGAAATATCAAATTCATCGGAAGTATAAAACCCCCCTGCCTTATCCGCATCAGCCTGCCTTAATAGACGATAAGTACCAACGATTCTTTGTTCATTATCTGAAATTGAGTTATCAATCACGACCAAGTGATCGGCAAATTCATCGTATTTATCGAAATCCAGTTTTGTTTCGGACGCCTGCGGGTTTGGCTTGGCGTTAAACTCTTCATAAAATATATGGTAACGAATGGATTGCGCCTGCGCAACTTCATGGGCATTATTTGCCAACCGAACGACAATATCGCCCAATGAAATCCCGTCGCCATCCAAAATAAAGTCCGACATTATTTTTCTTTCAAACGTTATGTCAGATTAACGAATATATAAGTGAACCTCGTTAAACTGGATATCGTCTTCGGTTAAATTAGCCAATTTAACACGGTTTGTGTTTACGCCCATTTGCACCATGTTGCGCAACACTTTTTCCGCATTACGACGTGCCTTTGTTGATTCAATGGCCAACTTGGCTGGGTTTCCCATTCCTGGTGAAACGGCGATTAATTCAAATTGTGAATTTGGATATTGCTCCATCGCATCATTTACCGACATATATAAGGCCTGTGAATAATCGACATCTGGACGATCAAAACGAATTTTCATTAATGGACGTGGCCCTTGCATTGCAGATAATTGCGGCGAATTTGCGCTAACCGCCTGTGGCATACCATCCATCATCGCAATATCAGATTCGCCCGCCATAGAGAATGGACGGCTTGAAAGGCTTTTCCCATACAAATCACCATTTGAAATCGCCAAAGCCAATGTACGCAGATTCGCACGCTCGGAACTCATATACGCCCCCGCTCTGGTGATGTTATCATTAATATTATTAAGCAAACGTTCGATTGCAACGGCTGTATTGCTGATTGAATCCTCTAATTGAGCCAATTGAACGTGATCTTCCTCGATTGATCCGGAAAGACCATAAGCGGAGCGCGATTGTTGCTGTAAAAATCTTGAAACAGATGCCAAGTCGGCGACCTGAACCGCCATTTTATTTAAATCAGCGACATTTCCAGACAATGTATCAAGCGCATCCTCTGCCAAAACCAAGCGATTCTTTAATCTTGGATTTCCAGGCGTTGTCCCACTTTGTAATTGTGTGTTGATTGTTGCAACCGCGGCGTAATAATTTGCGGCTAAATCTTGGCCAACGATCTCAAGTGTTTTTAACTGCTCTGCCGAATCGGCGACATTTCCCTGTAGAGAATACATCTCCGATTGAATTTCTTTTATTTTTTGCGCCGTCATTGTATTTACAGGTGCAAAATAATCATCACCCAATACTTGCGCCGCATCAATAGTGCTTAACTGAACCGGCTTACTATATAAATCAGTATTATTTATAAGCGTTTGAGGCGCCCCCTCAGCATTGGCTGCGCTGCCCTCATTCGTTGTGACCGCAACCGCGGCCGCCTTGGGTGCAACCTGTGCGATTGGTTTGTTCGTCACTGTTAATGTTGGAATTCCACCATCCTGTGCCATCACTGACGCGGAAGATACCAATCCAAATAACGTTAAACCGATAATTTTTTTAAACATGCTTTTGTCTCTAACCATAATGAAATATTTATTTTTCAATTTTTTAATGTGTTTTCAGTATAAAGTAAAGTCCAGCCTTGCCAAGCCAAATTCATAAAAAAATCCTCACTCATTTTGAAATAAATACTTGCAAGTGTGATTAACATTGGGTAAAACCTGCATTACAAAGAAATCAACAGGTTTCACACATGCGCCCGTAGCTCAACTGGATAGAGCACCTGACTACGGATCAGGAGGTTTGGGGTTCGAATCCCTACGGGCGCACCATTTGGGGTATATCCCCTCCGTTTTCCTTTATAAGCGATAATAGGAGCGGCTCTTGAGGCTTTCGAAAATTTTCTAAACTATGGTCGTATATTAAACCATCAGGAAAGAAGATATTTTGAATAGTTCTTTGCATTTCAACCCCACTTTCCCGCCAGAGCCCTACAGGATTTCTTAAAACAGATATAACCCTATGCATGATGTCATCATAATCATCTTGAACAGCTTTACCGCTTTCTAGCTTAAGGCTTAACTTAGCCTCCCTTTCCTTTAATTCTTTTAATCTCGTTTTCAACATACCTTTGATTATAGAATCAGTTTCCATTAACATCTCATCCATACATGATTGCATTTGTTGTTTAGTTTTTGTGACCTCAGAAATATTACGGCGTCGCATTTCTTCCATATCGCGTGTTTCATCCGTCCATACCTCAGCATACAGTTTTGTAACTTGTTTGAGCATGTCAGAACTTGGAACAATATTAGATACCAACTCCAAAAACTTACCATGCAAATGCTCCAATCCAATATGTTTGCCTTTGCTTGGACATGATCCACGGCGACAGCAATAATAGTGACTGTTACCTTTATTAGGTGCATAAGCAGTTAGAGGCTTTTCACATCCGTCACACAATACGGTTGCCTTTAAAGGATAGCGTTCACCCTGCTTGCAATAGATTGCGGTTTTGGTACTAAAAAGGCGGTTTTGAACCGCCTCATAAGTTTCCATTGATATTATAGCTTGATGCTTTCCTTTGGTAAGAGGTATGTCCCTCTTTTCCATTTTTACACATCCTGCATGAAACCAAGACCACTGTAATAATTTCTTAGCACGCTCAC
>Ga0115567_10005980_pt1 | contig 11700 bp, 10 predicted proteins | sample COGITO_mtgs_1204_2_FD_88679 | JGI IMG/M metagenome (GOLD analysis project Ga0115567, IMG submission 88679) | Pelagic marine microbial communities from North Sea - COGITO_mtgs_120412 | ecosystem: Environmental > Aquatic > Marine > Epipelagic | place: Germany:Helgoland, sampling site Kabeltonne...
ACGTGTATTTAAAAACAACGATAAAAACATCAAAACCAATACCATTCCAATAATGGCATTTTCGGTTAAAAGTTCTGTTCTCTGAACTAAGGTTGTAGATAAGTCACTTACTACATTTAATTCAACATTATCATATTTTTGATTAAAGTCTACTATGTATTCATTTACCTTATCCGCTGATGAAATTAAATCTTCTGTATTGGTGCTAGTAATGGTAATATTTATGGATAGGTTTCCATTAAAATAAGTTGCGTTAGGAGTTTCTGAAAATTGATCTTTTACTACAGATATATCTTTGAGTTTTATAATTCTACCTGAAGCATCAGACTTTACAACGAGATTAGATAATTCCTTTGCAAAATAAGACCTAGAGTTAGCACGTATTAGGTATTCTTCAGAGTCTGTTTTTATAGTACCTCCAGTTGTAATTAAACTAGATTCGTTGATGGCTTGAGAAACTTCAGCAAAAGATAGATTATAGGCCAGTAATCTTGTTTCATTAATTGCTATTTCAATTTCTTCTTCAGGGTAGCCAGTAGTTTCTATTTGTGAAATACCGTCTATCCCTCTTAAATCATTTTCAATTTGCCTACCAATTTGTTTTAGTGTTACTAACGGAATTTTATCTCCACTTACCGAAAAAGTAATGGTTGGTCTAGAGGGTTCCCTTTTGGCCACAACCAATGGTTCCATTCCTACTGGAAAAGAGGGAACTCTATCTACGGCATTTTTAACCTCCAAGAGCATAAAATCTATATCTTTTCCCTTTTCTATTTCAACACTTATACTACCACTATTTTCTCTTGAAGTAGAGGTAACTCGCTCTACACCGTTAAGTCCTTTAAGATTATCTTCTATTTTTAAAACTACTCCTTCTTCAATTTCTTGAGGAGAAGCTCCTGGGTAGGTAATATTTACATTTATATTTTTGGAGTCTACAAGCGGAAAGAAGGATGATTTAAGATTGTAAGCACCTACAAAACCAAAGATTAAAAAGGTAATGACTACAATATTTACAGCTACACTATGCTTAATAAAATAAGTAACAAGCTTTCTCATATTTCTTATTTTATTTTGCTAATATTTTCCTTTTCACGCTGTAATGGTTTAACTGACATGCCAACAAAAGCTCCAGGAAAAGGATTTGACAATATGATGGTGTTGTCAGGAATATTTTTCAAGACTACTTTAGTTTCTGAAAAGTAAGTGGGTGTGACCTCTATAACATCCAATACATTATCTCTAACTATAAAAATTTTGTTTTCATCTAACAACAAACTTCGATTAACTTCAATAGCATTTGGCTCATTTTTAGCAGTTAGTTTAGCTTCTAAATACATGCCCTCTTTCAAAGAACTATTTTTTATTTCTATATATACGGATATTGTTTGGGTAGCAGTATCAACATTACCGTTAATTCTTGAGATTCTACCTGTATACTTTTCAGTATTTTCTAGATTGTTTAATTGAACATTTTCACCAATTTTTAGCAAATTTGCATAATTTTTCCCTAAAGAAACTTCCATTTCATATATGGAAGGGTCTATGTATTCGCCTAGTTTTTGATTGTTGCGAATTAGAGTTCCTTCAGTTACTAATGATTCTGTAAGTATTCCTTTAAATGGCGCTTTAATGGTATATTTAGACAAACGCTGCTCTAAGTTTTTTACACTATAGTAATTGGAAATAATACCTCTACCCGTAATAAAGTAGTTTTCTTTTTCAGAGTTCATTTCTGGTAACTTTGGAGTAGTTTTATTTAGGTCAAAGGATTTTATATAGGCTTCCCATTTGGGGTAAACATCAGGAAAATCTAATCGGAGATCAGCCATGATAGCAACTATAGAGTTATATAAATTACTTTTTGCAGACTGCACACTCGAATAGTATTCTGTATTGTTTATAGTGATGAAAATTTCATTTTTGTTGTATTTTTCTCCTGGTTTAAAAAGTTTAGAGGCGGGCCTGAAAACACCCTGCACTTCAGAATATATTTCTACCCTTCTTTTAGCTATTAAATTTCCATTAGCAGGAATAATGATGGGTATTGTACTGTTTGATACAGTATCTACATAAACAGTTTTTATGACTTTGGGAGGAGCTTTTCTAATTTTACTTTTGTTGCTAATAATTATTTTTGAGACATATACAGAGGCTATAATGAATATTACCCCCAAAAATGCTAGAATTATCTTTCTCATCTAAAATTTAGTTTGTTTTTGACAAAAGTAACTTTAAGGATAAAATTAGATGTTAAATAAAACCTAAATTGATACTCAAATCAAGTAATTTAATTGTGTGAAAATTTCTGTAAAAACATGTAAAACTGTAGCCCTTTTAAAAACAGTTGGATAGATTTTAACTAGTTGTTACAATGCCTCAGCGTTTTTTTTTTTTAAATTCACCTTAATTTGTGAATGTTTAAAGATTAGATTATGAGAGTTTTACAATCAAAGTATGGTAAATATTAATTGAAGTATTTTAATTATATTTACTTAAAATGATTAATTAACTCTCAAAATAGTACAATTATGAAAAAAATATTACTCTTATTTTTTACTATAATCTCATTAGCTCTTTCTGCACAGACAACTCACAATCTTGGTTGGGCCAATGATGGAAGTAGTGATAATCAACAAATAACTATTGAAGTGGGCGATACAATTATATGGACTTGGGGCGCAGGAACACATAATTTAAGAGCTACTTCAGGAACAGAATCATTTGACAGTGGTTTTTTTACAGGTGCAGGTAATACATTTACATATACTTTCAATCAAGTAGGATCTACTGATTATGTTTGTGATCCTCATGCAGGTAATATGAATGGAACGGTTACAGTTACCTCAACTGCTGGAATTTCTGAAAACAACTTATTAAGTTTTGAGATGTATCCAAATCCTGTATCAGATGTATTAAACATTCAGTTACCAACAGGTACTGAAAAAGCAGAGGTTTCTGTTTTTGATTATACAGGAAGATTGGTGTCATCAAAAACCATCTCATCTAATGATACTTCAATAGATGTTCAAAAAATTTCAAAAGGAATTTATATGATTAGAGTAGCTACTAATACTAAAATTGGAGTACAAAGATTTATAAAAAAATAATAGTTCCTTTTTTAAATAAAAACCGGTTGTGAAAACAATCGGTTTTTTTTATCCCTTTTTTAAAGTTAGTTTTGTATAAAATAGTCCCTTAAGTAAAAAATATGAACTATATACTTTTTGATAGTGATGTTAGAAATGCACTATTACCTTTTACCTATACTAGACCTGTAGCAGACATTCGTATTGGAATTTTAACCATTCGTGAAAAATGGGAATTTTTTTTAGGCTTTACCACTACAACGATCACAGAAGAATATTTGGAAGATAAATATCCTATGGTGGAGTTGAATAAAAATATATTAATTAATGCTTCTTTTTTACCAACTAAAAATTTGGTAAAACAAGTAAGTAATTTGTCAAAAAACCAAGCGATCTTTCAAGGTGAGCAAGTTGTTGCTTTTTTTACATCTGATACACAAGAAAATGTAGATTTTGATTCTTATGAACAATTAGAGTTTAAGGAAGAAGTTCTCCAGATAAAAAACACATGGGATATCTTTTCTTTAAATGACAAAGCAATTCAAGCAGATTTTGATTTACTAACAGAAGGAAGAACTTCTCAGCCAATTCCTTCTGGAGTTCATGCAATTCAGAAACAAAATATCTTTATAGAGCAAGGAGCTACGATTTCTTACTCATCGTTAAACGCATCCAAAGGACCTATATATATTGGTAAAGATTCAGAAATTATGGAAGGTAGTTTGGTTAGAGGACCATTTGCTTTAGGAGAGAACTCTATTTTAAAAATGGGGACTAAGGTTTATGGTGCAACTACCGTTGGTCCTTTCTGTAAAGTTGGAGGAGAGATTAATAATTCTGTGTTATTTGGTTATTCTAGTAAAGGTCATGAGGGATTTCTTGGAAACTCTGTGTTGGGAGAATGGTGCAATATTGGTGCAGATTCTAATACTTCCAATTTAAAAAATAATTATGCGGAGGTAAAACTATGGAATTATCAAGAAGAAAGATTTACAAATACAGGCCTTCAATTTTGTGGACTAATGATGGGAGATCATTCTAAATGTGGTATTAATACCATGTTTAATACTGGGACTGTCATAGGGGTTAGTGCTAATATTTTTGGTAGCGGATTTCCAAGAAATTTTGTTCCCTCATTTAGTTGGGGAGGTGCAGCTGGTTTTACAACCTACCAAATTAAAAAAGTTTTTGAGGTTGCTAAAGTTGTTATGAAACGAAGAGGTTTAGAACTTACAGAAACAGACAAAAAAATATTACATCATGTTTTTGATGAAACTTCAAAAAATAGAACTTCTTAGTCTTAAGTGAAAGAGGCAACCATCTCCTATTTTATATTTTTTTAATTCTTAGGCTGTTTAGTATTTTATTTAAATGATCTATACTAGTGGCATAACAATTGATTTTATTAGTTGAATAACAGCTTAATCGTGTGCTTATAGCGCTGTTTATCAAATGTTTATAAATTAAATATCATTTTATATTGAATTTAAGTATAAAATTCAGTGTCATAATGACAGATTAAATACATATGAGTAAATCAAAAATAGTAACACTAGACAGTTTGTCGCTATCCAATATATTAAATGAAGATTCTGAGTTAATACCATTGATGACTCCTGAAGATGAAGAGATTATTAATAAAGAGGATATTCCAGAAATTCTATCCATACTTCCACTCAGAAATACTGTATTATTTCCAGGAGTAGTTATTCCTATAACAGCAGGAAGAGATAAATCTATTCAATTAATTAATGATGCAAATAAAGGAGACAAGGTAATTGGAGTTGTTGCTCAAAAAGATGGAGATATAGAAAATCCAACATCTGAAGATATCTATAAAACCGGTGTAGTTGCGCAAATTTTACGAGTTTTAAAAATGCCTGATGGAAATACGACAGTAATTATTCAGGGTAAAAAGCGTTTTGAAATTGAAGAACTCATTCAAGAAGAACCTTATTTAGTTGCAAAAGTTCAGGAGGCTAAGGAGGATAAAGATGTAGATGATCCAAAAGAATTTGGAGCCATTATAGACTCTATCAAAGAACAAGCGCTCGAGGTTATTAAAGAAAATCCTATGTTGCCATCGGAAGCTTCTTTTGCTATAAAGAATATTCAAAGTGATTCTTTTTTAGTAAATTTTATTTCTTCTAATATGGAGTTAAGCGTGATGCAGAAACAAGTTATTTTGGAAAAAGATAACTTAAAGGAAAGAGCATTATTAACACTTAAAAATCTTAACAAAGAGCTACAAAAGCTTCAATTACGGAACGATATACAATCTAAAACACGCTCAGATTTAGACCAACAACAAAGAGAATACTACTTAAATCAGCAGTTAAAAACTATTCAAGAAGAATTAGGAGGTGTAAACAATGATGCCGAATTAGATGAAATGCGAAAAAAAGCTAGATCTAAAAAATGGACAAAAGAAGTTGGAGAGACCTTTGATAAAGAATTAGCAAGACTCAGAAGAATGAACCCACAAATGGCCGAGTATGGTGTTCAAAGAAATTATCTTGAGTTGATGTTAGAATTACCTTGGGGGCTATTTTCTGATGATAAGTTTAATTTGAAAGAAGCTGTAAAGATTTTAGATAGAGATCATTTTGGATTGGAAAAAGTTAAAGAACGTATTATTGAACATTTAGCAGTTTTAAAATTAAGAGGAGATATGAAATCTCCAATTATTTGTTTGTATGGTCCTCCGGGAGTTGGAAAAACATCTCTAGGTAAATCTGTTGCCGAATCTTTGGGTCGAAAATATGTTAGAATGTCTTTAGGAGGCCTTCGTGATGAGGCTGAAATAAGAGGGCATAGAAAAACATATATTGGAGCGATGCCTGGTCGTTTGATTCAAAACTTAAAAAAAGCAGGAACCTCTAATCCAGTATTTGTTCTTGATGAAATTGATAAATTAGGACAAAGTCATCAAGGAGACCCATCATCAGCAATGTTAGAAGTTTTAGATCCAGAGCAAAATACTGAGTTTTATGATAATTATTTAGAGGTTGGTTTTGATTTATCAAAAGTTTTATTCATAGCTACTGCCAACAACCTAGGTCAAATTCCATGGGCACTCAGAGACAGAATGGAAATAATTAACGTTACAGGATATACCATTGAGGAAAAAATAGAAATTGCCAAAAGACATTTATTACCTAAGCAATTAAAAGAGCACGGATTAACTGCAAAAGAAATTAAAGTAGGAAAAGCTCAGCTTGAAAAAATTGTTGAAGGATATACCCGCGAATCTGGTGTACGAGGTTTAGAGAAACAAATAGCCAAAGTGGTTCGTTTTGCTGCTAAGTCTATAGCATTGGAAGAGTCATACAACATTGCTGTTACCAATGACGATATTGAAACTATTCTAGGAGCTCCAAGATTAGAAAGAGATAAATATGAGAATAATGAGGTTGCAGGTGTGGTAACTGGTTTAGCTTGGACTAGTGTAGGAGGAGATATTCTATTTATTGAATCTATTTTATCGAAAGGAAAAGGAGCACTTACTATTACAGGAAATTTAGGAAAAGTAATGAAGGAATCGGCTACCATAGCCATGGAATACATTAAAGCAAATGCAATTGAATTTGGAATAGATCCAGAAATAATTGAGAAGTACAATGTTCATATTCATGTTCCAGAGGGTGCCACCCCAAAAGATGGACCAAGTGCAGGAGTTACCATGTTAACTTCATTAGTTTCAGTATTTACCCAACGCAAAGTGAAAAATAAGTTAGCCATGACTGGTGAAATAACTCTGCGAGGAAAAGTATTACCTGTAGGTGGAATCAAAGAAAAAATTCTAGCTGCAAAAAGAGCAAATATCAAAGAAATAATGCTTTGTAAAGACAATGAAAAAGATATTGCAGATATAAAAAAGAGTTATTTAAAAGGATTAAAATTTCATTATGTAACGGAGATGCATGAAGTTATTAACCTTGCTCTTACAAAACAAAAAGTAAAGAATGCTAAGAAATTTACTTAAATAAAAAAGCCACTTTTTAAAGTGGCTTTTTTATTGTTTAAATAGTTTCTTGTACAACACCAATGTGTCTTCTACTGTGTCATGAATGTGATATACTTTATCCATTCTTTTTTTTGCATTATTTCCCATTTGAACTCTTAATTCCTGATTATTCACCAACTTAGAAATAGCTTTTCCAAGTAACTTGGGTTCTTTAATTGGAGTAACAATTCCCGAAGTTCCATCTATTAATTCAGTACAACCGCCAGCGTTTGTCATTATAATGGGTTTGGCTACGCACATAGCTTCACTAATAGCTCTACCAAATCCTTCACTTATAGAGGTTTGAACGTAAATGTCGCTTCCTTTTATTAAGGAGACTGCATCTGGTCGAAGACCTAACAAATGAATATTATTTTTTGCAGGACTTGCACGTTTACACTTGTTTAGATTAGTTGCATCAGTTTCTTTTCCGAAAACAACAAAATGAACTTCTTTTTCTGTTGTTATGTAGGCAGATGATTTTATAAAATCAGTAATTCTTTTATTCTTGGTATTACTTCCAGCTAAAGCTATAATAATACTATCTTTTGGTATTCCTATAGAACTAAAATTAAAAGGAACAACATCTTTAAACCAGTCTGGGTTATATCCTTTGTATATTTTAATGACTTTATTTTTATTTTTTTTAAAAAGTTGTTTTTTTACATGTTCAAAAACATAGATGCTGTTGCATATAATTTTATCAACTCTTGGGTTTAAGTATGTTAGATAAGAGCTTAGATCATGCCAATACAAGCTAGCAGATCCAAAGTAGGTTATTAATTTTACATTTTCTTTTTTAACTGAAAGAACACAGTTTCTAAGAGATTTTCCATCTAAGACATGTAAAATATCAATACGGTCATTTTTAATAATATTTTTTACGTCTTTAATGTATTGCTTGTCAATAGATTTTTTAGGAAAGATATTAGAATTAGCAACTCCTTTATTATCGAAAAATAGTTTGATTTGGTTGCTGAAAAAACCAATTACTTTGATATTAACGCCTTTGTTTTTTAATAAACAAATCATTTCAATTTGAGCTCTATAAACACTAAAAGGACCTTTACAATTAATTGTTGTTAATACATTCATCTGTAGTTCTTTTGTAATTCAATAGATAAAATTTCCTCCAATAATTCTATTTAAAAATTTTCTTAGATAATTCCCAATATACATCCATTTCTGATAATGTCATTTCAGATAATTCTTTTCCTGATTTTTTTGCAGCTTTTTCTAAATATTGAAACCGATTGATAAACTTTTTATTTGTTTTTTCAAGTGCATTTTCAGGATTTACATCAATAAATCGAGCATAATTTATCATCGAAAATAATACGTCTCCAAACTCTGATTCTATAGAATCTTTAGATCCTTTTTTTATCTCTTGATTTAATTCTATTATTTCTTCTTGTACCTTTTCCCATACTTGAGAGGGCTCTTCCCAGTCAAATCCAACTCCTGCAACTTTATCCTGAATTCTGTTTGCTTTAATTAAAGCGGGCAAGCTTTTGGGAACACCTTCCAATACAGAATTTTTACCTTCTTTTAGTTTAAGTTTTTCCCAGTTTTCTTTAACTTCACTTTCATCTTTAACTACGACATCTCCGTAAATATGAGGATGTCTAGCTATTAATTTATCAGAAATGGCATTGGCTACATCTCCAATATCAAAGGCTTTTTTTTCAGACCCAATTTTAGCATAAAAAACAAGATGGAGTAAAACATCTCCAAGCTCATTTTTTATTTCATTTAGGTCATTTTCTAAAATAGCATCAGCAAGTTCATAAGTCTCTTCTATGGTTAAATGCCTTAAAGACTCTAGTGTTTGTTTTTTATCCCAAGGACACTTCTCTCGAAGATCATCCATGATGTCTAACAAACGATTGAACGCTGCTAACTGCTGTTTTCTTGAATTCATTTATGCTTTTTCTGAGTTTTCTTCAGAAGCTTCAACAACAGAAAAGTCTAAACCAGAGGATACTAATATATTGTACCATTGTATCACTTTTTTAATATTCGAGGTATATACTCGATCCTCATCGTAATCTGGAAGTATCTCAGAGAAAAAAGAGGTTAGTTTTTTACCACTTTCTTTATGGTTTATTGCTTCTTTTCCTTCTGTTTTTTCATACATTGTTTTAAAAACAGTTAATAAAGGTACTTCCTCCTCATAGGTGTAAATTGCAATGTTTTCCAATAAACTAACATTGTTAGTAGATGGTATTGGAAATCTTTTTTTATCAACAAGAGATTCTACGATAAATCCAGATTTTGTTTGAGAAATTGCATGGAATAATCCTGGTTTTCCTGCAACTGAAATAATTTTATTGAATTCCATATGTGTTTAAATTTTTATATTTGGAAATCGCATTCTATAGCTTGAGCTTATCTTTCCTAATGATATTTTTTCTAATTTCTTTTTTAAAATTCTCTTTTTTAATGAAGAGAGTTTATCTGTAAATAATATTCCCTCAAGATGATCATATTCGTGCTGAAATACCCTTGCTGCAAGACCACTTAATGTTTTAGTATGTTTTTCGAAATTTTCATCAACATATTCAAAGCTTACAGTTTCTTGTCTAAAAACATCCTCTCTTATATCAGGAATACTCAAACAACCTTCTGCAAAAGCCCATTCGTCACCTTCTTGATTAGTAATAGTTGGATTGATAAAAACTTCTTTAAAGTCCTTAAGTTGATTTCTCTCTAATTCAGAGAGGTCTTTGTCATCTGCAAAAGGTGTTGCATCAATGATAAAAATACGGACAGATTTTCCTATTTGTGGAGCAGCTATTCCTACACCACTAGCATTATACATGGTCTGTTTCATATTAGCAATTAACTCCTTTAAATTTGGGTAATCTGGTCCAATCTCTTTGGCAACTTTTCTTAAAACAGGATCTCCGTAGGCTACAACAGGTAAAATCATAAAGTTTATAAAATTTTTGCAAAAATACGAAGAAAGGAATATGTAGAAAACTTATTTGCTGTATAAATAAGATTGTAGAATAATAGTAGCACTAATCTCATCAACTAACCCTTTATTTCTTCGTTGTTTTTTTTTCAACCCGCTATCTATCATTGTTTGTACAGCCATTTTAGATGTAAATCGCTCATCAACCCTTACAATTGGTATAGTAGGTATAGAATTTTTAAGATGTTTTAAAAAACTAAGAATATGTTTTTCGCTTTCGCTATCAGTATTGTTCATCTGCCTTGGTTTTCCAATAATAAACAGTTCAACACGTTCTTTCTTAGTGTAATCAATTAAAAATTTGATTAGCTCATCTGTCTTAACAGTTGTTAATCCAGAAGCAATAATTTGTAGTTCATCAGTAACAGCAATTCCTGTTCTAATTTCTCCATAATCAATAGCTAAAATTCTAGGCATACCTATTTATTTAATGCAAAAATAGCGATTTTAAACATGATATTTTTTTTTGTTTAAAAAATGTATCTTCGCAATAAAGAGCTGCAATGTGTGTTATATTTGTAACATATTTTAACTGATAAATCGAATCAAATTCGACATAATTAATTTAATGAAATTGTTACAAGAAATTATTGAACAAGCTTGGGAAGATAGATCTCTTTTAAAAGAAGAAAGAACTGTCAAAGCTATTAGAGAAGTTGTTAATTTGTTAGATGTTGGATCTCTGCGTGTTGCAGAGCCTAATCAAACGGATTGGCAAGTTAATGAGTGGGTAAAGAAGGCAGTAGTCTTGTATTTTCCTATTCAAAAAATGGAAACCTTAGAAGCTGGTATATTTGAATATCATGATAAAATTCCACTAAAAAGAAATTTTGAATCTAGAGGAATAAGAGTAGTTCCAAATGCGGTAGCTAGACATGGTGCCTTTATAGCACCTGGAACAATTTTAATGCCTAGTTATGTTAATATTGGTGCATACGTAGACAAAGGAACTATGGTAGACACATGGGCTACTGTAGGAAGTTGTGCTCAGATTGGTAAAAATGTTCATTTGTCTGGTGGTGTTGGAATAGGAGGGGTTTTAGAACCGCTTCAAGCTTCTCCGGTTATTATTGAAGATGGAGCTTTTATAGGTTCTAGATCAATTGTAGTAGAAGGAGTTAGAGTATGTAAAGAAGCTGTATTAGGTGCGAATGTTGTATTAACAATGAGTACAAAAATTATTGACGTAACTGGCGATACTCCCATAGAGATGAAAGGGTTGGTTCCAGAGAGAAGTGTGGTAATTCCTGGTAGTTATACTAAAAAATTTTCTGCGGGTGATTATCAAGTTCCTTGTGCATTAATAATCGGAAAACGAAAAGAAAGTACCAACAAAAAAACCTCTTTAAATGATGCGCTACGAGAATATGATGTAGCTGTTTAAGAAAAATGAAAATTACAGCAATCATACCAACATTAAATGAAGAAGTTCATATTGAAGATTCTATAAAATCAGTTGATTTTGCAGATGAAATTATTGTGATAGATTCATTCAGTCAAGACGCAACAGTTGAGATTGCGAAAAAATACAACGTAAAAGTTATTCAACGAGTTTTTGATGATTTTTCCTCACAAAAGAATTTTGCCATTGATCTTGCAAAAAATGATTGGATCTATATTTTAGATGC
>Ga0115567_10005981_pt1 | contig 11699 bp, 7 predicted proteins | sample COGITO_mtgs_1204_2_FD_88679 | JGI IMG/M metagenome (GOLD analysis project Ga0115567, IMG submission 88679) | Pelagic marine microbial communities from North Sea - COGITO_mtgs_120412 | ecosystem: Environmental > Aquatic > Marine > Epipelagic | place: Germany:Helgoland, sampling site Kabeltonne...
AACGGCTATATCTTGTGGAAATCTGGTGTAGGTGCCTGGGATATGCGTGGTGCTATAAGAGAAAGATACACCCAAGTTGGTGTTGAGCGTGGATTCTTAGGTCATCCTGCCAGTGGAGAGAATATTCCAGATGCTGATAATGCAGCACGCTTCCAGGAATTTGAGAAAGGACGAATATACTGGAAACCTAGTGTTGGCGCCTGGTATGTACACGGTAGAATAGGCGAAAAATACGAAGAGCTTGGAGGCCCACTTAGTCCTCTTGGCTTCCCTAAATCTCCTGAGAAAAGACTACCTGATGGTTCTATAGTCCAGGAGTATGAAGGAGGAGAAATTACGTGGAAGGACAACCAAGCAGCTACTTCTTACGCCGAGTAAAGGCCTGTAGACTATAGAGTGTCTATCAAATATTACTCTATAGTGACTCGTTCGCCACCATCATTACTACCGACACAAGCAATGAATCAGGTAGTCTTGTCCATTCCTGGGCACGATAAAAAAATCTACTTACGAAATCTATTTTTGAGCTTGTCTGAGACGAATCGTGGCATTACTGACTGAGCCAGTCGTGCCATTTGGCCCTGATCGTATTTGAGCTGACTCATGATGTAGCCGACACCAAGACGACCTTCGGCTAGCTCTTGCCTGAGATACGCATTCATAACCCTGTTGACATAGTACCGATGCTTCTCAGTCCCTGAGCCAAAACTCGTGCTACTAGACGCTCCTTCAACATATTTGCGGTGATAGTAACTAGCCAGTGCATAGCCAGGATCTAAAAAGTCGACAGCATAGTGCTGCAATAATCTAACGCCAAACTCCCAGTCTCCTACAACAGGCAAGGAAGCATCGAATTTCCCGACTTTTTTGTATGCATCTCGTCTATATAGTGTCGCAATAGGGGTCAATTGGTTATCAATACATTGACGATATAAATCAATAACTTTCATATCCGGCATCCACCGAGAGCGCTTCAGCTCTTTCAGCGTACCAGTATCGACGACTTCCTCATCTACTCGATCAGTCCTCACGACCACAGCTCCAAGCTCCGTATAGTCGTCTAGATACTCAACAGTACACTTCAGGAAATCAGGGTGCCATACGTCATCGTCATCATGTAGCGCAAAGTACTGAGAGTCTACACGATCAATTGACTCGTTAAATATAGTGTCTGGAGCGCCGCTAGAGCTATCGCGATGAAAAACTTGTATATTCTTGCATACTGACTGATCAAACTCCTCAAGGAGCTCCTCAATTGCTTCTTTATTGCCCCCGTCGTTGACAATAACGTGTACATATTCAGGAAATGTTTGTTCGTGAACAGATTTAATTGCTCGTCTCAGAAACAATGACCTGTCTTTAGTTCGAGTTATGATAGCTACTTTATTCATATAATTTATTATACAGTATGCTCCAAAAGCGCTTCATAGACGCGCGCGCAGTTATTCTGATCTCTGAATGCAAAGAACGAATCAACACGTTGCACATACCCTTTATCCATGGAGCAACCTTGATGTATTTTTGCGACTACGGCCTCAACAATAGATTCGTAATCATATGCTACCTGGCCAAAACCATTATCTACATCTGAGAAAAAATCAGCCTTGTCGCTAGTGTGGCCATCAAAATATGTATCGGCATCGTATTGAGAGTAAATGATTGGTTTCTTGAGATATGCAAAATCAAACATAAGGCTTGAGTAATCACTCACCAAGATACTGCCTTCCCGAAATGCTTGAGTATAGTCATATGGAAATTTCTTAATCTCAAATTGACTGCTCGAATCGAAATCCACTGCTTGTCCAGAAAAGACCGGGTGCAGATAAAATTCACCTATCATATCCTTCTCTTTCAGTGCCTGCAAGACTCTTGGGTCATTTATAAAAGTATTATAAAAGTTGTAGTACTGTGTTTTTTTGAATTCAGTATCATATCTTCTATATCCATTCCTATCTGTTTTCATGCGAACAAGATGTTTCCGGTATGTTGGGGCTAATACGAGTTTTTTCTTAGGTTGACTCTCCAATAGGTCATATCTGGGCAGCCCACTCAAAAGTATATGTTCTTTGCCGTAATAATAAGGCAGGTCTAATAAAGATCGATATTCGACTTCTGCACTACTAATCAGCAGTGTAATATTTTTTTCATAACGATTCAGCCAGCTCGACAAATCGTTACGTATGATCCCGTGTTGCAAGAAGATAAATTCAAACCTAAACAGATCTAGGTAATGATCGATCTGCCGAATATACGGATTAGTGGTCTCGATATCAGCCTGAGATGAGATGATTTTAGTAGCAAACAAAAACAAAAATTGATATTTTAGACTTCCTTGATCAAGCACTTTTCCGCCAAGCTCAACCATTCGCCTATAATCAGGCGATCGCTTTGCAATCACAAAATAAACTTTTGCTGCTACATTATTCTGCTGGAGTATATAACGATACAATGCCTCACCGTTATCACCAGCAGCAGTGGGTCGGTCGCTCACTAACCAAATTGGCTTTTGCTTATCCATGTATGGCTTCGTCACACGGTAGCTAAGCCGCAACAAGATAGCTTTTGGAATCATGGCGACGGCTTCCATGCTAAATGCAAATGGCTTAATCAGCTCAAACAACTTTTGCTTGGGAGATAAAAAGGTCAAATTGTACCGCTTGAGCCTGCCGAGCCTCTCTTTAGCGGTATGCATACGCCAATTCAGTAGAATTACACCGAGATATATCACCTCAAATTTCACCGAGCGCCAACGTCTACGCCTATAAAACATTAGCCTACCAGACTCTTTACGTACAGTTAGGTTTGGCTCCTGCCTGTAGGAAAAAGGCAACACACTTAGACGTGCATATCTATTGGTTGATACCTTCAGTTTTGCTTCGCTCCCGTCACTAATTTTTCTATAAAACTCCATCTCAATTTGATCGCCCTCGGGTAACTCTAGCTCAGCCTCGAATGCACCTCCTGAATACACCTTTTCACCAAGGAATGTCTGCTCCCGTTGCTTACGCTCGACCCATTCAGCCTTACATTGCACATCACCGGCACGAATACTTATCACGTCACTCGACTCTACCCAACCCAGTTTCGAATAACCTTCAACCTTTAGTTTGCGTTCGTCGGTGAGCACAAAGTCCAAGTGAATGTCATCGTCACTAGCCAGGCTAACGGTCTCATCACCAACCACGTATTTACCGTTTTTTGCAACCAGTTTCTCGCCCCAAGACTCTCCATACTTCACTCGCAGGATGTACATACGAGTAGCGAGTGATATACCATGCTTTTTGATAATATTTCTGTCATCAAGCTGCTTGATACAGTCCTTGAGCGTTTTTTTGTAACTCAGCTCTTCGGCTTCAGAAAGGACATGCTGCTGTTTTTGTTCTAGCCTCCAGCGCAAATCATATAGCACTACACACTGAGCATAATCAGCTGGCCTGCCAGACTCGTCTCTCCATGAGTCAAGTAAATATTCCAAAAACAGTTTAGGCGTGACTGTATAGAAAGTTTTGCTTTTAAATTGTGAGTTGATTGCAGATGATCCATCACCTCTCTTACGGTAATGCAGACAGCCGTTCGCTAATACGCCATACTTTCGTTTACGTTCCAACACATCAGCTACAAATTTTGCATCTTCTGCTATGACAAGCCTTGTATCAAATTGCTTTCCTCTGAGCGCCTCCGCTACAAAAAAACACGATGATACGTGCATGATAGGGTTGTCTGAATCCTTAGTGACATCTATAACCCTGGTGCTCTGAAACTTATAGTTATTTGGATGCTCGTCGATGTTGGCATCAAAAAATTTAATTTTCGGTGCAACGAAATCGACTTCACCCTCGTGTGTATCATGGAAATCTATTGCAAGTTCATAGAAGTCAGATGATATTATGTCATCGGAATCAAGAAAGTGCACATATTTCCCGCTCGCCTCACTCAGACCTCTGTTTCTTGCTGCAGATACGCCTGCATTTTTTTGGTTGATGTAGATAACATTACTAGGGTAGCGATCTGCGTACTCATGACAAATATTTTGAGAATCATCGGTACTACCATCGTCGACTAATATTAGCTGGATATTTGACTCAAATCCTATCGACTGCGAGGTGATCGAGTCAAGCGTTTGCGCCAAGTATTTCTCGACGTTATACACCGGTACAATCGCACTAACAAGCCACTGAGGATAGTTCGATTCAGTCACTACACCCTCTTTGCGTCTTTATCTTGCTGCAATATCTCCTCATAGACGCGTTTGGCGTTATTTTTATCATCAAATGCAAAGAATTTTTCAGCGCGTTTTTCATATTTGTTTGCCATATCAAAATCAGCTTTGATAACAGCAATAGTCTCATCTATTGTGCTTTTAGGATCTGTAGTTACAGCTCCAAACCCATCATCTTCGTACGTAAAGTAGCCCATCTTACTTGTGTGCACTTGATAGAAATTATCCGCGTCAAACTGTGAATATATGACCGGTTTTCTCAAGTAAGCGAAGTCGAATGCTACGCTAGAATAGTCAGTAATCATGAGCTTTGCTTCGCTTTTAGCAAGAGGGTAGTTGTGCGGCATATGCATAACAGTAAATACATCATTGCCCTTGAAATCATCTGTTTGAGTTTGAAAAGACGGATGTATATAGAATTTACCTTTTACATCATGTCGTCGCATAACCTCAAGTAGCCGTTCGTCATTCATCAACCCTTCAAAAAAATGATAGTACTCGCTTTTTGTAAAATCTGGATTATATTCCCTGACCCCCGTCTTAACATCCACTTTACCAGCTAATTCATCTCGCCATGTCGGCATAAGTGCTATTTGATTTTGCGGCTCATTACTGAGCCAGTCATACCTTGGTAGCCCAGTAAGCTTAACTACGCTTTCATCATAACAATAGTCACCCTCAATAATAGATTTATACTCAGGTTTAACCGATGTTACAAACATCTTTATATTCTTGTTGTATTTGTTTAGCCAGCCAGAAATATCATCACGTATTATCCCGTGTTGCAAAAACACAAAGTCAAAAGCATACAGATCAACAAAATAATTCAATTTCCAGCCAAAAACATTTATTATCGCATCAGTAGCTTCAGATGATATGACTTTATCAGCCATTAAAAACAATATCTTGTGCCTTAAGCCTCCAAAATCAACAACTGGCCCAGCTTTTTTGAGCGAGGCATACTCCTCACTATCCTTGCTGATAGTGAAATATGCCTTTATATTATCACGTTGCTCAAGTTGCTGAATATATCGGAATACAATCTCACCACTATCATCTGCAGCCATAATCCGATCGGATAAGAGCCATATTTGTTGCCGTTTGAACGGTAAAAGTAAATAGTAAGCAAGCCTTATAGCAATCACTGAAGCATTTGTTCGTGCACTCTTGAGTGGTATAAGCATCCATTTGTTCGGTGGCATTAAGCCACTCTCCCCAGATTTGAATTTTTTCCATAGTTTCAGATTTTTTAAAAATGGCTGTATGCGTAATCTTTTCGTCACTAACAACATATAACGCAATTCAAAAATAAAATGTTTGGTCCAACTGTATTCCAACAAATCCAATGTGTTAGAGCCTCTGCTGATCAGCCATCCTCCTGATGCTCTGTAGCTGAACGAAGTTGGATTACTGAGGTATGAATATCTATGAAAGTATAGTTGCATTAGACCGTCGCATCCATCAGCCTCGACACAAATCGACCCTTGGCTAGCTGGAATTTTAACTTTAAATCGATGTCGCTCTAAGATAACCTCGCCAACAAAATATTTTTTGAGCGTGCATTTTTCGATTCGATTAGTTTTATAGAACTTTCCATCCTTGCAAAATCTAATCTCACCCCCCGCAGGTAGATAACCAGTATAATAACCCTCAATACGTATGGAGTCCCGATCAGCATCAAGAATCTCAACATGAATAGTGGGCTTGTCTTCATTCATATTGTAAATAGGCTGACCTTTGAAATAATACTTATTTGATTTTAGCGTAGATAAACTCAGTACATCCGTATTATGTTTTTTGGAAAGTAAGAATAACTTTCGGTCTATATCTAGGTTTTTTTGAGACAATAAAACTTCATCGTCAATATATTTGAGTAAACCATACAAAAGCTCTTTGTACTGTTCTGTTTCTTTATTATCAAGTGTGGATTGCTTAGACATACTAAACCTCCATTGTAGATCGTACATAATAAGAAACTGAATGTACTTCGGGATTTCACCACCGGTTTTTCTTTTTGTGTATTCTACCAAATCATACCAAGCTCGCTTTGGCGTCTCTAAGTACCAAAATTTATCAGTTACATTATTATCTTGGCTAGAAGTATGATCTGAACGCTTTCGATAGTAGTAGGTTGGCTTAACTACAACACCAATTTTGCCTTTTTCTAGCATAATTTCACCCATGAATCTGCCGTCTTCAGCATATTTGCCGACTCTTGGTTCAAATCTATGTTTTATTAATGATTCTCTCTTGAAGAATGCAGTCGCAACAGATGATTGTATGTGTGTAAATTCTTCATTGAGATCAATTACTCGATCGTGTGTAAATTTATAATTAAGCGGGTGACCGCCTTTCTTGGCGTCAAAAAGTTCCCATTTAATGCCTACTATATCTACTTCGGAGTAATTTTTTTCCAAAAAGTCACAGGCTTCTTTTGCAGCATCAGGGGACAGCTTATCATCTGAGTCAATAGGGTTTATATATTTACCACGAGCCACATCAAAACCTTTATTGCGCGCCTCGCCTGGACCTAAGTTCTCCTGCTTGATATACGTTACATTGTTTGGATACATCTCTTTGTAGCGAAGACATATTGCTTCGCTCTCATCAATGCTGCCGTCGTTTACGAAAATTATTTCACAGTTCTTTTCAAATCCAACTGTTTGAGCTACTAAGCTATCTACAGTTTCCTCAAGGTATAATTCTACATTATAAACTGGTATTACGAATGAAATTAGCCATTGGTCTTTATGATACTTTGGCATATCAGTCCTTCTTTCCGATTACTTTAACAATTCGCACAGGCAATCTAATTGATGAATATTTCAAGTAATTGCAGTATGATTGATCGATGATTCCTATGATATTAGCCCTAAAGTGATATATCGCTAATCCTTTAATGCCATACTCCTCCGACAATTACGTCATCAACGGCACGTATCAATGCTATGTTTGTATTTTATAAAAAACACATTTATAGCTTTTTAAACCTACTCCGTCGAATAACGCCAAAACGTCTTCTGTTTACAGGTTATATTATATCACCATAACAGTCGGTATATCTTTATTAGTTTTTGAATAATATGTTCATGAATACACTTATACTCTATTAAACATATAATTCACTGAGAGCAACAAGTTTGTACGCATACTTAAGCAAACTTTGGCTTAATTTATTACACTATACCGTTTGATTATGAACAGATTTATATTTTTTTACATACAGCCTATCAACCAGTTTTACACCGACAAAAGAAAATATCTTATGCTGACCTTTTATGCTACTTAGTTCAGTGACATCTACAACTAGGATATTTTCAGGATATTTCTTTGCCAGCATATTTATATGAGACCTGTAGTACTCTGCATACTTAAAAATAGCTTTATTTCTTTCCATCGGCTCGTAGGTGGGGAACGTCGGATCCCATAATTTATTCTCTTGCCACTCAGATTCAATTTTGTGGTCGTGCCAATGATTCGTTTTCGGTCCTATTTTACGCTCAAATGAATCAGTCACTTCCTGGCTGTCTCTCAGCGAGCAAACTATTTTTATATCAGGTATATCAACAATAAAGCGCTCAAGATACGGCAGATATGCACTATGGACGTCACCCATATTCATGGTAGCATCAAGAAATTGCTGCTTCTTATTATTATAGCTCCGCTCGTCAAATTTCCAACTCAACATAGGCTTTTGCTCATGTGTACAATGAAAAACCCTACAGCCAGTCATTAATTTTGAGAGGCTTACTGTGCCCGATCTGCCTTGTCCGCAGCCAATAAACACGATGTGCTCGTTATTCATTTATCATACTCCTTGAAGCGTTGAATTTTACTTTCGGATGAGCTATAGCTACAGCTGTTCTTGTATCCACACCATCAACCATAAATACACTACTAGCGATAACTCTTGTGTAAATGGTTTGCATTTTAGCATCAAATAATGTCGCATAGATGTGATATGTATCATTTGTAAAGATATTATCGATAGTGAATTTTAGTGTTTTTTCTCCTTTTTCTATTTTTCCGAAATTAACGTCTATTACGTCTGTATTCGTAGCAAATACAGTTAGGCCTTTTGAATTACGGAAAGAAAAAGCAAATACCGGGCTGTCTATCGACTGCTTTATTTTAATTTTTACAGTAATTTCTATTTTGTCATTCGTAGATATCATGTTGCCCGTTTGTGGGCTTTGGGCTACAGTGTGCGCATCAATACTAGTGATCTCAGCTATATTGGTCTCAACTGATTTATTTTTGCTACCGGTATTAAACAGCTCAAGGTACTTATTTGCAATCATTCCAGCGTCACCTTCGTGTATAATATGGCCGCCATCTATCAGAATTGCTCTGTCGCAGTATTTTTTCACCGCACCCATACTGTGGGTTACAAAAACAATCGTCTTAGACTTATCTTCTTTGAGAGTTTTGAAATATTCATAACATTTTTTTTGAAATGAAGCATCTCCCACTGCGAGAACTTCATCGAGTATGAGAATATCTGATTTTGCCTGAATGGCGACTGAAAAGGCAAGCCTAACTTTCATACCGCTAGAGTAGTTTTTTATCTTTTGCTCCATGAATTCCTCTAGCTCAGCGAATCTTACTATTTCTTCATAGAGGTAATCTATTTCAGACTTAGAGAATCCAAGCAACGCACCGTTTAGGTAAACATTATCGCGACCACTCAGCTCAGGCTTAAAGCCAACTCCTAGCTCAATAAATGATACAAGCGTGCCGTTGTGCTGGACAGATCCTGAAGTTGGTTGATATATCTCCGAGATAATTTTCAGTAAAGTGCTTTTACCGCTACCATTACGGCCCAAAATACCGAAGAATTCACCTTTTTTTACCTCAAATGAGATATCTTTGAGCGCATGATGGACGTCAACGCCTTTGTCTTTGGGTTTAAATGCGTTCACAATACTTGTTTTGATGGAGTTACTTCCATGACGAGGCAAATGAAAATCTTTTTTTATGTTTGTTGCTTTAATAGCAATATCTGATTTCATCACACCACCTCCGCAAATTCTTTAGATCGGCTACGAAAAAACACAGCCCCAATGATAAATATCATGATCGCCATAACGAATGGTAAGCCTATTATAAATGCATTACTGGTCAGTGTATGAACCGTGTCAACGTCGGTCGTGATAGCAAAGTATCGCGCATCCTGAATCACTTGAGTCAATGGGCTAATAAGTAGCAGGAGCGCTGCATCGTAACTGATATCTACTACACGGTTAATCGGAAACATGATTGCAGATCCATAGAATAGCGCTTGACTGATCACTTCCCATATGTAGCCGACATCTCGGTATTTCACATTAATCGCTGAAAGTATAAAGGCTAGCCCAAGCGCAAATATATATAGTTCTAATATAAATAATGGCAGCAATAAAATTCCCCAAGACAGCGGCACGCCACTATAGATAGCGAATACCAAGACTACACCTAGATTAATGATTAAGTTAATAACAGCCGATAAGCTCGTCGACATGACGATGATATATTTTGGGAAGTTTATTTTGCGAATAATACCACCAGAACTGACAACTGATTTTAGGCCTTGGTTCACCACCTCTTGGAAGAAATTCCAAAGTACGATACCAAGCAATAGCGCCACACCCCAATTCTCAATTCCTTGGCCTATCTTGAGAATGTAAACGAAAAACACATACAGGATAACAAACAGAAATAATGGCCTAAGCAGTGCCCAAAGATATCCGAGGAATGATCCTTGATAGCGAAGTTTAAAATCGGTTATCACTAACTGGCGTAGTAATATTAATGAATATCTATATTTTTTATAAAATTTATTTCGCATGTATATATACTCATTATATCATCGCTAGCTGGCGAATCACATTATACATATGGATTATTGAGTATCTAGAGATTACCTAGAGTAGTCATCTGAAACGCGAATAATATCAGCTTCATCAGATGGAGACTTTGGATCCGTGTGCTGCCAAATTTCCGCCACGATAGTGATTGAATGTCCGCCAATCAAACGATGTCTTTCGCCTGCAAGAAATTGAACGACATCCCCTGCGTCAGCGAGCGATACATCTGGCTGAGTGTCGTCTTGGCTACGCATAAATTTACCTTCTGTTATGTACGACCACCGCTCAGCCCGTCTATCGTGATACTGCCAACTTAGTCGTTTTTCAGGATCGACTACGAGTAGTTTAGGACTGAGTTTTGCATCTGGATCGCCAAGCCTCGCTTCTACCGGACTAAGTCCTGGGAAAAATTCTTCAATAAAAGTATCAGCGTTAGAATATTCGAAACGAACCATTCCACCCCATGGCTTATCATCTATTATTTCCGCGATTTTGTATCCAGAAGCTTGTGCGGCTTTTATGCAATCAGTAAGCACCTCTTTCGATTGTCGAGCTTTATTAGTATCTATGTGATTGATTTTTTCTAGTAATGCCTTGTTCATGATTAGATCATAATAGCATATACTACGAGCATGAAACATATCGCAATCGACGCTCGTATCATAGATAGCTCAACAGGGGTGTATATGCAGCGGCTGATTCATTTTTTGCATAAAATTGATGAGCACAATCAATATACAGTACTGACACCTGGCAAAACTATCGAGAAGTGGCGTGGTAAATATCCACGATTTAACTGGGTAGAAGCTAATCAGCGTCAGTATACTTTTGCCGAGCAACTATCACTAGCCTGGCAGCTCTATAGACTAAAACCTGACCTGGTGCATTTTACGATGCCACAACAGCCGCTACTGTATATGAAACGGTCTGTCACGACAGTTCATGACACAACGCTCGTCCGGTTCGAAAATGTCGACATGAACCCTATCATCTATAAAATTCGTAAATTTATCTTCGCTGGGCTCTTAACTATCGTGACGTTGCGTTCGAAACGAATCTTAGTACCAACCGAGTTCGTCAAAAAAGATCTGATGCACTACGTAACGTCGACAAACTATAAAAAATACGTCGTCACTCTTGAGGCAGGTGACCCGTCAGACGAACCTATTGAGCCAATCTCGTTTCTAGAAAATAGTGACTATATCTGCTTCGTCGGCAATGCGTTCCCCTACAAAAACGTTCGACGTACCATAGAGGCTTACGCTGAGCTCAAAAAAACCTACCCACACCTCAAACTTGCGCTTGGTGGCAAAAAAGACTTTTTCTATGATCAACACGAGCAGTACGTGCGCGAGAACAACATCCAAGACGTCTATTTTATGGGGTTCATTTCAGATGGCGAAAAACGCTGGCTCTACCAAAACGCTCGGGCTATGGTGACGGCGTCACTGTCTGAAGGATTCTGCATACCACTACTCGAGGCTATGTATGAGCAGTGTCCAGTCGTCTCGAGCAACGTATCCTGCCTCCCTGAAGTCGCTGGTGATGCGGCTCTGTATTTCGATCCGCACTCAACTGAAGACTTGGTTTCAAAATTGACCACACTACTAGAGAGTCCTGAGTTACGTGAAGAG
>Ga0115567_10005988_pt1 | contig 11695 bp, 7 predicted proteins | sample COGITO_mtgs_1204_2_FD_88679 | JGI IMG/M metagenome (GOLD analysis project Ga0115567, IMG submission 88679) | Pelagic marine microbial communities from North Sea - COGITO_mtgs_120412 | ecosystem: Environmental > Aquatic > Marine > Epipelagic | place: Germany:Helgoland, sampling site Kabeltonne...
ATATTTCATCGCCCAATACTGAAGGCCTTAGAGCCTTACAAGAGCAAGCAGCACTGGCTGATTTACTACGTCAGGTAAAAACCAAGTACGCTCAGCTGGTACAGCGTTATCAAAAGCGACCGCCATTATTTTTAAAAGTAGCCCCAGATCTGTCAGCTCAAGGCATTGCTGATATCGCAAAGCTTGCGCTTGAATATGAACTTGACGGTTTAGTGGTGAGTAATACCACCATTGACCGATCTCAAGTGGAGACTCATTTGTACAGTCATCAAGCCGGTGGTTTAAGCGGTGCACCTTTGCGAGATCAGTCTACTCAAGTGATACAGTCGTTTCGTCAAGAGCTAGGGCCAGACATGCCTATTATTGGAGTGGGTGGTATTTTTTGCGCCCATGATGGGCAAAGTAAACTTGAAGCAGGGGCGGATCTAGTACAGATCTACACTGGCTTTATCTATGAGGGGCCAAAGCTGGTGAGAGATTTGGTCCGCGCCTTATGACAATTTTTACACATTAAAAAGGGGGCTGGTGGCCCCCTAAACATATTAATTATGTATCACATTAATTTTGAGTTTGTTACACTTAGCGCCTTGCTATAACAATATATAAGACAGTGTTGCCTAAATCGCAACTCGTTTGAAGGTAGAGCCTAGGCTAAAACCTGACCAGAGATCTTGTCGGCCTTCGCGCCAACCATTGAGCCAACATTGGCGAGGTTCTGACTCGTCCTCAAAGGGGCAGGCGCTTCGAGAGTGCCCTTGAATGCCATGATTATAGCCTTTGGAAAATGCACGAGTAGTTTTCTCTCTTTTTGCACGATTCATAGTAATCCTCAATTGCTGTTGATAAGGTAACCCGCGCGCCCTTGAAATGCTGTTACCAGCCTGCGACCGTGGGAGTCTGAGGTGTGTGGCTTGCGCTGTTGATGTTCAAAAAGCGCTTTCTGAACTAATCAATACATAAGCCACCTTTCTATTGTTAAACGATTCTGAAGCACTTGTCGACTAACCAAAAGGCATATTTGAACCAGCCTTTGAGAATGAATAGTTATATAGCTAAACTAGTTAAAAATTAATAGGTATAAGTTTATGAAAAATATAGATAAATTGACGCAATGGTATATTATTTTCCCTCGCGGTGGCCTGCAAGAAGTGCAAAAACTGCTGACTAATCGTGACCTTAAAGTCACAAAAGCCCATGAAACAGTTGTTTGTTTTGAAGGCAATCTAGCCAGTTTTTATGAGTTGTTATTAATGTGCCCTATGGCCAGTCGAATGGGGCAGGTATTAGAGTGGCAAGAAGGTTTAGATCCAGAGCTCAGTAGCGACGATCGGCTGGCGCAACTTGATAGCCTTTTAGATAATTTAGACTGGCCTACATTGTTACCAGAATTCAGAGTCAAGATAACGGTAAAAGCCATGCAAGGTTTGCAAATTCATGAGCAAATCACAGCTAAACGTATCTATAAAACCATTGTGCCTCGTTATTGTAGCCAAGAGGCAGATGAGGGCGATGATCAGCGAGCGCCTCATTTGCGAGTTGTCATTGGAGATCAGTTTATTTGGTTAGGCCTGGAGGCATCTGAAAATGTACTCTATCCAAGACTGAGCCCTGCCCGTGCCAAGGCCGCGTTGAAGGAAAATCTGGCGGCACTTGTGGCGTCTTGCGGGTCTGGCAGTGATGATATCAGCCTTATTCTTGATCCAATGTGCGGCTCTGGCACTTTATTACTTGAGGCTGTGGCAAGTCATTGCGCTATTCATCGTCCAATACCGCGCGGCTTACGACTTGAGACGCTTTTATTTGATCATAATACATGGCAATCAGCGTTAGATCAGCATGAATTATCACAAACACAAAGCCAAGTTCGAGCGGTAGGTTACGATGGATCAGCTGATGCAATTATAGCGGCCAAGCAAAATCAACTGGCGTTCAAGGCTTGGAATGCTACGGCCAAGGCGCAACAGCTGCACCTTGAACGCCGAGATTTGGCCACACCCTGGCCGATGCCTAAAACTGGACGAACCTGGATTATCATGAACCCCCCATATGGTAAACGGCTGGGCGCTTCTTATAATTTGGCGTATTTTTATCAGGCTTTGGGTCGTAAAATCCAAACTTATGCCAATTCTATAGTTCAAGCGGGTGGTCTTGAGCCTGAATACACTATTATTTCCAGTGATATTGAATTGCTCGATTGCCTGCATTTAGACTATGACCAGCACAGCCGATTTTTTAATGGCCCAGATCAAATTTTTTGTCGAACAGGCAAAGTGTCTTTTAAAGAGTTGCCTACCAGGGCGCCGCTGCGCGCGACGTCGCATTGGCTGAACAATTCTGCAATTGTTGATAATCCATTGTTCGTGGCGGATCTAGCCCATAGATTGGTCAAAAATGATAAAAAGCGGGCTCGTCTACTGGATAATCCAACGCCCAGTCTTGAGCGTGGTTTAAAAATAAAAGTGCTTGACGCTCTTGGTTTGGACCTAAGCGTCGCTGAGTCAACATTGCCTCAACCCAAAGTGCAGCCATTGCGTTTATATCGGCTGTATAACGCTGATTTACCTGAATACAATTGTGCTATTGATGTCTATGAGCATTGTGTTTATTTGCAAGAATACAAAGCCCCGGCCTCTGTTGATTCAAAAAAAGCCGCCCATCGAGTACAACAAATTGTATTTACTTTGAGCCAAGTATTGAAAATTCCAGCCCATCGAATTTTAACAAAAGCCAGGCAACGCCAACTTGGACGTCAGCAATACACTCCCCGTGCAACTCAGGAGGTGGCTCTGACGACTGGGCCGTTGCATGATTGGCATAAACGAAAAACTGTTTTTGAAATGCAGGAGTGGGGCGCTGAGTTTATTGTAAATCTTGGCGATTACATTGATACAGGGTTGTTTTTAGACCATAGACGACTGCGATGGCTGATTCGGCAAATCGCGCCACAAAAACACATTCTTAATTTATTCAGTTACACTGGCTCTTTTAGCGTTCATGCAGCGCTTGCTGGCGCTGCGTCCACCACATCTGTAGATTTATCTCCAACCTATGTGGCTTGGACTGAGCATAATTTTATGGCCAATGGTCTGGCTTTGGATCGACACAAAGTGATAAGAGCGGATGTATCATCCTGGCTGCTGGATCACTCCAATCAATATGATGTGATTATTATTGATCCGCCAACGTTTTCCAATTCAAAAAAAGCAGCAGATTTTAGCGTGCAAGAGCATCACAGTGATTTAATTCGTCAAGCTATGCGCCACTTGCAGGGCAAGGGTGTTTTATTTTTTTCCTGTAACATGAAAAAATTTAGCCTCGACGCCAGCTTAATGGATGATTTTCAAGTGTGTGAAATTTCAAACTGGACTCAGTCAGCAGATTTTCAAACTAAAACTGGCCAAAATCAAACTGGCGGTCATAGATGTTGGCTCTTCTGGGCATCAGCCGATTAAGGTATCAAAAGTATAGGGCGCCGCTTTGTCTTTAGTTGCTTCTTGTTCTTTGGTTTCACTCGCAAAGCTTAACTGAGACAGGACGATAGCAAAAATACCGACAAAAAATATTGGTTTGATCTTAATACGCATGGGCAGTAGTCCTCATCTGTGAGATTGACGCCGACACTCTGAATGTTGTGGGCTAATGTCAGTATGAGGCTTATGGAGCTATCAGTTTGTGAGCTATTGCTCATTTTTGTACAGTCTTGTGAATAGACACTCCCTAGCTCAATGATAAAATATCGAAAGTCGTTCGCTTCAATCGCATAATCGCTTTTCTATTCTGTAACTCGCTAAACTGTTCTCCATCGCGGACAACAGCCGCTATTGTATTGTTTGTTCTTGTGAGCCCACCCGCAACTTTAGCTAAAGGCAGTTGAATGGCTAATCTGGCTTTAGCGTCTGGAATAATAACGGCTTGCCTGTTGGCCCAAGCAACCAACTTATTGGTGGTGATTGCATAGTGGGCAAAGTCGATTAAAATTTTTGACGCTGGCTCGCTGACCAATCTGTCAAGCTTGGTTCGTTGTAGGATTCTTTTTTTTTCTGCTGTTTTAGGGTCAGCTAATTGTTTAAGACATTGTCGAACCTCGCTCAAGTTAAAGTTCGGTTCAATTAATCGCGGATCAAATTGATGCACCAGGATTTGCGCTATGGCAACATTATTATTATCAAGACCAACTTGAGGGCTCTTAATGAGGGCGATTAAATTATCTTCAAAAGCACCGTCTTTAAATCGAGCCCCCATTGCCGTCACCGCTTGTAAAGTAAGCTTACTGAGCTCTTCAATTTTGTGAATATAGGGCAGTTGAGCCGCTAACCAAAGCGATAGTTGTTGTGCGGTGGTTTGTAAATGTTGCTTCAATTCAGTTTGTAACGCGCTTAGACTAATAGTTAACCGTGTAGCGGAGGCCAATGAATCAGTTGTGTCAACAGCCGATTTTTTTATGACATGATTGAATTCAGCTAAGCTTCGTTGTAGCTGTTGCTCAGAGTGTTCAATAAGCATAGGTTTTGCTTTAAGCTGAGCAAGAACTTGTTGTGTAGGGTCTGTATACACCTTCTGAAATAATTGCAGTGCAGAGCTTGCATCAAAAGTTGGTTGATCTTTTGGCGGTAGACCGGTTAATACTTGCTCAACTGTTGTTTGAAACTGTGTATTGAGGTGCTCGAAATCTTGAAGTTCGCTTTCATATTGGCTCAGCAAAGATAAGACTGTGTACTCTGCGTCATCTAATGTGTGTTGATCAGTGTTAGAGAGAGCCAGTGGCGAGAGCATTTCTGGCATATTTTCTACCTCTTTCGATAGAGCACTTGTTTGCAAACTTATGGCAACGCCGGCTCTTGGATAGGCACGATCAACACCAAACTGTGCCTGTTGCATGGGCGCGAGCGCTTCTGTTGCGTGAGCTGCGAGTAGAATTAACGGCTGTTTTAAGCAAGATAGACCAGCTTTTGCCCAATGGGTCGCTGTTAAAATTGGATAGCCAGTCACCACCTGTGCAGGGTTTTGACCTGTTAAAATAAACCGGCTTGCCACACTTGCCTCATTCGCCGCGTCTCGGTTTATCTCAAACAACGTCAGTATTTGACGATTTGTGTCAGGACAAAGATGCAGTGTCCAGGGTTTCGAGTTGTCACTGACGGCTTTCATACTTGCAGTAAACCAGGTGTCAATTGACAGACCAAAATTGACTGCCAGTTGTTCGATTCGGTTAGGCGCAGACGCTATATGGGCTAAGCCACGATAGTGTAGATCGATTCGCAGCGGTTTTAGTTTTGCGGCTTGATGAGATTGCGGCTGTAGCTGAGGATGGTGCAGATCGGACAAGACAGTGGATGAATATAAGGCTTTTGGATTTTGCATAGTCAGCTGTTGGGTACCAGGAATATGACAGCCTGGTATTAATTGTTGTTCAACGTTGGTTCTTATATTTTTCAAAATACTCGTCTGAGAGCTGGATGTTTTTAATGTGGCGCTTGAATCTACGTTTATTCTACTCGTACTTGGCATGTCAGATGTTACTTGCAACGCTGTTAGCGTGTCGGCTGGCTCGGTCTGGCGAGCTATTGGTTGAGCTATTGGTATTGATGGCGACAGGGGGTTGGCGTATTTCATTGAGTATCGATCCGATTTTTTATGTGCTGGTTGGCGTTAAATTTTGCTTAGTCTCATTGATAAATTTATAACTTGCTCTGCGATAAGCGGGACTATCTTGCATGTCTTTATTATGGTTTAAATTCTGCAGGGTTTTAAATGAACGAGCAAGAGCGCCAGCCAGAGGAATAAGCGGTACAGCGTGTTTTTGTTGATTGGCTGCATCTTTAAAGCATGTTTTTATTTGGGCATTGGTCCATTTGACTATATCTCGAACTTCGTCCAGGTATGACGTAAAATTATCCATTATTTCGGTGGGCACATGAAGTACTAAATTAGACAGATGGAGGACTTTTTGCTCTCGCTCTTGTCTTGTGATTGCGGGGTGATGAATAGCAGCAACAGTCGCTAAAATATGCTTTAAATCAAAGTCTTTTACTATAACGCCAGGATCAAAATTGGTGGTGAGTTCTTCTATCAGTCCAAAAAACAGTTCACCGCCTTGAATCTTGTGTCTATCTGATGGCTGGCGTTGAGACTCATGATTTTGGGGTTCAATAAGATCATGGCTTGCGAGCACAAGCGCGTTTAATCGATTGTTTATACTGTCCATTTTGATAACAAAAGACGTTTGCGGCGTGAGCCAGTTTGATAAATCTTTACAGATATTGTGTTGTAGCGTCATTTTTAAACTTTCCATGGCTTTTAGCGTTTTTCTAAGGCCTTGGCGCTGCGCATCATTGATCATTGCTGCTGGTTCTAATAACTCTTTGTGAACGTCCATGGCCTTGTCTTTGGCTTTATCAAGTTCATTAAGTGATTTGTGAGTGGTTGTGTACAAGTCTTCAAAATAAAAAGCTTGTTCTTTGATGATATTAAGACTTGCTTTTACCTCGTCGGTCATCGTGTCTCGAAACCATAAATATCCGTCGGTTGGGCTTAATTTTTTTAAATCGAGGTCGACTGTAGATTTGGTTTGAGTTGTGATGGCTTGTAATTTTTGATGAAAAACTAGACTATGGCTTTCAAAGTTATTGAGCGCCACTTCATAAAGACTCAGATTGAGTAATGCTTTATCATGGGCTTGTTGGACATTAAGAATCGCAGTCTGCGAATTGTCACTTGTATGATCTACAGTGGGTTTATTGCTGGTCTCTACCGAGTCTAAGTCTTGCGCGCCAATGTCATTTGAAACAGTATCAATCGATAGGGCACCTGATTCGGCGACGGTTTGTATTTGAGATCGCGGCGCGTTATTGAAGGCTAGATCAATACCTAAGCTTGTTCGAAGCGGTTGCTCAAGCTGCTCTACGCCATGGGCAGCAACTAATTGCAGTGGGGTTTTTCGAATAGACACGCCAGCTTTAAGCCAATTGTCGGCAGTTGACAACGGAAAGCCTGTAACAACTCTAGCCGGGTTATGATTGCTGAGAATAAATCGGCTTGCAAGCATTAATGAGTCTTTTTGGGGTGTATCCTGGGTGTTGGGCGTTTCGAAAATTGTTAAAATTTTTCGATCTGTGTCTGGGCATTGATGTAGAGTCCAGGTCTTCAAATTTTGATCAACTTGATTGAAACTTTGCTGCAGCCAGCCTTCTAATGAATGGGTTTTGAAAAGGTCTTTAATTTGATCAATTCGACCAGGAGCAGAGGCAATATGAGCCAATGCTTTAAACTCAATATCGATTTTTAAAGGTTTAGGTTGTTTATTTGGTTTAGAGTCACAACCGCTATACAGAGTTTGCAGTTGAATTGATTTAAAAAGGCTATATGGCGCTTGCATTGACAGGTTACTCGTGCCTGGGATAGTGCAGCCTTCTACCATGCTTTTTTCGATTTCAGCTCGCTGGTCTTTTTCAATGCGCTGAAGATAGTTCGGTTGTGCGACAACTTTTAACGATTGCTTTGCATCGGCGAAGACCTTTACTTGGCCAGCAGCTGTTGCTGCTAGAGTAACGCCAAACAAATGATCAGGAGCGCTCACGTGTGCAATATCATCAGATGACGTATAACTATTAGGCGGTGATACTTTCATACAAACACTCATAAAGGCAAAATGATAGATTTGAGCTGGATGCTATCATTGTGTTTGTAGGCATGGCAAGCAATTTAAAGAGTATTAGGCCTGACCCACCAGTAATGAAAGTTCTCGAGTGAGAAGCTGCTCATCGCCTAAGTTTTGCTGCATTAAATTACGCAGATGTTCAGCGGTCTCAATGGGCATTTGTTTGATCTGCAAGCCAGCTTTAGTGTCTATTAGATGTTTAATCACAACATCTAATTCAAAGCACACATCCGATGCTGATAATTGCACTTGCGCATGCCCCTGAGGGTAAGAGGCAAGCCTTGTTGGATCAATTTTAAGCGGGCTTTGCAACGTCACTAACAATCCATTAAAAGAAATATCGGCCAGCACACCAGTAAAGGTTTGCTCGGCAAACGTTAAAGTCACCTGGGCGTCGAATGGCACTCGCGCAAAACGGCGCTCATCCAGATTGGCAATAGGGTCGGTGGTATTGTTCATAAATATCCTTATATTTTGGTATCAAGTCGCTTTAACCAGCAATTAAAGGTTAGTGAGCTTATACTTTGGTCGCTTTGGCTGGCTCGCTTGTTCGCCATATTTTTTGCGCTTGTAAAGTTCGAACTCAGTATAGCTGCCTTCGAAAAACTCTACCTGCGCCTCATCTTCAAATGAGAGAATATGGGTTGCCACCCGATCTAAGAACCAGCGATCATGGGAAATAATCATCGCGCAACCAGGAAAAGTCAGTAATGCCTCTTCTAATGCTCGCAAAGTCTCTACATCTAAATCGTTGGTTGGTTCATCGAGTAAAAGTAGATTAGCGCCTTTTTGCAGTAATTTGGCCAAATGTAATCGATTGCGTTCACCACCAGATAGATCACCTACTCTTTTTTGTTGATCAGCGCCTCTAAAATTAAAGCGACCAACATACGCTCTTGAAGGCATGGATGTAGTACCAACTTGAATAAAATCCAAGCCGCCTGACACTTCATCCCAAACACTTTTATCATCGTCCAACGCATCACGACTTTGATCCACATACGCAAGAGTGACCGTTTCACCAATAGTGACCTTACCCTGGTCAGGTTGTTCTTCACCGGTGATCATGCGGAATAATGTGGTTTTACCTGCACCATTTGGCCCAATAATACCTACAATTGCGCCTTTGGGAATATCAAAGCTAAGGTTGTCATACAGCCAACGATCACCAAATGCTTTGCCCACATCATCAAATGTTAATACTTGGTCACCGAGTCGTGGTCCGGGTGGAATATACAGTTGTTGCGTTTCATTGCGCTTTTGAAATTCTTGGCTTGCTAATTCTTCGTATTGTTTAAGACGAGACTTACTTTTGGCTTGTCGTCCTTTTTGATTGGTTCTTACCCATTCAAGCTCTGATTTTAAAGTCTTTTGTAAAGAGTCTTCTTGACGTTTTTCTTGATCTAAACGAGCATCTTTTTGTTCTAGCCAGGCAGTGTAATTGCCTTTATAGGGGATACCCTGACCTCGATCCAGTTCTAAAATCCAATCAGCTGCGTTGTCTAGAAAATAACGATCATGCGTCACAGCTACCACAGTGCCGGAGAAGTCGCAAAGATAGCGCTCGAGCCAAGCCACACTTTCAGCGTCTAAATGGTTGGTGGGTTCATCAAGCAATAGCATGTCTGGTTTTGAGAGTACCAGTTGGCAAAGTGCTACTCGGCGACGTTCGCCACCAGATAAAGTTTCAATTTTATGCTCCCATGGCGGTAGTCGCAGAGCATCAGCTGCAAGTTCAAGGGTGCGCTCTACATCCCAACCATTAGCGGCATCAATTTTGTCTTGCAGTTGGGCTTGTTCATCCAATAATTTGGTCATAGCCTCATCCGACATAGGTTCGGCAAATTCCATACCTATATCATCAAAGCGGCTAAGCCAGGTGTTCAGTTCGCCGAGGCCTTCTTGAACTGCCTCTCGTACCGTTTGATTGTCCTTAAATTGTGGTTCTTGCGGTAAATAGCCAATTCGTAAATCTGGTTGAGCTCTTGCTTCACCTTGGATATCAGTGTCCAAGCCAGCCATAATTCGCAATACGGTGGACTTACCCGAGCCGTTCAGGCCAAGCACGCCAATTTTCGCGCCAGGAAAAAACGACAGTGAGACGTCTTTTAGTATCTGTTTTTGAGGTGGCACAATTTTGCCAACTCGATTCATCGTGTAAACATATTGAGACATAAGCCATCCTTTTCAAAATGAGAGTGTTGTTTGAAAGCGCTGCTGATAAAACTGTTGAATACGCTGCATGATCTGTTCATGATCAAGGCCAATATCTTGATGCAATTCTGTCACGTTGCCTTGTTCAATGAAGATGTCAGGAAAGCCAATTTGCAACAGGGGGATAATTTTTATTTGTTGATGCATCCATTCCAACACCGCGCTACCAGCACCGCCAAGAGTAGTGTTTTCTTCGAGACAAACAAACGCCTGGTGATGGTCTAACAGCTGCGACAAGCAATGCACGTCTAATGGCTTTACAAAGCGCATGTCGATGAGGGTGGCATTTAACGCCTCGGCCACAGGCTTAGCAAGATTCAAAGTGGTGCCAAACGCTAAAATTGCCAATTTTTGCCCTTGTCGAATTGTTCGCGCCTTGCCAATGGGCAAGGGCGTCAACTGAGCTTCAATGGGGTTATTTGGCCCTTGACCCCTAGGATAGCGCACAGCAGCAGGCCCCTCGTACATAAATCCTGTATGGAGCATTTGTCTGCATTCGTTCTCATCTGATGGTGTCATAATGACCATGTTGGGTATACATCTTAGAAAGCTTAAATCAAAAGCGCCGTTATGAGTAGCACCATCCGAGCCAACCAGTCCAGCGCGATCAATAGCAAAGAGTACATCTAAGTTCTGCAGCGCAACATCATGAATGAGTTGATCATAGCCTCTTTGCAAAAATGTCGAGTAGATGGCCACAACCGGCTTTTTACCTTCACAGGCCATGCCGGCTGCAAGAGTCACTGCATGTTGTTCTGCAATGGCCACATCAAAGTAACGCTCTGGATATTGCTGAGAAAAGGCAATTAAGTTCGAGCCTTCGCGCATGGCGGGTGTGATGCCGATCAATCGATCATCTAACTGTGCTTGGTCGCATAACCATTGACCAAACACATCACAATATTTGGGCGGTTTTGCTGGCTTAGGGAGGCTGGTAAGCTTGGTTTTTTTAGGCTCTATTTTATTAAGGGCGTGATAGCCAATTGGGTCTTGTTCTGCAGGAAGAAATCCTTTGCCCTTAGTGGTGACCACATGCAGTAATTGCGGGCCGTCAAATGATGTCAATTTTTCGATATAATGGGTCAGGGCTTCAAGATTATGGCCGTCAATTGGCCCTATATAATTAAAACCAAGCTCCTCAAAAAAATGACCATGACTAATTAAACTTTTGACTTGTTCTTCAGTTTTACGAGCAATTGTCATCGCCGTTGGGTGGGCCTCCAATACTTTTTTACTGCTTTCTTTTAAAGAATTATAAGTTTGGCTTGCCCAAATACGAGAAAAATAAGAAGACAGGCCCCCAACGCTTTCTGAGATGGACATTTGATTGTCGTTTAAGATCACTAATATATTGGCGTTGACGTCGCCAGCGTGAGACAAGGCTTCCATGGCCATACCTGCAGTAATGGCGCCATCGCCAATCACGGCCACATGCTTTGTGGTTTTGTTGTCAAGCTTGGCTGCAATGGCCATGCCTAAACAGGCACTAATCGAGGTTGATGAGTGACCCACGCCAAAAGTATCAAATGGGCTTTCAAGTCGGCTGGGAAATGCAGCGAGGCCATTTTTTTGGCGAAGGCTTGGCATCATATGCCGACGGCCTGTTAAAATTTTGTGCGGATAGGCCTGATGGCCAACGTCCCACACTAATTTGTCTGCTGGGGTTTGTAATACATGATGCAAGGCAATTGTGAGTTCAAGCACACCAAGGCCTGCACCAAAATGCCCGCCAGTTTGGCCTACGCAATAGAGTAATTCTGCACGAAGTTCGTCCGCAAGTGTCAGCAGTTGGCTTTGACTTAGTTTCGACAAATCATCAGGCGA
>Ga0115567_10005990_pt1 | contig 11693 bp, 10 predicted proteins | sample COGITO_mtgs_1204_2_FD_88679 | JGI IMG/M metagenome (GOLD analysis project Ga0115567, IMG submission 88679) | Pelagic marine microbial communities from North Sea - COGITO_mtgs_120412 | ecosystem: Environmental > Aquatic > Marine > Epipelagic | place: Germany:Helgoland, sampling site Kabeltonne...
CGCTTACCAGTGTAGCTCACTAACCAACCAATAATAGGCGTCATCACTAAAAACAACAAAGACAACTGCCAATTGACATATAACAGATAGCCTAATAGCGCAATCGCCAATAACCCTTCTTGCAGTAAGGTACGAATAGCATCAGTTGTGGCGCCTGACAATTGTTCAGTATTATAAGTGACAAGAGTTAAAATACGACCAGAGGATTGAGACTGATGAAAGCTGTAAGGTAAATGTAAAAGTTTATTGAATAATTCTCGACGTAATGACGCTACCACATGAATACTCACATAGGTCATCGCATACTGAGCAATAAAAGTAAACAGACCCCGTAATACAAAAATAGCCATGATTGCACTAGCAATTAACCAGCGTCGTTCATACAACTTTTGATCAACCGTCTCTAATAGCCATTCTAAAAGCTCAGCCCAAGCAAGCTGAGTACCAGCGGCAAAGGCAAAACCAACAAATGCCAGTAACCAACCATACCAGTATGGCGTTACATAAGTCATTAATCTGCGATAGGTTTGCCAAGCTGTAGGCGGTAAAGCTATAACTGGCGTTACAGGGGTTTCCATGATATCTATCCTGGTATTAAAGTGAAGCCGTCGCGTCCGCTTCGTGTGTGGATTCAGCTTGAGGCCTTGCCACGAGAATGTCACCAAGCTCTACACTTCGTTCAGAGCCGTCAATCTCGACTACATCTAATGACGATCTATTGCGCAAACAGGTTTGTAATCGATTTAAACCATAGCTCGCCATCAAAAGGGCTGAACCACTAACGCCACCAACGACCATAGTCACATTTGAAATCTGGCTTGGATTTGGTAGTTCTATTGTGGCCACTTCATCATCAAAAGTAGTATTGTCAAGCGATTGAGAAAATACCGAAGTATTATTGAATATTAAAGATGCATTAAAATTAAATCGACCTTGCAAGTTGGCTTGTGAAGTCACCTCACTTCCACCTACAAGATCTGCTGCAATCTGCGCGCCAAGAAACAAACTTAATCCAAAAATACCAAGCGCTGCTGTCACTTTTTGACTAGCTAACAAAGCAGTTTGAGCCATATAGTAAGAGGATGCAACCCATGGTTTTGCTTGAACAGCTTTACCTAATACTTTAAATCCACCTTCTCGATCGACCACTGAAACTAAGGTGCTCGATAATCCAATAATACTGCCAATAGACATTAAAGGTGCAAATAAAGTGGTCTGGATTTTATAGAGTTTTGAAGCAGGTATAAGCGCTTCGCCTTTGATTTGTAATGCCCCTCTTAGTTGATTTTGCACATTAATTGGTTTCTCAACTCGTATGGGTACAATTTTTGGTTGACCTGCTTCAATACCGTTAAAACCACTAGAAATAAAAGGCACTCTAGTTGTAATTAATCGTGCAGCATAACTAGACACTAAAGCTGTAGCGGCCATACGCTGAGCAAAAGCGAAGCTTGCATCTCGACCTTGTCGATAGGTTTTCAAAGGAAAAATAACCGGTTTTAGCTGAGTTTGTGCCATAACTTTTTCGCACTTTTGTTGAAATAATGGCATTCTTGATTTAGCTAAATAACCCGAGCCAAACAAACTATTGGCAAGCCATTGTGCCTTGGCTTGAGGTGATTGCCTGGCCAGAGTATTGGATAAACTAGGCTTCAATTGGCCTACTAATAGCCGATGACGAATATCTGTACACACTTGCAAGCCAACTTGGCCCAACATATGAGCTGCAATACCGCTCTTAAATAAGGCACCAATTAAACCAGCCGCACTTATATTCGAAATACGCACACCTGGTAGAGTTAGCTCTGCATCCACGTCATAACGTACACTTGGCGTCACTAAACCTTGAAATTTTGGATCGTCACAATTGTATTGGTGTTCGACTTGTAATTGTTGGGTATCTACTTCGGCGATCTGTAAATTATTTAAGCCATAAAAGGGCATCAAAGGCACACCGGCACGAAAAAGTTCAGCAGACATAGCCACACTCATGGCTGCAGAGCCCGCAATCGCAACACTAGATGTAAAACGCGTGACATTATTTAACCAAATAGGCAGCTTCAGTGCTTGAGGCTGGTGTTCTTGCTCGGCTGTAATAGGCTCCGAGGATGATGGATCCAACACAGCATTAATGAGTTGATTTTCTTCAAAGTCAGTTAATTGAGTCGATAACCAAGCCCCAACTGTGCGAATAACTTCCGCTAAAACAAGTCCACCAAAAAAAGTAGCAGGCTGCGAAGCTGCAATGGGGATCCCTGCCCGCGCTCGAAGATCCAGTGGCTCTCTTAGCGAATCTTCACACAAGGATTGTCCAGCTTTGTCTTGAATTTTGGTATCTAAACTAAGAATACTTTGTTGCGCGTACCCAACGTTAGCATCTGCGACAGCGTCTGCCACAATAAAACCAAGTGCCGTTAGAGATCGATAAACACCACTGGCCGTTTGTAAAAATTGACCAGTAGACGCAACGGCCACTTTTGATAAAAAACCAGCAGCTTGTACGGAACTGCTTTGACACATTCGGCCGATTCGATATATTTGATCGATCTGATGTGCCCGAGGGTATATATTCACAACAGCTAAATTTGACCATCGATTACTCACTCGCAAGCCTTGATCTGGACCAGATTGAACTACAGACGAATGAACAGCAACAGAATCAGTAATACCAACGACCACGACTACTTACCTTCTAAATAGAGCGCAAACCGAGTTTTGCATAGATCCGATCAATAGCTTTGGATGCAGAAACGCCCAAACGTTCCATTAATGGTACTTTTAATTCATAACGAAGTTTGTACACATCCCAATGCTCTGTTGCCTTCATTAAAAAATCTTGGGTTGTTGAAAGACTATCCACTAGCCGTAAACCTATTGCTTGCTCTCCATACCAATGCTCGCCTGTGGCCACTTGATCAATATTGACAGCAGGTCGATTACTCACCACAAACTTTTTAAAAAGCACGTGTGTTTCCTCTAAATCTTCTCGAAATTTTTCTCGTGCTTCGTCGGTGTTTTCTCCGAACAAGGTCAAAGTCCGTTTATATTCACCAGCTGTGTGCAACTCTAAGTCCACATCATTTTTCTTTAATACTCGGTTAAAGTTTGGAATTTGGGCCACAACACCAATACTGCCGATAATACTAAAAGGTGCGGCGATGATAGTATCTGCCACGCAGGCCATCATATAGCCACCACTAGCGGCAACCTTATCAATACCGACAGTTAAAGGATAGCCTGCATCTTTTATTCGCCGCAATTGGGACGCTGCAAAACCATAGGCGTGCACTAAGCCACCTGGGCTTTCAAGATCACAGAAAAAACCATCGCCAGGCTTTGCAATAGTTAAGGCTGCGTCAATAGTTTCAACCAATCGTTCTGAGTCTGATGCTTGCACATCACCATCAAATTTTAATGCAAAGAGCTTAGGTTTTGTTACAGTTTTCGCATCGTGATTTTTAGATTTTTTTTGGGCTTTCTTATCATTAGCATTGCTTTTTAACCATGCTTTATATGCTTTTTTATCTAAGACATGGGCCATCATTAAATCTTCTGTGTCCTCTAACGTTTCGTTATAAGACTCAATCACTAAGTCACCTTTTGACGAACTCTTGCGTTGAGTGCGCATTGCCGCACCAGCGATAAATGAAACAATAATAAGTGTGGTACATAAAATTGTAATTGCTTTCGCTAAAAATAATCCAAACTCAAATAAAAATTCCATCGTTAGAGCACTCCCTCTTGTCTTTTCAATTCTTGATACCAGACCACCATAAAACGCTCAGTAATAACTTGCTCAATCCCAATAGCTTCGTCCACCGGACAAAATAAAGACACAATCATAACATCGTTGCCGATCTCTGTTGTGGCGATTCGAATTTCAGGATCGGGACCGGTCAACTCAATGCCTAACCGCTTTTGAATTAAACCTTGATACCGCTCAGCAACATCTCGAAAATGGGCACAAGCTTTAAGAGATGCTTTAAGGATAATTGGCCGTAAAGTACTAATATTCACAAGAGGCGGTCTTACGATATGAAATCTGTGCAATACATATCTGCGCATAAAATGCAGCTTTTTAACGACATGGAGTAAAAAAATAGAATTAGGCAACTCAAGCGTTTTGCCAGTAAAATCATAATTGCCATTGGCGGCGTCTATGTCCAATAAGGTCGTGCTCACCCAGTTTCGATCAACCACTTCACCAGTATGACCATTGACTTGAATCCAATCCCCAACACTGAAGGGCCGAGACGCAGCATGATAGACGCTACCAACTAAACACAAAATAAATTCTTTAAAAGCAATGACAATCGCCACTAAAAAAGCTGCGATTGAAAACACAAAGTCTTGTAACTCACGCAACCAGATATAAAATAACGATAAAACTAATAATAAAGTAATCCAATTTTTTATATTAGAATGCCACCGACGCTGGCTATCTGTAAATAAATCTGTGCGATAGCTCACCCACCACAGTAACAACGACCGAGCCAACATAAAAACCAAAAATACCAAGATTGATAAGAGTACATGCTTGTCGATGGGAATGGAAAATTCAGGCACCACTGACCTCACTCACTAAATAATTACTGACAAAGTCTTCAATACAGACTGTTGCATAACTGCCGACTGGTAACCAAAATTCAAAATGCAGAGAAGAATTGCTATCATTTCGCTCAAGTCGAACCTTAAACTCTTTTGGCTTTACAATTAAAGCTCGTCGGCTGCTGGTTTGCAATTTTAATAAGACTTTAATTCCATCAGGTGATAGCTGCTCAAGTACCGACTGCTCTAACTCAGCAATTTTAGCCGAAGGCGTCACACCACCGGCACCAAATAACGGCCCTGTCACTACGATATCGTGTTGCTTGGCCCGAGCGACTATGTTTGGTAAATCGTCATCTTCAGTCACAATAAAAACTGATTTGGAACCCACCAATTGCACCACGTCACCGACTTGAGGTCGACACCATAACTGCAACTGGCTCTTGCGTACTTGCACCAGCTGGTTAAATAAAAAAGATCTTACTTGAGAACAAGTCCACGCTTGTTTAGGTTTCAATCGAGTGGGATTAATTTTTTTAGGCATGGCAGTTAAAGCTGCATCTAAATCAGTAAGGCTTTGAATGCCGAGAAACCGCTGCTCGCCGAACAAGTTAACAGTGCCCAATGCCATGATACTTCGAGCGCTAGCATCAAGTTTTGACTGAGATATGTGGTCACCGGAGCCAGCCTCAAGCACGGCTTGTACACGAAAAAAATTGCCGTTGTGACAACCAGTTTGGCATTTTTTTTGATGAACTTGTGCTTGCAGTACGACTAATGACTCGCCTTCATACAAAGGCGATTGCGTTAGAAACTTCGCTACAACCTGTGGCGCACTCAACTGAACGGTAGTAGCAGTGCCTGGTAGGCGTAGGCTAAACCATTGCTGAGTCACGGCATGCTTATCTTTCTTGCCAGCATACTGAATATCTCGAATATTAACGTTAAACGCTTTGGCGAGGATTGATCTTACGATGTCCGTGGTAAGTAAGCGTTTTTCAATCCAAAGCCATAAATGCTCACCTGCATTATTAAGACTGACTTGCATGTCTTCAATCACTTGAAAATGCTCAGGTACGCTCTTTAGGCGTATAGGTAATAATGCGCTATCGTATAGCTGTGTATTCACGTTTTACCTTCATCTGGACTATCAAGTAACGCTTTTAACCCCGAAAAAGGAGAAGGCTTTTTGTTATCGTCAACGATAGTTATAGGCTTATCCACAGCAATAAGCGGCTGGCACTCACCAGGATTGTGCTTTGGAAAGATCGGCAAAGCCAATAAAATATCGTCCTCGAGCATATCAACAAATGTGACATCTTGACCATCAAGAAGGAGTGGCTCGTAATCTTCTGGCACGGAAGACTCTTGATCCTCACGACTAATATGCGCCAAACGAACATCAATTTTTAAATGTTTTACAAACGGGATTAGACAGGCTTGGCAACGCATGGGCAGCTGGCCACTCAAGCTACCGTTAATCAGTGATAGCCCACTTCCCGGACAACGTTCAAATTGCAACTCACCATAAAAACGAGGCACGGCTGGTAAGCCAAGCGCTTGAACATCTGCTGGATACACCAGCACTTCATTTACGCCCTCAATCGGCCCAGTAAAAGGCGCTCCCTCAGCCACACTGTATAAGAGTGCAACATTAACCCTTGGTAAATCGCTTACTGCCAGATCAACTGCGTATGCCATACTGGCTTTTGCTGCACTTTTTATATTAACGTGAATCATAAAACTTCCACCAACTTTCGCTTCTGCACTTAGCTCGCCTACTCATCTAATCTCGCGTATGATTATGCTCTCATTTAAAAATTTTTTACTATTCAATTTATTTAAGAGCGACCAAACAATGCATGCAAATGAAAAAAATAATCAGCCCCCTTTATACCTGTTGTTAGCCTCTATGTCGAGATATCGCGCCCAATGCCTCAGTAAATACCCAATTGAGTTTAGTCAATGGTCTCCTAATATTGACGAATCACCATTTAAGAATGAAACGCCTGAGGCTTTAGTACTTCGACTGGCTCACGTTAAAGCCGATGCAGGGCTGCAATGGATTGCAGCCCTGGCGCGCAAACAAAAGAGTAGCCCTGTATACAGTCATGTTTTAGGGTCTGATCAAGTGATGGTACTAGGCGATGTAATGATTGGCAAACCCCACACTCACGGCAAAGCCATAGCTCAATTACAGGCAATGTCCGGACAGCTGGTGCGTTTTTACACAAGCCTTTGCGTGCTAAATCGAGCAGGAGAATTTAAAACTGGTATAGAAATAACTGAAGTTCAGTTTCGTGAACTGGATGACTCACACATTATTCAATACCTCCAATTAGAACAGCCTTTTGATTGTGCAGGTAGCTTTAAGTCAGAAGCGGGTGGCGTAGGCTTGTGTCACTCCATTACAGGTCGTGATCCAAATGCGCTGGTTGGATTGCCGATGATTTTACTCAGTGACTTATTGCTTGAATTTGGCTACTCGGTTTTTGGTTAGCGCTGTAAATAGTCACTAACAGAAAAAGCAAGTTCTAGCGATTGATCAAAATTTAGGCGAGGATCGCATTGCGTCCGATACCGTTGCTCCAAACTAGCTTCATCTAAACCGAGAGCGCCTCCTAAACATTCTGTCACGTTTTCGCCCGTCAATTCTAAATGAACACCACCTGCCACGGTACCAAGGGCCTTATGGGCATCCAAAAATCCGCGAAGCTCTGCAAAAATACTGTCAAAATGACGAGTCTTTCGACCTTGCTCGGCAGTAATAGTATTACCATGCATAGGATCACAACTCCAGATGACTCGCTGCCCTTCCTGCTTAAGTCTTCGTACAAGCGGATCAAGCTGATCTTGCACTTGATCTGCTCCAAAACGAGCAATCAATGTCAGCTTGCCCGGTTGATTTTTGGGATTCAATCTTTCACAAAGTTTGAGCAAGTCATCCACTTGGATACTAGGACCAACTTTCAAGCCAATTGGGTTAGCGATACCACTTAAAAGCTCTACATGAGCGCCATCTAGCTGTCGTGTTCGGTCACCAATCCAAACAAAATGAGCAGACCGGTTATACCACTGTCCAGACTCTGGACACTGTCGTATGAATGCCTGCTCATAAGGCAAGAGTAAAGCTTCATGGGAGGTGTAAACTCGAGTCTCTCGTAGGTGAGGCGAATCTATTGCAATACCACAAGCTTTCATAAATTTAAGGGAATGTTCAATCGTTTTTGCAAGAGATAAATAGCGTTGTGTGCTTGAGTACTTTTGTGCAAAATCTAAATTCAGCTGATGAATAGCTTCAAGGTTTGCAAGCCCACCTTGTAAAGCTGACCGCATCACGTTTAAAGTTGTCACTGAAAGCTGATAAGCGGTCAGCATACGTTCTGGATTTGGCAAACGTGTCTGCTCATCAAATACCAAACCATTGATAATATCGCCTCTATAACTTGGCAGTGACTGATCGCCTTGTTGCTCAATACCGCTAGAACGAGGCTTTGCATATTGGCCAGCAATTCTGGCAATTTTTACCACTGGCAATTGTCCGCCGTAGGTCAATATGACCGCCATTTGCATCAGTACTCGTAATGTTTTTTCTATTGACAATTCACTATGATCACTAAAACTTTCCGCACAATCACCGCCTTGCAGTAAAAAAGCTCGACCCTGTTCCACTTGCGCAAGCTCTAGCACCAACTGATTGATTTCACCAAAAGCGACCAATCCAGGCTTTGCAGCAAGTTGCTGTTGGACTTGGTTTAAATGATGTTGATCTTGGTATTCAGGCTGTTGTAAACAGGTTTTATTCTGCCAGGATGTAGGCGTCCACAGGTTTTGAGTTGATTGCATATCTGACAAGTACCCCTTGTACTTTTAAAAAAATATTTACCATCTATCCTGCCAAAGACTATCACCAAATTTTTGATCTACTGGTGCATAAAACCAGCTTGCTTTTATATTGGCTTGTGCCGCCATTTTACTGTGGAGCCCAGGATACACTAATAAATAAGACTGTTGTTTATCCATCTGCTCTATCTCAAAATAACGCTCTATAGAGACAGTTCCTATGTCGAGATGACGCACAATTCGAAGCTCTAAATAGCCTCTACCACATTTTATATAAGCACGATCCCCCCAGAAAAATAAAGTACCGACGGGATGCGCATCGAACGCTTGTTGTAACTTTTCTTCTACAGTATTACAAACGATGATCTCTAAAATTTGTAAAGGCTTGTGTTTTGCTACACTGACCAATAGTCCAGGCGCCAAACCACTGCTTCTCGCCCGTGCTTGTGCCTCAAGTACTGACGCTTTTTGCCTTGGATTAAACCAAAAATCTCGCATGCGTCGCATAGGTGCTTTGATACCATTAGGATCATTACCGTACAGCGGTACATTGGACCCATCAAGCATGGCGATAAACTCATTTATTAACTGCAACATGAGCTCATTATAGCGTGCTAAAATCCACAGTTCAGTGGCGTTTGCTGGTAGGGGCGCAGATACCTGATGCATAATATGGCCCGAATCAAATTGAGTTACGATTAGATGGGCCGATACACCAAAAATGTCATCAGCCATCTCAATTGGCTTGGTATGCGGCGCGCCACCAGGGTAATTTGGCAACAGTGAAGGGTGAAAATTAACAGCAGCTACTGACGCGAGCTTAAACACTCGATCAGGAATTTTACGGTAAAAATTATATGACAAAATATAGTCAGGTGCGAATACAGCCGCCTCTCGAAAAAAGTCATCAGCATGTATATTTCGAATAAACTGGAAACGTAAAATTCTAGAGTGATCGACCAGAAGAGTTTTAATTTGATCATACACGTTTGCGGTGCCACACACGAAAATTTGGGCTCCAATATCAATCAGCGGCTGTAATAATTCCATGGGCTTGGCTAAATCAAAAGTTAACAGCAGAAATTTACTTTGCGCAGCTGATTTTGTTTTTATGTATTCACCTAATAAAGGTAATCGAGACTGCATTAAAAACTCCCACTACTTGTATATTAATTATAGTCATCAACGCATACTGGCTGCACTCGATAACTCATTGTCAATAATGGCCACCAAGAAATACGACAGTTTTGCGACCATCAAGAAAAATACGACGCTCTAAATGATATTTAACCGCTTTTGACAAAGCGATGCATTCATTATCTCGCCCCAACCGAATAAGTTCTGATGCCCGATAATTATGATCAACCCGGGTGATGATTTGTTCAATAATCGGACCTTCATCAAGGTCAGAGTTAACATAGTGCGCTGTGGCACCAATGTATTTAACACCACGCTCATACGCTTGGTGATAAGGCTTAGCACCCTTAAAACTAGGTAAAAAACTATGATGTATATTAATACAACGGCCTTTTAAGGCCACACAGACTTGATCAGATAAGATTTGCATGTATCGTGCAAGCACTACCAATTCTGTTCCAGTTTCATCGATTAATTGCAAGAGCGCTTGCTCTTGCTGATGCTTAGTCTTAGGGGAGATCGGCAAATAATGAAATGGAATATCTTGAGCTGTTACCTGGGATCGAAGGTCTTCATGATTTGCAACCACAGCCACAATATTCATCGGTAATTCGCCCTTACTTCGACGATACAATAAATCATTTAAACAATGATCTTGCTGTGAGACCATGATCATTACTTTGGGTAAAATGTCCGGGTCGAAAATTTGCACGCTTAATTGGTATTTCGCAGCAATAGGGCTAAAGCCGTTTTCAATAGTATCTACCGTAATTCCTGAGATGGGCGGCAAAGAAAAAACGCTACGAAGAAAAAAAATTTCAGTGTGATCGTCATCGTATTGTTCAAGGGAGTGGATATAACAATCTGCCTGAGCAAGATAACCGCTGATAGCCGCGACAATGCCCTTACCAGCTTTACAAGTGGCATTTAAAACGTATTTCTTTAAGTCCTGCACGAAAGAACATCCTATTCTAAAATGAGTTTAAGACAAGGTAAGCTCATATCGCGCTAGTAAGATACACGCAAACTCACATTAATCAAGTGTTGATCCAATTAACTTTTTCATTTTATTCATGGCGTTTTTTTCAAGCTGACGGATTCGCTCTGCTGACACCTGATACCGATCTGCCAATTCATGCAAAGTAGCCTTTTTATCCATAAGCCAACGCAAACGTAATATTTCTTGACTACGCTCATCAAGCTGGCCAAAAGCCTTGGACAATTGCAAGCCTTGTAATGCATCTGTTGCTTCTTGCTCCACCTGCTGTGCCGGATCATAAGTATGATCTTCTAAAAATAATGCTGGCGCTACTTTTTGCGACTCACTATCTTCATCATAGTCTTTAGGCCCGTCAAATGCATAGTCGTAGGATGATAATCGACCTTCCATCTCTCGTACGTCAGATATTTTAACGTTTAGATCCTGCGCAATCACCTGGGCTTCTGCGTCACTCAAAGTAGCGAGGGACTTTTTACGACCACGTAAATTAAAAAATAGTTTTCGCTGAGCCTTAGTTGTAGCAACGCGCACAATCCGCCAATTCTTAAGAACAAACTCGTGTATTTCAGCCTTAACCCAATGCACAGCAAAAGTCACCAAGCGCACACCAACTCGGGGATCAAATCGTTTGACTGCTTTCATTAAGCCTACATTACCTTCTTGAATAAGATCCGCCTGACTTAAACCATAGCCGGTATAACCTTTAGCCACATGCACAACAAATCTAAGATGTGAAAGTACTAACTTACGAGCTGCATCCACATCACCGTCATAATACAGTCGTTCAGCAAGCATTTTTTCTTCTTCAGCAGTTAAAATTGCTATTGAGTTTACGTTATGAATATAAGTTTCAAGGTTTTCCCCCGGCACTAAAGAAGGCGAAATTTGCAGTGCGTTTGCTCCAAGGCTGGTCATGTGCGCAGTCCCCTTTCTATTGTAAGCTTTATCTAGGGCCTACATGCCCTATGTTCAACGTGCCATAATACTCTATTTCACAAGCTTACAGCAAGGTTCAATACACAATGGTGCTACCAAGTTCTAGTGTCAAATTAATTTATAATATCTTCGTTTTAGCATAGACAACAATTTTCTCTTAATTATACGCCAAAACACTTGACGCTTATGCGGCTATAAAAGCTAAATAAGCATCGAAAAAATAGAAGAA
>Ga0115567_10005992_pt1 | contig 11692 bp, 14 predicted proteins | sample COGITO_mtgs_1204_2_FD_88679 | JGI IMG/M metagenome (GOLD analysis project Ga0115567, IMG submission 88679) | Pelagic marine microbial communities from North Sea - COGITO_mtgs_120412 | ecosystem: Environmental > Aquatic > Marine > Epipelagic | place: Germany:Helgoland, sampling site Kabeltonne...
AGCGTCAAAAAGCAACTATTAACATTAAACGTAGTGAAAAGATGATTGGCTTCAAGGATCTGTACCTTTCCTCCAAATCCCGTCTGCGGCGTAAGAGAAATAAAGTAATTCCCGTTAATTCGGGTTACTTTTTCTTTCTCTTCAAAAAACTTTGCTTGTTGTAATTCAATCGATAGGTTTAAATGTCATTAATGTAACAGCTCACTATGAAGCAGCTTTTAATTCCAATTCTTATACTTGCCATACTATTGGTGGGCGGATGCTCTAATGATCCTTGTTCCACAAAAGAGCAATGTCAAGAAAATATTAAGAGTTCCGTGTCAGAATTGCGGGTTATAAATGGTGCTTTCTATTCTGAATACAGTGATAAACTTGAGGCTGAACTGGTTTTCTACTTAGATAGTCTTAAGTTAGTTGAACTGCATCTGGAAAGATATGGTGAGGATAATTTAACTACCAATTATACGTTAGGGAATAAGACGCTAGTTCACGACATTCCAATTACTTATTCGAGCATCCCACCGTTGTATTACCATACTTATCGTTTGGAGAGTGACTTGCTAATTATTGAATCAGACCATCTGGAGAAGGCAATTTATTTCGAGGGAGAATATTCACAGGAAGAATTAGATTCATTTTTGACCAAATATAATGACTTAAAGGAAAAGATAGAGAAAAATCCGGAACATTATGAAAAATATAAGGGTTTTGTCGAGACGAACATGATTAAACTAGATGCTAGATACCGGTATATCCTAGAAGCCACATCATCTTAACTTGACAGTTATTTTCTTTCGTGAGGATTAATTTTTTCAAATAATTTTACTCATATACCCGTCTGCGGCGTGATAGAAAATCGGTAATTCCCGTTAATTCGGGGTTACTTTTTCTTTTTATTCTCATTAGAATATTAAAATTTTACATCCTATGGACAAGATTTATATTTGATGAAAGTAAATAAAAATGGTGAGATGGTACTATTGGCTGATTATTATTCCCGTATGCTTATTTTCCCTTCTTGTAGTAGTCGCATTTATTAGTGGGATAATCGATGGTGTAACTGGTAATTATTCAACTGTGTGTCCAGCTTCATTAAAATATGAGAGTATTGCGAGAGGTGATACCTTTTCTAAAATAGGTGACTCAATAATTTATTCGGCCGATGTGGGAGATATAACGGAAAGAGTTGAGGAATTTCGTTTAATAATTAATCAATCACCTGTCGGGGATATTTATCAGAGGATCTATTACCTTCAAGATTACAATTCAATGCCCCTATACGCTGTTTGGCACGAAGGTGGAAATTATTCTATTTTATTGGGAACTAAAGAAATAAGCAAGAGGTATCAGGAAGTTAAGAGCTTACAGACCATAGCAGGTAATATAGTGTATGGTGCAAAAGAAAATGGAGAATGGTATGTTTATGTAAATGAATCCAGGATGGGTCCGTATGATTCCATTGGATCAGTAGTCGAAGTAAATGGTACTCATGCATATGCATTCAAGAAGGGTAGAAAACTGGCAATAGTTCATGGAGAAGATCAACTGGAAACTCAAGCAGGTTATAAGCTAAATGAAAATCCAGAAATGTATGGTGCATCTGGAGTTTCTTTAATTGAAGTTGATGGAAATCTGGTATACAAAGTGTATAAGAATGATAAGGAATATATTTTATTTAATGACCAGTTGCTGGGTGAAAAATATGAGGATATTTATGAGATGAACCTCATTCGAGGTGAACTTGCTTACCGAGCAAGGCTTGGTGAAACCATAGTCCTAGTAGTTGGGGATGATGAGTATTCCTTTCCAAATGAGAATGTATTTATTCTAGATAATCTAGGCGCATCAAGTGGGTATATATACACCAGGAATCATGATTCTCAGTGTTATCAGATCTATTCTTTGGATGATCTTGAGTTAGTATGGAGCGATTGTCAAACAACATTTACACAAATTTCAGGAGTTAGAGCAATGCAAATAGATGGTCATGAAATCTTTGTTATAAAATATGAAGATCCCGGCAGTTTCTCAGGTATAACTCCAAGACATGAAATATTAATCGGTAGTAGGAGTTATGGTCCGTTTAGAGGCGTAGGTTCAATTAAATTTATTGACGAAGATCTATTTGCTCAAGTTAATTGTATTAATTCAGATAGAGGATGGACTGATAGTGAGATAATAAAATTAAAGACATAATTTTACTGTCCTTCGGAGTATAGTCCCATCTGCGGCGTAATGTCTAAGGCTTTGGCCTTGGGCTTTTATTCTTCTAATTATTTCTTGCTAAGAATTCTGCATAAGCACCATATCCTACCTTTAGAATATCCACTGCCCTTGCGGGTAAGTCAAGTGAGAAGGGCAAGGCAATTACATCTTCTTCGAATTGAACTCCAAATATGAAGAATTTTTCAAGTGCTCCTATTACATTAGCATGCTGTGATTCTCTTGGAGTATTTACTTTTGTAAGAAGTGATGAATTCTTTTGGATTGCTCTAATTGGAGGCTCCTCATGTTCTAGTGTGATTCTTACCAGTGTAGAATCATGAATACCAATAATATGAGATTTCATTGCCATGGGAGCAATGTAGGCAATTCCTTTACAATCTCCTGCAAAGTAATCCTGTGGCACGCCAATACCGTAGCTTTGATTAAAAATATCCATTAATTGTGAGAATGTAATCATACTTTTAACGTTTCTGAGGGCAAAAACTATTTATATTGGATAATTAGAAGATTATTATGAGTCACTTTGTTCGAAAGCTGCAATTAACCCTTTTTGGCATTCTTTTTGTGTTTATGATGCTTCTTTCTCTTGGAGTATTTGCAATGGACAATCTTACAGAGCGTGATAATTTTATTGAGGTCGTGGATAATTCTACGTTTGCACACTATGATACGGATTATCAATGTACATTTTTACAATGCATGTTTTCTGCAGAATCTCGGTATATGGTTATTAGCGCTGAGGGAAATGGATTCTATGATAGAATTAAGTTCTTCTTAATTTTGGGCGTCATTATTTCTGCTGCTTTGTTCATGCTCTACTCACATGCGGTTCATACGTCTCTGAGAAATATTGGGATTCCTCTGATTGCTACAGGTCTTTTGGTCTTTGTCCCCACATTGATTCCTAGAATTAGTAATCAATATATCGATGTAAATGAGGTTATTAATCTTCTTTTTACGCCAATCATGTATCCGCTCGTAGGTATTTTGGCTGCAGGAATTGGTCTTATCGTTGCATCTTTTGTACTATCGAAAGACGTTGAACCTATTCGAAAGAAGTAAGGTACTCAACGTATCCTTTTTCTTCTAGATTATCTTTGTGTATAAAATCTACTGATGCTGAATTAATGCAGTACCTTAGTGTATTGTTTGGTCCGTCATCGAATACATGACCCAAGTGTGAATCAGAACTTATTGATCTGAGTTCAATTCTTGTGTAGAATAATTTATTGTCCTCTTTTTCTTTAATTGAGTGATTGTTAATTGGTTTTGTAAAGCTAGGCCATCCAGTACCACTAACGAATTTATCGTGTGATGAGAAAAGTGGTTCTCGAGTAGTGAGATCAACATAGATTCCAGGTTCTTTGTTATCCCAGTATGCATTATCAAATGGCGGCTCTGTTGCATCTAGATGGGTCACTTGGAACTGCAGCGGTGTTAGTTTTTTCTTAGTGTGATTGTTCCAGATTTCTTCTAGAAATTGATCTCTTCCTGAGAAGTATCTGTAGTATTTATACTTTGCTTCGTTCTTTTTGTAATAATCTTGATGATAGTCTTCTGCTTTATAGAAGGCAGTAAACGGTGTTATTTCTGTTTTGATTGATGTGTTGAAAATGTTTTGTTGTTCTAATTCTGTTTTTGACTTCGTTGCTATGATTAATTGTTCTTGAGAGTGATAGAATACTGCAGGTCTGTATTGTTCCCCTCTATCAATGAATTGTCCTTTATTGTCTGTTGGATCATGCGTTTTCCAGAAAGTATCGAGAATAGTTGCGTAATTTGTTATTTGAGGATTGTAATACACTTGTACTGATTCTGTATGCGTTGTTGCTCCTGATGACACTTGTTTGTATGTTGGGTTTTTTATTATCCCTCCAGCATAACCAGATATGACTTCTTCTACACCTTCTATTTTTTCAAGATCTGATTCAACGCACCAAAAACATCCACCAGCCAGGGTTGCAATTTCTAATTCAGATGTGTCTAGAGATTCTTTATCAATTGGTTTTGGTATAAAAATAACTAATAGAACTATAAGAAAAATTATAGGAAGATATTGTTTCATAGTCCAATACTAGCGTTGAGATTTAAAGATTTTATCCTTATTTTCTCTGATAGAGATTTAGAAATGCTTTAAGTTGTGTTTTTAGTAGCTTTGTATCGTTTGACAATTCATCTGTGAATCTTGAAATATGAAGCCTATAGAGGAACTTGTCTGCAGCCCATCTCATGAAGAAGCCCATTGGATTTCTTTCCCATCTCTCACCATATACTTTAGATACAAATGATCTGAATTTAACTCTTATATCGCCTTGCTGGATTGTTTTCTTAACACCCTTAACTTCAATTTCAATATTTTTGATGTCATGAATCATTATTTCCATGAACATGTGAAATTTAAGAAAATCTGATACGTACTTTTGAGGTTCAATGTCTACTTCAACTACTCTTCGTTCTTCAGTACGTTTTTCATAGTGACGTTTTTCTCTAGGATCGTAGTGATGATTTTTGAAGAATGTATCTATAAGAATCCAAAACTCTTTGATTTCAAATGGTCCAGAGTATTCAACAAAGTCGTCAAATACTGCATATTCTTTAATTGGCATCTATCTTTTTGCTCCTCTTGGCAAGGTTTGATCAAGTTGTTCACGTACAAATCTTTGAAATTCTATGAGTTCATAGTACACTTTATCTTGTTCTATGATTATGAATTTATAAAATAGTATGAATTTTAGCAGGAAACGATGTAATGATTGTAGGAAAGGAGTACTGAAGTGATTTTCATAGTCCAGATGCATTTTTGCGAGCATTTCAAATTTAATCTTAATGTCCCACATTTTCTTTTCTTTTCCACCTGATTTAACAACGATTTCTTTTATGTCCCAGGATCTGAAAATAAATGAAATTTCTGTTTTTCGATAGCCACTGTCTCTTCTTGTTCCATTCATACGCCATTCCATTTCAGGAGGTTTGAATTTATGTAGTGTTTCTTGTACGAGAAAGCCTCTTCGTAGGAACCAGCCATAGACTTCTGAATAGAATTTGTCAAAATCTATGATACCGGCATGATTTACTCTAAGATCTAAGACGTTAAAAGTTTCTGGCATGGTTCAGATAGGGTGTTGTGGGTATTTAAATGTTGCTAAAGAAGAATGTTTAAATATGGAAACTCCATAAATTTGTATGAATAGAAAAAATAAGGTGATTATCAGTTCAATTGTCACCATTGCGGTATATGTAGGGGTTTACTTTCTGCTTATCTCAGGGGCTCCTGAAGTCCTCAGTAGTTTTTATGTATCAGTAATCATGGGAATTGTTGCCCTAGGTATTGGAGCTGGAATTAATACACTTGGCCAAAAGAAAGGTTGGGAAACTAAAAAAACAAATATCGCCCAACTTGTTGCGGCAGGTATCCTATGGCTTAGCTTTGGATGGCTTGTTTTACTTGGTCAAATGGTTGGACAGTACTTAACAGAAAAGGAATAGATAGTGACTAATATACTTGGAGTTGATATTGATTTTTCCGGGATAAAAGCAAAGGATTGGATTCTTTCCTTTTTGATCACTTTTTTTTTGGTGGTTGGACCTATAATCCCTCTTGCGAATCTTGGGATAGATATTTCTTCAATTGATATGAGTAATGCTTTTACCTTTCTCATACTAGTACTCGGTACTTTGCTTGCGCTCGTTTTGCGAGATAGAAGAGAAAATGGTTCTTCAAGTTTGCAAAGCATTGCAATTGGCGGCTTTATGTGCATCATCATATTCTATATGGTACTAGGAGGAATGTTCTTACTTAACCCTCCTGATGCCGCTCGTGATGAAGTTGTGCTTGCATATTCAGACACTTATGAAAAATATGAGCGTGAATATGAACTCATCGAACATACTGCTAACTTACTTCGAGCAAAGATGTACCAAGAGAATTTTACTGAAGTTCATAGATTAATTGATGAAGCTGATGAGAGAACGTTTACATTTTATTCACACTTTGATCATGTATGCGATTTGGCAAGTAACTTGAATGTGAGCACTAAGGAAGTTGTTCAACTCGGTGATATGGGTCTATATTGTTTTGATCAAGAACTCTATAAAAGCTGCTACACGGAAGAATCGGCAACACTTCGCGTATTTGTTGATTTTATTTCTGAGGTTGCATCTAAAACACACGATGATTGTTTGGGTTTACTTGAAGAGATTAAATTATCTGAAGCATGTACCAATGTTGGATTTACTGGTGAAGAAATGTATGAAGGCGTGAGTGAAATTTGTGTATTGCTTGAAGAGCAATAGAGAATAATATTCACAAAAACCTTAAATAGTTGTTTTCTTATTTTCTAGTATGAGATATGTTATTTTACTTGGTTTATTATTATTGCTTGCTGCATGTAGTACTGAAATGCAGGTTGAGAATGATACTGTTGAAGTGCCTGATGTTGTAGAGCCCGAAGAGGTTGTTGTAGAAGAAGTTGCTGAACTTTGTGAACCTGATTGGATTTGTGGTGATTTTGGGGAATGCGTTGATGGCATGAAGGAACGTAAATGTGCTGATGCTAATGCGTGCGGAACTGATGCTGGAAAACCAGATGTTTCTGAAGCATGTATTCAGTGCGGGAACGGTATTTGCGAGGAAGGAGAATTCTATGACATATGTCCTAGCGATTGTAGAGGAATTTTAGATTCTTTTTCTTCTGCAAGTATTGATGATTTGCAGCCGGATAAATTCACCTATTTACAAATTGAAGTTGATAAGGTGATCGACAGAAATGCTTCAGAGTTGTTGTTGGATGACGATGATGAAGATGATTTAGTAAATGTCACGGAGTTTAATGAAAAGCACAAAATTCTATCAAAAAGCTATAAATTTAAACCATATGGGAGGTATAAGGATGCCCTAGCCATGTTCACTTACAAAGGAGAGAATTACTCTGAGCTACATACAATATTTTTTGAAGAATTCAAGACCGATAGCGTGGAGTATTATTGGGTATGTGATCGAATGATTTATGACGATATAATCGAAGAGGACATAAGAGATCCGGCTTGTAGAAGGGGAATTAAGAAAATTGTCTACGCAACTCCAAGGACATATAGTTACAAAGATATTACTTATCAGTTAATTCGAGATGATCCTAAAGTCCTGGGCGAACCTTACTTGAAAAAGTGTAGAGGTTCAGGTTCCTACCATCGGGCCTTCATCTCAGTTGAATCAGCCCAAACTATCCATACTATATATTTCAATGATTGTTTTGAATTTGAAACTGTTCAAACCTTTTTGGAAAAATATTTCGAGATGTTTGAATAGAATTTTTTACTTTTTTCTTTCTTTATATTAAAATAATGTTAAAAAAATAAGAAAAGATTACTAAGCACTAAAATGTAATCAGTACTTCTGAATCTTTGCCGTACCGTTTCTTGAGATCATCGAAGATTGCTTGCTTGATGTAGACTTTTTCAGGTATCTTCACGGTTGCAAGTGCTTTTTCAAGTTCTTCAAGTGATGCTTTCTTTGCAGGTCCAAGTGATCCATCTGCTTTTATTTTAGCTTGATGTACGAGCTTTTCTTGCGCGTCAATATCATCTACAATAAATGCAATGTCACCTAGAAGGGTTACTTCTGCAAATTTCTCACCATGCCGTACTCTGATTTTAGTCTTCTCAATTTGTCTTCCACGTTTTGCTTGAATGAAATCAATGATCATTCTGAGGAATGCTTGAGAGTCTCTTCGCACTTTATCCACTTCTGCTTTGGTTAATTTACCTGCATCGTGGTCTTTTTTAGCTTTGAGAATTGCTGTAAGTTTTCTTGTTGACTTTTCAGGCATATGCCCTGTTGCTACAAGATTATTTTTGAATTTCTCTTTGACATTTTCATCAGTTACTTTTTCAACGCCTTCAAGTTTTAATGCGTCTCTGATTATTGTCATAGTATTCTCATAGATCTTTTCAACACTGCCTTTTTGCTTTTCAGATTGAATTTCTTCAAAGAGTTTCTTGATACGCTTAAGATACTTTGCTGCACCTTTTAGGAGCACGTCGATTTCTTTTCCTGTAATCTTCTTTGTTGGATCGTGTTCTAGTTGTTTTCTTGTTAAGATAATTTTTTCTAAGATCTTTATGTATTCTTCTTCTAGGATCTTTTCTTTCTTAACGAAGATTTCTCTAAGTAGTTCAGGTGTTTCCTTAGGTGTTGGAGGTGGAAGTCCGTATACCATCAGTGCTGCTTGAGATGGGTTCATGGTTGACCAAAAGCAGTCTTCCATTCCTATTTCATTAAGCTTTGCCTGAGTTTTTTTAATTACTTGTTCACCCGATGACATGTGCATGTCTATTGCTTCAGGCGATGGTTTAATTCTTCCCATTTTTAGTAAGAGTTTCCATGGCATGAAGATTCCTCTGTCATAGAATGGAATTCCGTCTCTTAGGAAGGTGAAGTATACTGGATTTGCTTCTTTGATACCGTCCCAGAAGTCTGTTAGGATGTATACTTGAACATTGAGTTTGTTTTTGATGCCAGTCATCATACCAGCTTCTGTTGCCATACCTACGATAATACCTCGAAGTCTTTCTCGAAGTTCGTATCTGGTCATTTTTTTAACGTCAGTGTCATCAACTACTACAAATACGTCAACATCTGATTCAGGTGTTGCTTTTCCTTGTACTAATGATCCTGCTAAAACGTATGATACAACGTACTTTTCGAATTTTTTAATTACCATACTTTTGTGTACTTCGGCAATTTTAATTCCTGCCATCATACCTGTATCGTAAATAATTCCTGATTGTGCTATTAGTGCTGAGAGTTCATGCTTACCATCGTAATTATTTTGCCACAGTTCTTCGAGAAGTAATGTGTCTGGTTTGATATTCTCATCAACCTTTTTTGCGATTTCTTGCATTTTTTTGAATGCGTCATCTCTGAATTTGAGTTTTTCTTGGAAGGCAACGTCTCTGTCATCAACTACGATAAGTAAGTTAATGTCGTCTTTTTTGTCTTCTTTAGGTGGCAGCAGGGATATACCGAGAATTTGTTTTACTGATTTTGTTGCTTTTTTTGAAAAATCATCTAATTTAATTTTCATATCTTTGAGCTTTTTTTCTTGCTCTTTAGTCATTTTTGGTTGTTCCATAGTAATTACCTCTTTTTGAATGTGTATACTGTAGTATGTATCTTAAAGACCTATATAAATATCTGTAGGGTATGGTGGTGCTTTATGGGACATTTGAGTCATTTCATGAATCCTTGTGGTCCAAGGGCAATAAGTATGTCTTTTATCTGTCCTATAACCTTTTGCTGTGATTTTTTATCCGACATTCGAACGAATTGAAATAGGGTGTCTTGGAGTTCTTTTACATCAAATACTCGAATTTTATAGTCATTAGCGATAAAATAAAACCCATATGATTTATATTTTAGCTCTTTGATTACAAGTCCACCTACTCTTCCTAGGGGTTTTCCTTTTTTAGGGCTAGTTTCTAGGGTTTTAATGAATTCTAATACTTGTATTGACTCTTTTTTGAATTTTTTATTAATTTCTCTTTCAAGCGAAGGGAGAATTTCTACTTGAGCCATGCACTCTTTGCTCTCTTTATTGCATCATCAATTGGAATGGATTTTTTACTATGTATGAAATTTGTTAATTGTTCTTTTACCGCTAAATCGTATAATCTATTGATAATATCTTCATATGTTTCTCCTTTTTTTCCAAAGGTTTTAATTTTTTCTTTTGTTTCCATTGATAGTTGGATTGTTGTGTTCATCTATAGTGACTATAGCGATGACATTTATAAACCTTTCTTACAAAAGAGAGATATTTAATAAGACCTTTGATAGAGAAATTGGAAACTTTCCGGTCATTTCCTGTCAATGTGTAATAATGCCACTTTCATGAGCATATATCTTCTTAGTCCTAAAAGCAAGTAGAAGACTATTATGAGATCAGTAATCCAATACGACATACCTATCATTTTGAAGATAGAAATTATTGCGAAAGTAAGTAATAGCCCTAGAACTAGGATTATAATCGATATAAACATCTTAGGTAGTTCTGTAATGCCGTGCTTGAATGCTTGCGTCATTGAATCATATAATCTGTTGTGCATGAAGAATGCATGGTAGAGAAATAGGCCAAAGTATGCGATTAAAATGTACAATGCTAGATTTGCAAATACGAAAAATTGAAAGGTTGCAAAGATACTTGGGCTTATGAATGCAGTTCCTGAAAGTAAAAATACTGGTACAATGAGAATTGCTACTACAGGAGTCCACAGGAGTACCCAGAGAAATTTGAGTAATACAAATTTAAGGAATTCTTTTCTTGTTAATTTTTTGTCAAGAACATCGGTCCAGACAATTGCTCTTGAGAGGCAATACGCCATGAGAAGAACAATTGCTATTGATACTGTTGCTAGTGCGAATGATGATAGAAAGATGTTCATTGATGCTGTTAGAGATTCTACAGTTGCTGTTCCTGCAGCTTGGAGTTCTTCAATTGGTGTGCTGGTTGCTTGAATGATGAATCTGTATGAGAGAAATGCTGCAGAGATAAATACCCAGAAAAGTGCTTCTACAAAAAACATTTTGTTAAACTGGTTATTCCAGATAAATGATTTCTTTAGTATGTGTAGTTCTTTTACGAGTTTCATATGGTATTAAATTCTCCTGAGTTTTGATTTTCTTGCGCTTGTTGATCTACTTGGGCAAGGATTGTTGGATTTGATCTTGAAATGTCTGCGATGTCTGCACAGATTTCATTTACTTCTTCATAGAATGCATCAACAGGTTTTTCTCCAGTGAATACTATACATACTCTATCGTAATTGTAAGAGGAGTATGTTGCAAACGCATCTTCTTTTGTATTAACGATTTCTTCGCCCGTTTCTATTTCTGCTTGTTCTGGTAAGAGTTCAACAGTTCTTTGCCCCGAGAATACGATGTTGTATTCCATATTAGAGCCATCAGATGTTCTTGAGTACTGTGCTTGTGATGAGGAGATAGTTCTTCCGATAGTTCGGATTTCATTCCATACTGCTCGTTCTTGACTATCTAGCGTTCTTTGATTAGATCCTGAAGATGATCTAGAAGTCACTCCTGAATTTCTTCTTGATGAGCTGCTATCACTATCTGAACCAAAGAATCCTTCTGATTGCCTTGCTTCTGGATTTTTGAGTAAATAAGATACGTGGTAGAGATACCTTGTTCCTTCATTTGATTGTACTTGTTGTTTTGTTGCGGTAATAGATGCTGAAGGATAGAGGAAACCATCTTCGCTTAATGAAAAGATTGCAGATTCTTGTGCATCTTCAATGTCTGCTTGATTTTTACAAATTGCTTCAGTCCAGTATTCTGTCCCACCTAGGAATGCGTTCTGGAATACTTTGTCTACTTCAATTGCCCAATCGTTAAGGCATGATCCTCCACAGAACATTGATGAGAGTTGTGACCATCCTTGTGCTTTAGCAGCTG
>Ga0115567_10005993_pt1 | contig 11692 bp, 9 predicted proteins | sample COGITO_mtgs_1204_2_FD_88679 | JGI IMG/M metagenome (GOLD analysis project Ga0115567, IMG submission 88679) | Pelagic marine microbial communities from North Sea - COGITO_mtgs_120412 | ecosystem: Environmental > Aquatic > Marine > Epipelagic | place: Germany:Helgoland, sampling site Kabeltonne...
GCTCATAACGTTAAATTCATTCATTTAAACCCATAACAATTTCTTCACATATAAAATTTCCGTTACTTTTGCTTCTTTAAAATCAATCTAAATAAGCTTTGCAAATTACCCTAGCACAATTAAAACGAGGTCAACATGGCATTATAGCCGATGTTTCCTCCATTCATATTCCGCTAAAACTGCTCGAAATGGGCTGTTTACCAGGTAATTTGGTAGAATTGGTGCAAGTGGCTCCCTTTGCAGATCCCATGTATCTCAACATCAATGGCACCCATTTGGCCATAAGAAAAGAAACTGCCCTTCATATTTTAATAGACCTTCCCGATGTCTAAACAAATCAACGTTGCACTTATTGGCAACCCAAATACGGGCAAGACCTCTGTTTTTAATGCACTTACAGGGTTAAACCAGAAAGTGGGTAACTATCCAGGCATCACCGTAGAGAAGAAAGAGGGCATTTGCAAGCTGCCTCGAGGGGTGAGAGCGCATATTATTGATTTGCCTGGCACGTATAGCTTAAATGCCTCGTCTTTAGATGAAAATGTGGTGATTGAACTCCTTCTCAATAAAAACGATAAGGACTTTCCTGATGTCGCGGTTGTGGTAAGCGATGTTGAAAATCTGAAGCGAAACCTCCTGCTTTTTACCCAAATAAAGGATTTGGAAATTCCTGTGATTTTGGTGATCAACATGGCAGATCGCATGCGCAAAAAAGGCATTGTTCTAGACATTGCGCATTTAGAGCAAGAACTCAACACAAAAATTGCAGTCGTGAGTACACGAAAGCGCGAAGGCATTACCGAACTGAAAGAACTCATCGCAGAGTATCGGGATCTTTCTACGCAACCTTGCTTAAATGCTTCGGAAATTGATGTTGAATATTTTGAAAAGTTGAGGGCCACCTTCCCTAATCAACTGCTATATAAATTGTGGCTGGTGATTACCCAAGATGTTAATTTTGGAAAGACTGATCGAAATGAAATCGATGCCATCCATAGTTTTAAAACCAAGAGTAAAACCGATCTGAAGCGTTTGCAACAAAAGGAAACGATCAAGCGTTACCAATTTATAAACAACACGCTCAAAATAGGGCAAACGGTCGATTTGGCTTCTGCAACCGATTTGCGAATTAAGTTGGATCGTATTCTTACCCATAAAGTGTGGGGGTATTTGATATTTGCGGTGATCTTGCTTACCATTTTTCAAGCGATTTACGATTGGTCCAGTGTTCCCATGGATTTTATTGATGGGGCCTTTGCCTCTTTAAGTGAATGGCTAAAAACAGTAATGCCCCCAGGGGTGTTCACCAATTTAATTGCTGAAGGCATTATTCCTGGATTGGGCGGAATTGTCATTTTCATCCCGCAGATTGCTTTTTTATTCCTATTCATCGCAGTGTTAGAGGAAAGTGGTTATATGAGTCGCGTGGTATTTTTGATGGACAGAATCATGCGTCGTTTCGGACTTAGCGGAAAGAGCGTTGTGCCTCTAATTTCTGGTACTGCCTGTGCCATCCCTGCCATTATGGCAACACGGAACATTGAAAGTTGGAAGGAGCGCTTAATTACCATTTTGGTAACCCCGTTTACAACCTGTTCTGCGCGTTTGCCGGTTTATCTCATTATTATTTCCTTGGTGATTCCTGAGGGGCGCATTTTAGGCCTTAGTTACCAAGCATTAACCTTAATGCTCTTATATTTAATTGGCTTTGGGGCTGCATTAGGGTCTGCTTATCTTTTGAATAAGATCATGAAACTAAAATCAAAGACCTTTTTCGTGGTTGAAATGCCCAATTATAAAGTGCCATTGTTTAAAAATGTGGCCATTACGGTGATTGAAAAAACGAAAGCCTTTGTGTTTGGTGCTGGAAAAATAATTCTGGCCATTTCAATTGTGTTGTGGTTTTTGGCTTCTTATGGCCCTGGGGATGATTTCAATAAAGCTGAAGACATTGTGACCTCACAAAATGCATCTGAAAGTTTATCGTCCGAAGATTTGCAACAACAAATTGCCTCCTATAAGTTAGAACATTCTTATATTGGTATTGCAGGGCATGCCATTGAACCAGCCATAAGGCCTTTGGGTTATGATTGGAAAATTGGGATTGCCATTGTAAGTTCGTTTGCAGCAAGAGAAGTATTTGTAGGCACTCTAGCAACCATTTATAGTGTGGGTAGTGATGAAGAGGAAACTATAAAGGCACGTATGGCTGGGGAAGTGAACCCTATTTTAGGCGGTCCGTTGTTTAATTTTGCGAGTGGTATTTCCTTATTGTTGTTTTATGCCTTTGCCATGCAATGCATGAGCACCTTGGCCATTGTTAAAAAGGAAACCAATACTTGGAAATGGCCAATGCTACAACTGTTCATTATGAGCGCTTTTGCTTATGTGGTGGCTTTGCTGGCCTATCAATTATTGATATAATTTGGAATTAAAATTACGTTAAAGCCTGATTTTATTGGGATAAGTAGCTTGCAAGTCGTACCTTAACTTTGGTTATAAATGGGGATAATACTCCCCTCAAACAACATATGATTTTATGAATGCCATCATTCAAAATATACTTGTTTTTTCAGCATTGGCCTATGCTATTTGGGTCTTGTTGTGCCGATTTGGTGTAATTCCGAAGAAAAAAAAGATAAGTACCAAACAGTGTGGTCAAAACGACTGCGGTTGCCATTAAGAGGTAAAAGATCAATAATCGCTAGAGCGTCTTCAAAAATAAATTATTGGCCACGTTTTGAGACACCACCAATTCTTTATCATTCAGTTTGATTTTTACAGAATTATCAAAGGGTTCTTTATGAAGCACCGCTAACGTAGTGCCCAAACCAATGTGATTGCTGTCTAAATACTTCAAAAATTGTGATGAATCATCCTTTACACCAATGCAAGTATAGGATGTGTTTACCTCCGCCCGGTCAAGTGTTATTTTCTCAATCTTTTTGAAGGTTCCATTTTTATCTGGAATGGGATCGCCATGTGGATCATACTTCGGAAATTTCAAAAAGGCATCCAGCTCGTCTATCAATTTTTGAGATTTGATGTGCTCTAATTGCTCTGCCACATCATGGACTTCGTCCCAGTTAAAATTCAATTTTTCCACCAAAAATGTTTCCCATAAGCGATGCTTTCGAATCACCTTTATGGCGTGTGCACGACCAGCGTCCGATAAGGTGGCGCCTTGATAAGGCACGTGTATGAGCATTTGTTTGTCTGCCAATTTCTTAACCATATCGGTTGCCGATGAGGCTTTGGTATGCATTTCTTCCGCTAACGAATTGGTAGAAACGCCATTTTCGAAATGCTGTTCTAAATGGTAAATGGCTTTGAGATAATTTTCTTCGGATAAGGTCACAGAAATTATTTTACACAAAGATATATTTTTTTTGTTAAAAACATATTTTTAGCTTTGTCTAAAATTTTATTCAAATTAAGCTAATAAAGTGGTTAATTATTTTACTTTGTTGTTTTTAACTATGGCTTCCATCGCCTCTACCCAAATTAATAGCCCGACTATTACTGGTCAAGTTACTGCGGGAGGTATTCCAATTCCCTTTGCAAGTTTCCATGTGAAAAAGGGCTCGAAGAGACCATTGCGAATGAAAATGGTCAATTTTGACATGCATGAAAACAAGGTACGGAGGTTGAGCTCTTTAAAAGCGTTAAAAATTTGAACAACACTATCACACGGGATTATTTATGGAAATTATCTTAACGGAATCCGCCCAAACTGCTAAATTTGTGAATAAAGCCACCACTAAACTCTATTTTTGAAATGAGCTCAGAATCTTTGAGTGAAGTACACGCATCAGTAAAAACGAATAAAAAAGGCTGGCGCAAAATTCTGGCCTTTTTGGGCCCAGCCTATTTAGTGAGCGTCGGTTATATGGATCCTGGCAATTGGGCCACCGATATTGCTGGGGGTTCGCAATTTGGCTACAAATTGATTTGGGTCTTGCTCATGTCTAACCTTATCGCATTGTTGTTGCAATCCTTAAGTGCCAGATTGGGCATTGTGAAAGGTCTGGATTTAGCCCAAGCCTCTAAAAATGCCTATCCCAAATGGGCGAATATTCCACTCTATATTTTAGCCGAAATTGCTATCGCAGCCTGCGACCTCGCCGAAATTGTGGGGATGGCCATTGGCCTAAATTTGTTGTTTGATTTGCCATTGATTTGGGGCATCAGTCTTACAGCGCTAGATACCCTGTTGCTGTTGTTTTTATTAAAGCGTGGCATGCGCACGATGGAAGTTTTTATTGTGTGTTTGGTCTTCATCATCGGGGCGTCCTTCGTGGTTGAGATGCTTATCACAGGTCCTGTTTATGCCGATGTAGCGAAAGGTTTGATCCCCTCTAGCCTAAACGGTGATGCACTTTATATTGCCATTGGTATTATTGGCGCTACGGTAATGCCTCATAACCTGTATCTACATTCGTCCTTGGTACAGACCCGAAAATTTGACCGTTCCTTCGAGGGCATTAAAAATGCGATTAAATACAATTTTATAGATACCACCATTGCGCTCAATCTGGCCTTTTTTGTCAATGCTGCCATTTTGGTGTTGGCGGGTGCTGCGTTTTATGTGAATGGCTATTTTAATGTTGCTGAAATTCAAGATGCCTCCAACTTATTGGAAAATCTCTTCGGAAGTGTGGCGCCAACGTTTTTCGGAATCGCCTTGGTGGCTGCGGGTCAAAGTTCCACCATCACCGGTACCTTGGCAGGACAAATTGTGATGGAAGGTCATTTGAATCTGCGCATTCAACCGTGGCTAAGGCGTTTGATCACACGATTTTTGGCCATCATCCCTGCACTCTTTACCATACTGTACTTTGGGGAGAAAGCTCTGGGGAGTTTGTTGGTATTGAGCCAAGTGGTGCTGAGTTTGCAGTTGGGTTTTGCAATTGTGCCCTTGATCCATTTCAATTCCAATAGGGAGATGATGAAAGAATTTACCATAAAACCTTGGGTAAAATTCTTGGCCTGGTTGAGTGCAGCCATCATAATTTATCTGAACATCAGTTTGGTGGTCGATGAGATTTCCAAATGGATCAAAACTGCTTCAAGAACAGAGGTTATTTGGGTTTACGCGCTCGTTATCCCTTTATCTATAGCCTGTTTGTCGTTATTGGTCTATATATTTGTGCATCCGTTTTTAAAATCGAAATCAAAAAAAGAGGTCACCCTGCCTCATGGAAATGCCGAATTGATCACGGAAGCCTCGCCAATCTCCTATAATCATATTGGCATAACCATCGATTTTTCTGGCAATGATGAGCGGGTAATTCAAAATGCGCTGTCACAGGGCGGAAGTAACTGTACCTATACTTTTATTCATATTGTGGAAAGCGCTGCAGCGCGTTATTTAGGTAAAAGTTCTATGGATCACGAGACCAAGGCCGATATGCAAGGTCTTGAAAGTTATGAAAAACGCCTCACGGAATTGGGCTACACCGCAAACCATAAAATAGGTTTTGGTGACCCGGCGTTGGAAATTGTAAAAATTGTGGAGGCGGAAGCTATAGAATTCTTGGTCATGGGGGCGCATGGTCACAAGGGGATTAAAGACCTTATCTTTGGCACAACGCTGGATAGCGTTCGGCATAAAATTAAAGTCCCTATATTAATTGTGAATTAATACAATCGATAAAAAATTGCTCTGTCATATCAACAATTATTGTGCTTCGGAAGACCTTGTACACACCAACTTTCTAAAAAATAAAAATCAAACCTTTTTTTCTTAATAACTAGTCGTTAGAACATTGCTGAGGGCCTTCCGCAGACTATTCAACTTCTGAATTTATTTTTAGTATCTTCGCAACATAAATTTAGACGAATGAAAAAAATAACATATGGTTTTTTGTTACTTCTACTTATTACGAGCTGCAAAGAGGCATCTGAAGCAAATGGAAAGCTTAATGTGGTAACGACCACATCCATGATTACCGATTTGGTTCAAAATATTGGTGGAGATAAAATCAATGTCCAAGGATTGATGGGCAGCGGTGTGGATCCACATTTGTATAAAGCGAGTGCGGGGGATGTAACGAAATTGAACCAAGCCGATTTAATTTTTTACGGGGGGCTGCACCTTGAAGGGAAACTCGTTGAGGTCTTTGAAAAAATGAAAAGCCAAAATCTAGAAACCGTAGCAGTGTCCGATGCTTTGGATAAAAACACCCTCATTGGATCTAAATATTTTGCATCCAATTACGATCCGCACATTTGGTTTGATGTTGCCAACTGGGAAAAGATCACTCAATTTGTAGTTGAGAAATTATCAGAGGCCGACCCAGAACACAAAGCAGTCTTCACTGAAAACGGAGATAGGTATTTGAAAAAATTGGCAAAACTGAATGAGGAGATCCAATCTACCATCGCCACACTTCCAAAAGAGAAACGTATTTTAGTAACCGCTCACGATGCCTTTAGTTACTTCGGAAAAGCCTATGGTTTTCAAGTGGTAGGCTTACAGGGCTTGTCTACCGCCACCGAAGCTGGGGTTCAAGACATGCAAAAGCTTTCCGCATTTATCATAGAGCATAAGGTTAAGGCGGTGTTTGTAGAAAGCTCGGTGCCAAAACGAACTATCGAAGCTTTGCAGGCCTCAGTAAAATCTAAAGGCCACGATGTGAGTATTGGAGGCACTTTGTATTCTGATGCGCTTGGTAATTTAGGTACGGTGGAAGGGACTTATATTGGAATGTTTGAATACAACGTAAAAACCATCGTTGCAGCCCTCAAATAATACCTGCATGAAAAATGAGGAATTAGTTGGCCTAAATTTTAATTAGAAATGAAAACAGAAAACACTGATAAACATGCTGAAACTTCTGGCATAACTTCCGAAGCTGTGTTTGCAGTTAAAGTTGATGATCTTACCGTAGCCTATAATTACAAACCGGTGCTTTGGGATATTGATTTGGAAATCCCGGAAGGGGTTTTAATGGCGATTGTTGGCCCAAATGGAGCAGGAAAATCAACACTCATCAAATCTATTTTAGGAATTTTAAAACCCATTGCGGGGAGTGTTTCCATTTATGGAAAACCTTATGAGCAACAACGGGCTTTGGTGGCCTATGTGCCACAGAAGGGAAGTGTGGACTGGGATTTTCCCACTACAGCGCTTGATGTGGTGATGATGGGAACTTACGGGAGTTTGGGGTGGATCAAAAGACCGAAATTAAGGGAGAAGAAATTAGCATTGGAAGCGCTTGAGAAAGTGGGGATGCTCTCCTTCAAATCCCGTCAAATTAGTCAGCTCTCTGGCGGTCAACAGCAGCGTATATTCTTAGCACGGGCCTTGGTACAGGATGCTTCTATTTATTTCATGGATGAGCCCTTTCAAGGCGTGGATGCCTCTACCGAAATTGCTATTATCAATATATTGAAAGCTTTGAGAAAAGCAGGTAAAACAGTGATTGTGGTGCATCACGATTTGCAAACTGTTCCCGAATATTTTGATTGGGTCACGTTTTTAAACGTCAAAAAAATCGCCACGGGTCCCGTTAAGGATATTTTTAATGATGATAATTTGACCAAGACCTACGGGATTAATTATAAAGTGAGTATTCAAGAATGAAATTAATTTATAACTCTGTCATAAGAATTGAAAAAGAAGGTTATAGACAGTGAAGAACGAATAAGAAAAACAGTATTTAAACTTGAACTTAACAGAATATTTCGCTTTAGTCCTCAACGACTACACCTTAAGAACCATCACTTTGGGTACTGCCATTTTAGGTGCGGTTACGGGGATGTTGGGTAGTTTTGCAGTGCTGCGAAAACAGAGTCTGTTGGGCGATGCTATTTCACATGCAGCATTGCCTGGCATTGCCATTGCTTTTTTGATCACGGGCGCAAAAGACAGCAATACTTTATTGTTTGGAGCTCTAATTAGCGGACTCCTTGGTACCTTCTGGATTAGAGGCATCATTTCAAAAACACATTTGAAGTCCGATACAGCACTTGGGCTCATCCTCTCGGTATTCTTTGGTTTCGGAATGCTCTTGCTTACGTTTATTCAAAAGCAGCCCAATGCCAATCAAGCAGGGTTGGATAAGTATTTATTTGGTCAAGCAGCGACGCTTGTAGAAAGCGATGTGTGGCTCATGGCTGTCGTTACAGGTTTATCGCTTTTTGTAATGCTTTTGTTCTGGAAGGAGTTTAAAATCTTGCTCTTTGATAAGGATTACGCCAAAACCCTAGGATTTAATACAAAGTTTATTGACATTCTAATCACCTTTTTTATAGTATTGGCGATCGTTTTGGGTTTACAAACGGTCGGCGTTGTTTTAATGAGTGCCATGTTACTGGCTCCTGCTGCTGCTGCAAGGCAATGGACGAACAGTTTATCAATGATGGTGATTTTGGCAGCGATTTTTGGAGCGTTTTCAGGCGTATTTGGAACAGCCATTAGTGCCAGCCAAAATAATTTATCTACAGGACCGGTAATTGTATTGGTCGCAGCGGTTTTTGTGTTGGTGTCTTTTGTCTTTTCACCAAGTCGAGGTTTGTTGTTCAGGCAAATTCGTGTGTTTAAGAACAGGAGCGATTTGGAGCTTCATAAAACACTATCTTTTATGTATCACATTGCAGAGACGCACACTGATATATCGCATCCCCATGAAATAAGAATCTTGAATAATTTTCATGGGTTCACAAAGGGCTCCCTTAAAAAACTTCAGGAAAAGAATTACATACAACTGCAAGGAAGTACGTGGAGTTTAACGGACGAAGGGTTTAAGATGGCTACAAATTTATATAACCAACAACAAAAAGGTCATGAGTAGCGCTCAATTTGAAATACAGCTTATCGCAAGCTTGGTGGCCATTGCTTGTGCCATCCCAGGGACGTTTTTGGTATTGCGAAAAATGGCGATGATTAGTGATGCGATTAGTCATTCGATCTTACCAGGGATTGTTGTGGGCTTTTTTATCACACAAGATTTAAATTCACCATGGTTAATTCTCTTGGCGGCACTTACTGGAGTAATTACGGTCGTTCTAGTAGAATCGATACAGAAAACGGGTTTGGTAAAAGAAGATACTGCGATTGGTTTAGTGTTTCCGGTGCTGTTTAGTATTGGCGTGATTTTGATTGCCAAGAATGCCAACGATGTGCATTTGGATATTGATGCAGTGTTATTGGGCGAACTCGCCTTTGCCCCGTTTGACAGAATTCATATGTTCGGTGTGGATGTGGGACCAAAATCGCTTTGGGTGATTGGGTGTATTTTGCTCCTTACCATCACGCTGTTGCTCCTATTTTTCAAGGAACTCAAACTAAGTACTTTTGACAAGGGCTTATCGGCATCTTTGGGCTTTTCGCCCATTATTATTCATTACGGACTCATGTCTGTAGCCTCTATTACCACGGTGGGATCTTTTGATGCAGTGGGTGCTATTTTGGTGGTTGCTTTAATGATTGCGCCGGCTGCTTCCGCGTATTTATTGACTACAGATTTAAAGAAGATGTTGCTCATTTCCGCAAGTTTTGGGGTGTTGGCTGCAATTTCCGGGTATTGGTTTGCGCATTGGCTCGATGCTTCCATAGCAGGTTCCATCACAACCATGTTGGGAATTTTGTTTCTCATCGTCTATTTATTTGCGCCAAGTAAAGGAATTATAGCTGTATTGTATCGGGAAAAACAGCAACGTACAGAAGTGTCATTGCTCACCTTTTTATTGCACTTAAAAAATCATGAGGAAGAGAGCGAACGCCACGTCAAGCATTTGAGTGAACATATTAATTGGCAAAAAGTACGAGCTCGTACAGTGCTCGATTTAGCGCTTAAAAACAATATGATTGCCATAGAGAGCAAGATTGTATCCTTGACCCCAAAAGGCGATGAGTTTACTACCCAAGCGATTGATTATATTATTACAAACGAAGATGCCCAAATTGAAGATATGAAAGAGGATTTCTTTTTGTTTAGGGGTTAGATTATTCTGAAAGCTTATACTTAAAACAAATTCTTCATTCAACTTACGCTGTCTATATTGAAGCAGATTTTTTAATTTAGTATGTTAAAATCCACAGTAGAAAAATGAATTTTTTTTACTTTTGAAACCTAAAAAAGAGTTGACCCCTACGATCAACTTAAGTATTCAAACTTTAGTATTATGGATTTCTTGGAATTTGTTGCAGGCAAGGGAGGCTTTATGATTCTCGCATTGATTGTTTTAGCACTGTTTATCTTTAGAAAATATAGAGATGAGCGCTATTTTAAAGACGTTGAAAGGCGCATAAACAATAGGAAGAAGTTATAAAGCACAAACATGTTCCTATACTCATTCCACCTAGAGTAGTTTAGATGGTTTTGTTAATGGAGACGGAAACTAAATTAAAACCCGCGTTCCTTCTGCAACTGCTCATAAGCCAATTGTACTTGTCTAAATTTCTCCTCAGCACCCTCTTGGTGTTCTTTCCCTAAGTGCATTACTTTGTCGGGGTGGTATTTTTTTGCCATTTTTCTGTAGGCAGATTTGACCTCGTCGTTGGAGGCTTCCTTGGTAATTTCCAATATTTTATAGGCATTATCACTGCTGTTGTAAAACATGGCTTTAATGCTATCATAATCTCGTGACGAAATTCCCAAATTCCCAGCAATGGTAAAGATTTGCGACACTTCATTATCGGTTACCATACCATCGGCCTTCGCAATGCCGAATAGAAAATGAAGCAACTGCAAGCGCGACGCATGATCCATCATCTGTTTGATTTGCAAGCAGACTTGACGCGTAGGAATTTGCTGTTTGTTGATGTTTTTGAATAGTTTAAAGGCGCGATTAGCACGATCTTTACCATACATGTTTGCAAATTGTTGACGCACAAAGTCCAGTTCGCGTTGGTCCTGAATCCCATCGGCCTTAATAACAACCGATGCCAATATGAGTAGGCTCACTTCAAAATCACCAGATTGTGTTCTGGGCTGCTGGGCTTCTCTGCGATAAGTAGGTCTTGATTGTTGTGATCCCCTTGTGCTGCGATCGCCTTGACCCAAAAAAGGAAAGTCACTTTTAGACGCACCATCAATTAAACTTCCCAGGGCAAGACCAATTATGGCGCCCACAGGTCCACCAAAAGCCCAGCCTAAAGCACCACCAATCCATTTTGTAAAACTCATATACTCCTATTTAATTTTATGATTTCAAAGATACTATTTATTGGTAGAAAATTTCAGGGTTTTGTGACGCAACCCATTGCGATTTTTGTATCTTATAATTGTAAGTCTTCAATCAAAATCCGAACATTTCAGGACAACATACTCTAATACAATCGCTATGACCAATCAAAACCTTTTTTTAGCCTTGTTTTTATCGTTAACGTTTATCGCTTGTAATAGTGATGACGATGCAACTGCAACCTTTTTGAAGCCTACCATAGCTGGAACATGGAATTTGACCAATGTTTCAGGGGGTTTTGCGGGTGTAGATAGCGATTTTGAGGAGGGTTTAGTTACCTGGACGTTTAATACCGAAACCTCGGAAGTCACCGTTGAAAACACCAATACTGAATTGACTATTTTTGACGGTTTGCCCTCCGGCACTTATGATTATGAGTTTGATGCAACCAGTGAACCTCAAACGCTCAACGTCGATTTTCTCTCCACAATCGTTTTAGAGTTGAGCAGCACACAGATGCTATGGGATGAAGGGGTTGCTTTTGACGGGTTTTTACTGA
>Ga0115567_10005997_pt1 | contig 11688 bp, 13 predicted proteins | sample COGITO_mtgs_1204_2_FD_88679 | JGI IMG/M metagenome (GOLD analysis project Ga0115567, IMG submission 88679) | Pelagic marine microbial communities from North Sea - COGITO_mtgs_120412 | ecosystem: Environmental > Aquatic > Marine > Epipelagic | place: Germany:Helgoland, sampling site Kabeltonne...
CCGGCCCCTCACCTACAGCCCGCTCGGCCAGTTCCCTGCGCAGGGCCCCGCCCACGCGAGGGCGGGCGCGGGGGGCGGCCAGGCACCTCCGCAGGGGCTGAGCGTCGACGGCGCACCTTCCGCGCGCCGAGCCCTCTCGTGAGCCCCTGCTTCCGCGTCTCTCTGTCGCCACAGCAGCACACAGCCGCACGAGCCACTGAGCGCGGGCATGGCGTGCAGGGTGCTTGGGAGCGACCACTCAGACCACCCCAACGACGCCTGGCTCTTCAACACCGGCGCCCAAGAGCCGCGCAGCGCAGAGCAGGCGCCCGCCGGCACCGCGGAAGCTGCGGAGGCGGGCGCGGGAAATCTGGGCAGCGCGGGGCCCGCCGCGCAGAGCAGTGCCGCGCAGAGCGGTGCCGGGGGCCGAGAGAGCGGCGAGGGCAGGGCTCCGAGTCAGTCGCACGACAGCGAAGGGCAGGCTGACACAGGGCCCACGCCGCCCACGCCAGCAACAGCATCGGCGTGGTCGCGCGGTGCCGACAAGCTAATCCTACTGGCGGGGCAAGACGCGGCTACGCAGACGTCGGGGGCCCGAAGCGGGGGAGCGTTCGAGGCGGCGTGGCACCAGCTGGCAGCCAAAAGCGAGCCGGAGCTCCAGGGGCGCTCGGCGGCCGACCTGCAGCGGCGCTACGAGTTTCTGGTGGACAGAGCCTACTCGCTCTCCCTGGACTCAGGCTCCCAGCGGCGAGGCAACGCTGCCCGCGCGGTCAACTGACCGAGGGTCACAGCATCACGGGTGTGCGGTGTGCATGCTGCAAATGTAAATCGAAGCGACTCGCGCCTTGCGTGCCCTCACGCACATGGCACGCCGCCGCGCGTCACTCGCACGCGTGGACCGACGGCATCGACTCGGTGCTCTCGCCAGGCGAGGGCAGCTGCTGGTAGTCCTCGTCGCTCGGCCAAGACGAGCCGAAGTCGAGCCCCTGCCGCCGGACGCGCAAGCCGCGCAACGCCTCCGGCACCTCCTCGCCCTTCCAGTCCAGCGGCGGGTCCTCGCCGTCGCTGCCCCACACGTCCTCCCGCGGCTCGTCCCGCACGTAGTCGAGCACGTCCAACAGGTTCGGCAGCTCCTTGGCCGCACGGGCAGCGAGCCCGCTCCGCCCGGGCGGCAATGCCGCGCCGTCTTCGAGCCCGAGGTCCAGCGCAGGGTCCGGCTCCAGCATAGCGGCGCCCACCTTGGCGCGCAGTCTGCGCTGCGCCGCCTTTTCCTCGAGCACCGTCTCCAGGCGTTCCGAGAGCCGCGCGTGCTGGCGTTCCAGGAACGCGTCCACCTCCGCCTCCGTGAGGTTGCCCCGCGCCGACCCCGCCCCGCCCTCCGCCGCCGCGTCGCCCCCCGCCGCGCCCGCGTCGGGGCTGCTGCTCGCCCCGCCACCCGGCTGTCAGGGCAGGGAGAGCGGAGCGGCCGGGGGCGCGCGAGCGCGCGATCTCGGGAGCGGCGGGGGGCAAGCCTGCTGCTGTCCTCTGGCTGCTCGGGCCAGTCGTCGAACGCCGGGCCGTACTTGCGCTCGGCCTCCGAGAGCGGGTAGGCGTACGGCCCGGGGTATCGCGCAGGCGCCATCCTGTCGAGGTACTGGCGCGCGGCGGGGTGGTGCGGCGAGAGGCGGCCCTCGGCCACCATTTGACCCAGCACAAAGCGCTGCGGGTCGTCATAGGCCTCCTCCGCCAGCTGCTTCTGCCGCTTCAGCGCCTCCGAGTCCATCCGCGTCCACCCCGCGTCCCCGGGCACCCCCTCCCCTGCCGCTGCCTCCGCAAAGATGGCTCGCGCCCGCGCCTCCTCCTGCTCCGGCCAGCGCAGCATCCCATGAGCGCCGCCGCGGCAGGAGGCGGCGCTCCAGCGTCGTGGGGGGGGCTGCACCTCCGGATCGTGGTGCCGCCAGGGGTCGCGCATGTGGGGGCGCTGCCGCGAGGATTCCCGCCGTCAGTAGTCGGGGGCGCAACACAAAGCGCGTGCGGCCCGGCAGGAGAAGGAGACCAAGGGGCGCAAATGCCTGCCGCACGCGCTGTCCGAAAATGGAGAAGTCGACAGAGGATGGCAGCTCCCTGCCACAGCCGCGGCGTGTGAGGCGCGCACACCGGCAGCAGCAGCGAGCTGCAAGCGCGCAGGCGCCGGGGGAACAGGCCTGTGGTAGAGGGCCGGGCACGCGAGAGCCTGGTCCACGTCGTCCCAGAGGCTGGGGCCGTCGGATTCCCCGTCACTCGACTCGAACTCGTCGCCCCACTCAGGCCCATCGCCCCCCAACCCCCCGTCCCCATCCCCCGTGCCCTCCGCGCCCGTGCCCGCGCCTGCCTCCGCTCTGAGCTGCGCGGCGCGCTCGATGCCCGGGGGAAAGTGCACGGCAGCGCCCTGCTCGAGCTGCATCGCGAGCGGCAGCTCCTCCGTCTCGAGCCCCGGCACGCGCGCGCGCGCCTCCAGCTCCGCGAGCTGCAGCAGGTGGTTCGGGCGCTGGCACGTCGGGCACTGGCACGCCGTGTAGGACCTGCCGCACACCGCACACCGCGAGCGGTCTTGTTAAGTCGCTCACCGCGGTCGGCGCTCGCGCACGCCGCGCAGGGGCGGGCGAGAGGCGAGGCGGACCGCGAGGGCCGGAGCGTGCGGCCTGCGAGGTTGACGTGGGCCTTGGGGTGCTGGTTCCAGTCACCAAGAGTGCCTCGGTACTCCGCGAGGCGCTGCTCCCGCGGCGACAGCAAGAAAACCTGCCCACGGGCCGCTGAGCAACGCAGGCTGCGACGCTGAGCAACGCAGGCTGCGACGCTGAGCAACGCAGGCTGCGACGCTGAGCAACGCACCCAGCGCGGGCGGGGAGAGGCAAGACCTTGTTTCGGCTCAGCTCGAGGTGCAAGGGGCGGCGTTCGTTTAGCCAGGCTTGGCAGCTCTCCGCCCAGACGGTACACTGGGCGATGCGGCAGAAAACACGGCGCGCGGAGACGCCGCAGTAGAGCGGCGCGAGGTGGCAGCGGTAGAGGGTTGAGTTGGCGAACACCGCAGAGACGTCGCGCTCGAGGCACACGCCGATCGCGCAGTCACGCACCGTACAGCCCCGCAGCGTCGCCTCCGCCTTCTCACTCAGGCGCACGCCGTAGCCCTCTATCGCGCCGCAGAATTCGACGACCGTGCGATCGAGCACGCACCTGGATTCCATCTTGCCCCGCACGCCGACGTCGCACCGCTGCAAGTGCGAGTCGATGCCCCCAACAGCGCACAGTGAAAGTACGACTTCGGCCTCGGCCCACGTGTCGATGCCAAGGCCGCCGATTGAGCGAACATCGCCCTGCATGAAATGCCATGGCCCACCGATGATTGAAAGCACCGCCTCGTCGCACGTCGCTGAGTGTACTGCCATGGCCAACCCTGCGAAGACTCCCTCAGAGGTAGCATGCAGCGTCCAATTTCCCCACACCTCAACTCGTCGTTTGTCGCCAGCGGGAAATGGTGCACCGCATTTGTCTGGCGCGTGGCATGCCCCATCGGCCACACCGACCGCGCCGCTTGCGGAAAGCCCTGGAGGGGGCGGGCCCCCGCCCTCCGTCTCGGCAGCAGAATCACCGAGGAGACCCTCGGCCTCATCGAGTGGACCGTGCTCGGCAATGAACTCCGTCTTCGTCCGCCACCAGGCACAGACCTCTTTGCCGAGCATGTGCACGCCGGGGGAAAAAACGATCGGCTGCTGCATGTCTCCCTTGAGTTTGAGCGCCTCTGCGACTGACGGTGTGCGTTCCGGGATCCGGAGAATCCCAGGACCGAGTATGGACCTATCACCCCACCACCTCATGCTGCCCACCGGAATGTCTTCCGGTGCTGCCGTCGTGCCGTAGGGCGCAGGGCTGCCAGTCAAAGGAAGCGCCACGAGGAGAAACAGAAGTCCACGAATCCATGTCCGCTCCTGCGTACCCCATACCCTCTGTACTTTCAGCGCCATGACTGAGCCTGTCCCGCAAATACCTCAGCTGAATTGTGCGAGAGGTTCCATGAAACCACACCGTGCTCACACCCAGGGAGGTTCTGCGCGGAAGTAGCGACAGTCCTGTGGCGGGCCCATCCCAAGGAACTGGTTGTTGTTCCTTTTGATGGAGAGTTTTACTCTACTGAATGGCTCCAAGCAGGTGTGATAAATCGGGTCTCCACCGTCGAGTTTCGCCAGCAGGACGCGCTGCGCGAAGATGGCTGGCCAGGTAGCCCCGCGCTGCGCTTCTCTTGCTTGCGGGTAGTGGTCTCGAAGGTGTTAGCTGCCTGATTCGTCAGCGGCGAATCGATAGCACAGGCGGTGTGATCTGGATGTGGGGAGTGTGGTGAGCTCGTCTCAAGCTCGCGCCATAGCTGCGGCAGAAGGCTCCTCGGGCAGCGTGGGGCCACAGATTAGCAGAGACAGAGATCGGATCACGTTGTTTTCATGTGCGCTTTCCCAATGCTGGTTCGTGCACGCCCTTGCCTACCGTGCTAACAGCCGATTCCGCCCCTATCAGATCGCGCGTCGCGCTCTAGCAGCCGGGGCGGCGGTGCTGGTCGTTTGTCTCATCGTGTCCACAGGGAATGCGGATGACGTGGCCATGCATCGCTTTGGAAGTATGGCAGAAGCCGCTGCATCGACAACTGCTGCCACGAAGGAGGCTGCCGTTGCGGCGGTGGCCCCGGGTCCCGCAGCTGCGGGGAAGCTCACGAAGCTGCAGGAGGGTGAGACTGAGGGCGAAAAGGCCATCAACCTGAAAGTGCAGTACAAGCAGCAGTCTGCTGAAGATCAGGAGTACGAAAAGGATCGGGAAAAATTTGCCAAAGAGCACCCCGAGGAAGCGACGAAAATCCATCTTAAGCGCAAGGCGGAGCGCCAGGCAGCGCTTCGCGAGGAGTACCACAAGAAGAGGGGTCTGTCACCGCTCTTTGCCCACCTACTGCCTAATATTGGCATCATTTTGATCGGTCTCTCTGCGCTCGCCGCCCAATCCCCCCTCGCGCTGAACGCTGGATTCGCTCGTCGCAGAGGAGATGCTTGAGCGCCTCTCGGAAACCAACCGCGCGCGCAATGTGGTGATCGTCATCCTCATTGTAATCATCATCGTGACTATCGGCATCGATTTCACCGCGAGGTCTCGGTCCCACTCTGTGTGTCCATCACTGCTGGGAGCTGGGAGCTGGGAAGCTGTCCATGCGCGTACAGGCGAAGCGCGCTTTTTGCATCCAGTGGGGTATTTCATTTTCCAGCAATATGGGGTCTAGCAATGCGCTAACCGATGCATACGGTTAACTAGGTCTGTCATGAAGAGCGTGGATGACTTCACCAAGCCGGTTGTAATGATTCTTTTCAAGGAGCTCACTGTGCTGGGTTGCATTGCGCTCCTAGTGTTCATGTCGGTCAAGACGGGTATCCCTCAGCAGATTTCGGTGTGGATTTTCGAGACTCCATCGGAGCTCGTAGAGATGTTCGACATGGCGCACGTCCTTATCTTCCTCATCGTGGTTCTCTTCGTCACTATGATTTCGATGATCCTCTGGCGCTTCCGCGCCTACTGCCAGGATTGGGAGGCTTTCGAGCTCTCCGCCATTGATGCGGACCAGCAGGGGAAGACGCGCAGGGACATTAAAGAACTCACGATCGGAAACCCGCCGCGCCCCATGCCGGAGGAAATCAAGGCATTCGTGGCGCTACGCCGCAACTTCATGAAGCCGCCAATCAAGCAGGTTGGCGCGCGCGATCTCGACATTGGTTTCAAGTTTTCGGCATACCTGAAGGCTTGCACAACTGAGGTCTTCAAGGATCTCGTGGAGATCGAACCGGAGACCTGGTACATCGTGCTTGGCCTGTGCTTCTTTGCGCGCCTCTTCATGATGATCCCGCACGAGGAGATCAAAATCGCGGTTTACATGTTCGTCGGGCTCATCATCCTCGGCGTCATGGTGGCGCTGCGGAACAAGCTCCTCGAGGTCTTCGTCCAGCTCACTCACATCGACCCGGACGCAGACGAGACGGATCTGCCGCACTACCAGCTGCGGTACCGCCAGCGCCAAAGGGATTCGCGTGCCGCCAAGGAGAAGGACACGTGGTTCTACAAGTGGTGCAACGAGGGCAAGGAGCCCAACGCACACGAGGCCCTCTTCTTTGGTTGGAGGTTCGGCCCGAGTCTCGCGATGCACACGATCCGCACCTGCAGCTTCCTTGCCTCGGTGTACTTCGCGATGCTGGTCTTCCGCTTCCTCGGGGATTTCGAGCGCGGAATGAACGCGTCGGTGCTGCTGATCCTGTCGATCGTCCCGCCCATCATCATGATGGCACACTACGTACCCGTGACGCTCAAGCTCCTCATCCTCACCACCTCGACGGAGATGCTGCGCCGCCGCGAGGTTGTCTACGAGGTGGAGCATGGAGTGCGCATGCGGCGGCGCTTCTTCGTCGCGCGCCTCTCGTACGCGCTCATTGGGTATGCGAAGCGCATCCTCAAGCGCGAGTCGGAGGTCCCGGTGTCGATGCCGGAGGCCCACCAGGGCGAGGTGCGCGAGGTCTTTGAGATCTACGAGGTGGATATCCCAGAGACGTCGAAGGGGGGGAAGTACGTTCCCAAGGGAAGGGTGCAGGATATGTTCCGGCAGCTGGGGATGCAGATCGACGAGGAGGAGGTCGAGGACCTCTGTCTGGAGCTCGGCGAGGGCCAGGACGGTATCGTGTACGCACGCACGCTCGAGTTTCTTGCTGGTGTCGCGGAGAACCACGTGCTGACGGACCAGATGGTGGATGCCATTTTCGTCGACGTGGATCGCGACAACCAGAACGCGTCCAAGAAGTTTGACAACGAGATCACCGAAGACGAGTTCTGTGCTAAGCTCTCGCAGGTGAACGCATACTTTGGCACGCCGGGTAGCGCAGGGGGCGCGGAGGCGCTCATCGAGTGGCTGGACTGGGCCGTCGAGTTCCACAAGATCAAGGTGACCACCAAGAACGAGGAGATCGAGGGCGCTGACGGCACCGAGATTAACGAGACCCGCGTGTTCACGCCCCAGACGTTTCGGCAGCTCCTGAAGCTGGGCACTGCGTTGGGCTAAGCAGAGAGTATGGGACGGGACAGTGCGCCTCTCAAGAGGGTGAGAGTAGTAAGCGATGCGGTGCGAACATTGACTTGATAATACCTTGGTCAGTACAAGAGGCTTGAACGGCAACGTGAAAGCTAGTGCGTCGTTGCCAACGCGCAAAAGAGCATGCAGGGGCACCGGGCGAAGAATACGCATTTGCTCACTGGCTCTGGCATTCGACACGCCCGCTCACGATATGCCCATGCGGTGTTCGAAGGCGCTCAAGGCGGCCATGAATGCTTGCACGCACGACATCGGGGGCTTGAAGTCGCACACGTAGGTGTTGCGCCTCAGCTTCCCGAAGAGGAAGACGATGTCGTCTGCGTTGCCCGGAGGCGTCAGCTGGAAGTTCTTCTTGGATGCCACCTGCCGCAGCGCGACCCCGCACGTCAGTACGCGCCTGAATTCTGAGGCCAACCTGGGCATGCGCGCGCTCCGGCACTCAAGTCAACGAATTCTGATATCGAAAAGCCGGGGAGGGAGAAGGTGCCTTGACACGGCTGTAGAAATTTAGTGAAAATGACCCAAGGCGCTCGTTCCAGCGGGGCGCGACGTTTGAAAGCGCAACCACTCCCCCTGGCAGCTCCCCGGGCAGCAGACAGCGCCGCATGCTCCCTTCTTTGAGCCCCCATCGTGCCCGCTGCCCTCGAGGCCTGCGCCCGGCGGGTCCCTCCGCGTCCTCTGCCCGTGGCGACGGAGGCCCCGCATCGCACGGCGCCGCGCCGTGCACTGTGGCAGCCTCGTGCGCACCCGTCGTACTGCCGGCGAGTGTGGGAGGCTCTTCTGGCGCGAGCGGGAATGCACAAATCGCAGCCGCGATGGAGCGCGGCGAGCTTCCCGTGAGGGAAGTGTCATAGGTGATGACGCCGAGCTCGCGGCGCCGCAGCCCCGGGAGGCTCACGGCGAGGCGGCTGCAGTTGATGCCGTTGTCGATCATGGTGTACTGCTCATGCCCGCGGCGCGTCGCTTGTTAGCGGGGGGTTGTGGGGCGCGAGAGGGGGACGCAGCGATGGGGGAGCGAGGGAGCGCAGGCCTGGGTGTTGAAGGTGTTGCCCTCGAGTATGGCGACCACGTCATCTATCCGGAACGACTGCGGGGCGGCCGAGATGTTCTCGTTGACAGTGATGACCAGGTGGCCGGACTCCACGTCGCGCGCCGCCGAGAGCAGGAACCGGTTCGTGCTCTCCTCGTACAGCTTGTAGCACGCCCAGTTTCCGTCGAGGGTCTTTGTCCGCTTGAGGATGCAGAGGGAGTAGCAGGAGCGCGGGCGGTAGAAGGGCAGCACGGCGCGGCGGCGCGCAACGACGAGCTCGCGGAAGGATTCGCGCGGGAGGGTGGAGAGGAAGCGGGCGACGGCAGTGTGGTCTACGCCCTGGTCGAGCACCGATGAGACGAGGTGCGCGGCGCTTGAGAGGTACCCGAGTAGAAACTGCACGCACGCCTGCTGCAGCTCCAGCGAGGAGTACTTGCTCGAGTGACGCAGCGCGCGCACGATGTTGCGCGCCGAGAGCCGCGGCTCGAGCGACTCGACGGCCATCGAAACGACGGCGGGAACGGTGAGCAGGCGGGCAGCAGCAAGGAGCTGCAGCGCATCAAAGCCGCCCGAGAGAAGCTCGCCGTGCTCCAAGAAGTGCAGTACCGCCACCATGGCCTCCACACTCGTCCCGTCGTCTCGCACCGACACTTCTATGCGCTGCGCGGCGCGGCGCTGGTCGAGGACGCGCCTGAAGAACCCCGAGCGGCGGAGCGCTGCGGGAGAGAAGGCCCGTTCGTACCGGAACAGCTGCATCCAGGTGTTGGTGTTCCCCTCCTCCCTGGTCGGCACCTGCTCGGCGGCGGAGGCGGTCCGCGCCGCGCCTCGCTCGCCGCCCGACGGGGACCTCGAGGCGCCCGACGGCGCCCGCGCCGGCGGCGCCTCGGGCGTCCGTAAGGTCCAGTCCTCGCCTCCCTGATGGCTCCGCACGGAACCCCCTGAACACCCCCGCCTTCGTCGCCCGTGCTCGAGCGGCGCGGGCCCCGGGCTGATCGCAGGCGCCTCAGGGGACATCACCTCCGCTGCCACCGCCGAGATCAGCCCTTCTGCAGCCGCAGCGACGGAACCAGCAATTGACGCCCCGACAATCGCCGCGGCTGCATGCGCCTTTTCTGCCTGCGCAATCAGCCGTGGGCGTATTGGCGGCTCCCCGATCGCCCCTTCGAAGCATTGCTCCTGCAGGCAGGTCCCAGCGGGTCAGGCTCACACGAGGCACCTCACTGCTCGCTCCGCCACCTACCAGCAGGTCCCATGGGAATTGTGCATCACCTGCTCCGCCAGGGGGCAATCTTTGCCCCGCCGATCGATCAGAACAACGACGAGCGAGCCCGGCGGTGCCTCGACGGGCTCTCCCAGATCCGCGGCGGCGCCTCCTGGATCCGGCCCATCCCGTGCAGGGCCGCCGTCAGCCACGAATTCCCCCACTTCCGCGTCTCCCGAGAACAGCGTTGAACACAAATCGTCCCAGTGACGGCCACAGAGTCCGTCACCACCCTCTTCATCGTCGACACTTTCGCCTCCGAGACTCTGCCGCCGATCCCTCACCTGGTCCGGCTGCTCAGCATCACCATTCAAGGTTCCAGTTTCGTCCACAGCAGAGCCGATCTCTTCCTCGATCACGCACCCTTCTTCGGTGATTGGCGTGCTGCTCCTGTTCTGTGGAAAGAATACCGGGTCCGTGTGCATCCAAGCTGCCCGAACAGGGTCGTCCATCCCATCCGCCCCTCACTGCCCTCACTCTATGACGATGAGTCAATGACATTTGACATGTTTACGCTCCCAAATGTGGTCACAATCAAAGGATCTGCACTTGGATGATCATCCAAGGGCAGCCACAAAGTTAAGGGAGATGATGGTGACGCGCCTGCTTCTCGCAGCAGCGGCGCTCTCTTGCGCGGCTCCTGGAGCTGCTTTCATGGGAAACGCGCCTTCGTTTGGCCTCCGTCGTGCGAGCGTCAGTCAGCGCGCTGGGGCGTGTTCTCTGCGTGCGCAAGCCCAAGTCGGCGAGACTGTGCTGGGTCGTCGAGACGTGCTCAAGGCCCCAGTGGCCGCATCACTTGCGGCTGCAATCTCTTTCGCCGCAAGCCCGGCGCCTGTTCGTGCCGAAGATACACTGGACAGTCCGATCGTCGTGTTTGGCGCGGGTGGGGGCACCGGTGCAGCTTGTGTCGAATATTGCTCCGTCACGGCGGAGATCCCGTGCCGCGCTGTCCGCCGTGCGGCCGTCACGAGCAAGGGAAAAGAGACTGCCTTCCCCGAGGTCGACGCATCTCTGCTCGCTGTAGCACAGGGCGATGTGACGGACCCCAAGTCCGTCGCTGAGGCTGTCAAGGGTGCGCGCGCTGTGATCTTCGCAGCGTCCGCCAGCAAGAAGGGCGGCGACCCAGAGGCCGTTGACTACAAGGGTCTGCTGAATGTGGCGAAGGCATGCATCGATGCTAAGGTGCCTCGCCTTGTTGTGGTGTCGTCCGGTGCGGTATCCAAGCCGGACTCGGCAATCTACCAGCTTCTCAACCTGTTTGGCAAGATCATGTACTGGAAGAAGAAGGGGGAAGACGAGATGATCGCCATGTACAAGGCCAGCGGAGACGACTCGCTTTCGTACACAATCGTACGCCCCGGCGGATTGTCTGATGAAGCCGGCCAGGTACGCGCGTGTCCGCCCATAGACTCGACCCAGCGCACGAGCAATTCCTGCGTGGTAGAACTCATTTCCCGGAAATCCGTTTGCCAGGGCCCCAAGGCTATGGAACTCAACCAGGGTGACGAGAAGAGTGGCAAGATTTCTCGAGCGGATGTAAGTTGCACCCTCCCGCAGCGCAGATACATTTGAACCTAGCGCGCCAGAGCTTGGCGCCGCAGGCTCTGAACCGTTGTCCATCCTGGCACCAGGTTGCTGCGATCTGCGTTCAGTGTGTGGAGTTCCCATCCGCAGCCGACACCACCTTCGAGTGCTACACGTCTCCCCCTCCCCCGCTCCCTATCAAGTACTGAAGCCCGGCGAACTTGCTCAGCTGGGCATTTCATGTCGAGGTTCTTTGCACTTACACAAGAAAGGAAGTTTACCTGTTTGGGAATCGTCCAGGGCCGCAACCGCCAAGAAGCTTGAAACTGCAGCGGAAAAGCTTCCGTTCGCCAAGAAGGATGACAAACCTTTCACTTCGGGCCGCGAGATGAGGTGGGCACCATCGCTTAGCCTGGTATTCATTCTTGGAACGGCATGAAGCGGGATTTTGATCGAGCCTGTGCCACATCCGCAGGGGCGAGACCTGGCCGGCGCTCTTTGGGCAGCTCAAGAAGGACGCCTAGGCTCTCTATTATTCCTTCGCCCGAGTCCTTGCTTGGCCATGCACATGAAGCCGCGTAGGCTGGTGTACTGGCTGCTCGAGGGGTGCCAGTACAGTATACTGGTAGCGTTTGCCAGTGTAACTGGCAAACGCCAGTATAACCGGCAAACGGCAGTGCGTTTGGTGTTACTGCAATGTTTTGGTGTGCTTCATTAAACCATGTCCCACACCTCGCGCAAGGTCGTCTGCATTGCCAGTGTTGCATCCGTCAA
>Ga0115567_10005998_pt1 | contig 11687 bp, 12 predicted proteins | sample COGITO_mtgs_1204_2_FD_88679 | JGI IMG/M metagenome (GOLD analysis project Ga0115567, IMG submission 88679) | Pelagic marine microbial communities from North Sea - COGITO_mtgs_120412 | ecosystem: Environmental > Aquatic > Marine > Epipelagic | place: Germany:Helgoland, sampling site Kabeltonne...
GGCGTGAGCGCCATCGAGACCCTGATCGTGCTGAGTGCGGTCGATCTGGGCGAGATGACGGTGCGCCGCGCGCTGCCGTCGACCAAGCACCAGATGGTCGGACCGTTCATCTTCTTCGACCAGATGGGCCCAGCCGAGTTCCTGACCGATCCGGGCACCGACGGGCGCCCTCAGCCGCATATCAACCTCGTCACGCTGATTTATCTGTTCGAGGGCGAGATCCTGCACCGGGATTCGCTGGGCACCGAGCTTGCGATACGCCCCGGCGCCGTGAACTGGATGAAGGCCGGGAACGGCATCGTCCACTCCGAGCGCACGTCCGCGGAGCGCAAGAAGAACGACCAGCGGCTGTTCGGTCGGCAGACATGGACGGCGCTGCCTGAGGCGGACGAGGAATCCGCATCCGAATTCGTCCACCACTGGTCCGACGACCTGCCGATGATCGACGAAGGCTGGATCAAGGCGCGCCTCATCGCGGACGAGGCCTTCGGCAAGAAATCGGTCTTCATGACCAATTCGGAAATGCTGTACGGCGATATCGAGTTGCAGGTGGGCCGCTCCATGCCAATCGACGCGGCCTATGAGGAACGCGCGCTCTATACGATTTCCGGCGAGATCGAGATCGCGGGGGATCGGTTCGACAAGGGACAGCTCCTGGTCCTGCGCCCCGGCGACGCAATCACCGTGAAGGCCAACGCGACGGCCCGATTCATGTTGTTCGGCGGCGCGCCGATGGAAGGGCCGTGCTACATCTGGTGGAACTTCGTGCCCCCGCGCCCTGAACGGATCGAGGCCGCGAAGGAGGAATGGGCCAAGGGCCGGTTCGACACCGTGCCTCGCGACGAGGAGGACTCCATCCCGCTGCCCGACGATGCCGGCAAACCGCGCCGCTCTACCGGCGGCGTCGCCTATCCCTGAGACCGATCATAAGCGAAAGGACATCGCCATGACATGCGCGATCCCCGGCCTGCACCACGTCACCGCGATCTCCGGCCCGCCGCAGGCCAACGTCGACTTCTATGTCGGCACACTGTTGCAGCGGCTGGTGAAGAAGACCGTCAACTTCGACGATCCCGGCACCTATCATCTCTACTACGGCAACGCGGCGGCCGAACCGGGCAGCATCCTGACGTTCTTTCCCTTCGTCGACGCTGGTCCTGGCCGGGCGGGCACCGGCATGGCCAGTGCGGTCGCTTATGCCGTGCCGACCGGTGGGCTGAACGCCTGGATGATGGCGTTGGCCGGGGCCGCCGTCGATTTCGACGGCCCGACCGAAAGGTTCGGTGAGCAGATGATCGCGCTGAGCGATCCCGATGGGTTGCGGATCGAATTGATCGAGACGGACCGTGGCACGGGAGAGCTTGCCGTCGCGGACGGTGCGCCCGCAGACGCCGGGTTTCATTCCGTCACCCTCTGGCTGAAGTCCCCCGACCGCACCGCCCGCCTGCTGACCGATGTGTTCGGCTATACCGGCGCGGGCGAGGCGTCGGCGGGCGGCGAGACCCGCTATCGCTTTGTCGCGGTGGGGCAGGGGCGCGGGTCGGCCATCGACCTGATCACGTCCGACGCGTCCTCCATCGGGCGGCAGGGCGCGGGGTCCATCCACCACGTCGCCTTTCGCGCGGAGAACGACGAGGTGCAGTTGGGCTGGCAGGAAACGCTGAAGGCGCAGGGCTTCGACGTGACGCCGCAGATCGACCGGCAGTATTTCAACGCGATCTATTTCCGCGAACCGGGCGGTGTGCTGTTCGAGATCGCTACGGACCCGCCCGGCTTCGCGACGGACGAGCCGATGGAGACGCTGGGACAGGCGCTGAAGCTGCCCGAAAAATACGCCCATGTGCGTGACCGGATCGAGCGCATCCTGCCGCCGATCACCGTGCCGAAGGGTGTCGAGCGATGACCGGCGATCCTCACGGAGGGGGCCGCGTCCTCTTTGCAGGCGCGCCACTGTCACGCGCCCGGCTGGCGATGATCATGCTGCACGGTCGCGGCGGCGGGCCGGAGGACATGGCGGGGTTGGCGGGCCATTTCGGCCTGCCGGACATCGCCGTCCGCGCGCCGGAGGCTGCGGGAAACTCGTGGTGGCCCGACAGCTTCCTGGCCCCTCTCGCGCACAACGAGCCGGGGCTTTCGTCGGCGCTGGGTGTCGTTGGCAGTATCGCCAATGCCCTAAAGGAAGACGGCTTCGGACCGGACCGCATCGTCGTACTCGGGTTCAGTCAGGGCGCCTGCCTCGCGCTCGAATACGCGGCCCGCGCCGGGACGCCCTTCGCCTGTGTCGCGGGTCTGTCCGGCGGTCTCGTCGGGACACGGGACGGAGAAGGCGCGCCGGAGCAGGCGCTCTACGACCATACCGACAAAACGTTCGATTATGGTGGCAAACTGAACGGAACACCGGTCTTTTTGGGATGCCACGAACGCGATCCTCACATTCCGCTTGCCCGTGTTGAGACGACCGAGAAGGTCTTCGGCAGTCTCGACGCAACCGTAACGACACAGATTTATCCTGGGTCGGGACATGTTATCGTGGCAGAGGAAATAGCTGCGCTTCGTGCCCTTCTCAACAAGGGATGAGTGCGGGACCAACGCAAATCTAAAGCATCGGCGGCGGTGTCACGACCCGAAGGTATCATTGGAAAGATGCCCTTTTTCCATCAGGTGCCCTAGCGCGCGAGCCAACGAGCGTGCGTCGTCCAGGGCATCGTGTTCCGACAACGCTGCTGAATCGACACCGTAGTAACCGGCGAGTTGTCCGCTATTCGTCGCCTTGATATGGGTCTCGGTCATTCCGGTTCGGAGAAAGACGGACTTGAGGTTACCGAACCGCCTCGCGCCGATCGGCGGTACGAGGCCGCGCAGGAAACAACTGACACCCAGCGCCAAAAGCTCATCCTTGCCCCAGGACCAGAAATCGGCACCTTGCGAAAAGTCGTCGAGACGGTGAAGCGCTTCGCCCAGATCGACAGCGTCGGTAGCGAGGACTTCGTCGGAAATGCCGGTGAGTTCGATAAAATAGGGATCGAGCAAGTAGAGCGCGCCGTCTCGACCCTCGGGTTTCACGTAGATCTTTGTCTCATCGACGATGCGCGCTTCATCATCGAGATCGAGAAGGACGGCGCCGATTTGGACTACCATTGGGTCCGGATCGTCATGACCCGACCAAAGGCGGCCCATCGCGCCCTCTTTGGTCAGATATTCGCAGTCGAAAACAACGATTTTGGACATTCGATATCGCTCCTGGCGACTGGTAGGTGTTTTTTGCTGTGCCCTATTCCCTTGGACACGGTATGCCGCAGTCCAAGATTCACTTTGCTGATCTCGGCCTTGGGAAGGTGTGTGTAAGGTCGAAGAGGTGCCCCTCCACCATGACGGCGGTCACGTCGAGGTCTCTCGTAAGACAGGTGAGCGCCGCGCGGCACCCCGGACGCACCGTCCCGACCTCCTTTTCCAGCCCAAGGGCATGCGCGGGATTAGATGTCACCATCCTCAAGGTATCGGAAAGTCCCGTCTCGGTGTGAGCCAGCACGTTTCGCACGCATTGGATCAGACTGATATGCGCACCGGCGAGACGGCCGTCCTCGTTTGTGAGCCGGTTGCCTTGAAGCCCGATGGACTCGCCATGCAGTTCGAACCCGGTCGATTGGCCCGCGAGGGTCAGCATCGCATCAGTCACGAGGCAAAGACGATCCGGCATCAACCGCGCCGCAGTCGCCAGATTGCGCCAGTCGACATGATGGCCGTCCGCGATGATGCCGGCGAAAAGTCCTCCGGAGGCCAGCGTCGCCCCCACGACACCCGGTGCGCGCCCCGTCATCTGGGACATCGCGTTGAACAGGTGCGTGACCCCGACGAGTCCATCGGCTTCGGCGCCGGCGATTTGGTCGGCGGTGGCTTCGGTATGACCGGCAAAGACTCGGACGCCTGCCTTCGACAGCCGTGTCAACGCGCCCGAAGGCAGGGTCTCGGGGGCGACGGTCAGCAACAGGACACCGACCTCCGCTGTGCACAACCGGTCGAGATCCCCGGCATTTATGCCGCGGATCGCAGCCGGATCGTGGATCCCCGGACGCTCGTGTGACAGGAACGGCCCTTCGAGATGCAGACCCAGGATGCCGGGCACGTCTTGAGAGATGGCCACCTGCACCGCTTCCATCGCTCGCACGTAGTCGCGGCCCGGCGCCGTCATAAATGTGGGAAGAATATAGGCGGTGCCCCCATACCGTGCGCCTGCCGCGATCTGCTGAAGTGCCTCGGGGCTGGGGTCGAAATTGAACTGTGCGTCGCCGGCGCCGTTTATCTGGAAGTCGATAAACCCAGGCGCTACCAGATCGAAATTGGGCAAGGCACGGTCGTGTGCGTCTTGCGCCGCAGCTGCGCGGACACAGGTAATGCGGTCATCCGCAACCTCGATCACCTGATCGGACCGCAGATCGCCGGTTATTCCGTCGTAGAGTTGACGTGCCAATAGCTTCGATGGTCGTGCGGGTTCAGTCGAAGACACTGTCGCGTCCCTCGGGATGGACGTTCTCGAAGTATCCGGTGAGCGTCAGATCGCCCGCCGCCGCCTCGTCGAGAACGATTGTCGCGCTTGTGTGAAGTTGCAGCGCCGACGCGGGGCAGGCGGCACTCAGAGGGCCCTCGATCATGCGCGCGACGGCCTCGGCCTTGGCCGCGCCGGTGGCGATCAGCAGGCATTTCCGCGACTCGAGAATGGTGGCGACGCCCATAGTGATCGCATAGCGCGGCGTCTCTTCAAATGACGCGAAATAGCGCTGGTTGGCGCGCCTAGTGCTCTCGGTCAGTGTCTTGATCCGGGTGCGCGAGCCGAGACTTGCCGTGGGCTCGTTGAATCCGATATGTCCGTTCCGCCCGATCCCGAGGATTTGCAGGTCGATGCCGCCCGCCGCCTCGATAAGGGCCTCGTAATCGACGGAAGCGGCTTGCGGATCGATAGCGTCCCCCTTCGGCAAGTGCGTGCGTGATGGATTTATATCCACAAGCTTGAAGAACGCGTCGTACATGTAGGCGTGATAGGAGCACGGATGATCCGGAGGCAGGCCAATATATTCGTCCAAGTTGAAGCTGGTTATATTTGCAAACGACAGCCCGTCGTTGCGGTGTCGCTGCGCAAGGGCTTCGTAGAGCGGCAGCATGGTGCCACCGGTCGCTAGTCCAAGGACCGCCGCGGGCGTATCGCGAACCGTGCGCGCGACGATGTCGGCGGCACGTTGGGTGGCAGCCCGTTCGTCGGGGAGGATCAGTATCTTCATGGACCTTCTTCTCGAAATTGGGCGGCGAGCGCACCGATCAGTGGCCCGTCGTGGCCGAGTTCCGCGGGGACGATGCGGGGCCGGAACAATTCGGGCTCCTCGTCGAGCGCCGCGCGGGTGCGGTCGATGTATCCCGGCGCCAGACCGATGCTGCCGCCGATGGCCACCGTGTCCAGGCCGAGAATGGTCGTGAGGTCGCCGATGAGGGCCGCGACCGCGTTGGCCGAGGTGGCCACGATCCGCTCGGCCCATGTCTGGCCTTCGGACGCGGCGGCGAAGACGGCGCGGGCGTCGACGCCTTCATGACCGGCGGCGGCGGCGGCGGCGGCGATGCCACGCCCTCCCGCGATGCTCTCGACCGTTGCCATGCGGCCGCTGCCGCAGGGACCGCTGGCGAACCGGCTGGAGACGAACCCGACATGTCCGGCGAGGCCGTTGGCGCTGACGAGCAGCCGGCTGCCGACGACCAGACCACCGCCGACGCCGGTCGAGATGGTAAGATAGGCGAAGCTGCCGGTGCCGCTACCGGCGCCGAACAGACCTTCGGCAAGGGCCGCGGCCGCGGCGTCGTTCAGGCAGGTGGCCGCACCGAGGCGGCGGATCAGCCTCCGGTCGAGGGGGAAATTACGGATCGCGGACAGGGTGCCGCGATTGACAGCGTGCCATTTGCCCGCTCCGTCGACGCGCCCCGCGACGGCAATGCCCAGGGGCGCGCCATCGATGTGGCCAAGTCGGTCCAGCAGGTCTGAGATGGCCCCGATCTGCGACTCGGGGCCCGCGGCGGGAATGGTCGGGGAGACGAGACGCTCGACGACCGCGCCGCTTTCGATGCGCGCAGCGGCGATCTTCGTGCCGCCCAGATCGGCGGCAAAGCCGGTGAGGGCGCTGCGCTGCAAATCAGACATCAGCGGGCCCGGACGGCGTGCGCTACGGCGCTCTGGAACCAGCCGGTGACATGTTCGAGCCGTGTGAGCGCGGTGCCGACCGTGACCGCATCGGTCCCCGCCGCCATTGCCTGTGCGGCCAGTTCGGGTGTGTTTACACGCCCTTCGGCCATGACGAACGCGCCCAGAGCCTTGAACGCGCGGATCAGGTCGCAGTCGACGCCTTCGGCCCGGCCCGCGGTCTCGGCGGTATAGCCCGACAGGGTGGTCCCGAGGATTTCGGCGCCCTCTGCCTGTGCGCGCTGACCGTCGGCCAGGCACGAACAGTCAGCCATAGCCAGCTTGCCCGCGGCATGTATTGCGCCAAGGATCGCCGCTGTCGTTTCCGGGCGGGGCCGGTCGGTGGCGTCATAGGCGATGATGTCGGCGCCCGCGTCGCGCAATGCCCGCACGTCCGCCAAATATGGCGTGATGCGCACTGGGCTGTCGCTCAGATCGCGCTTGAGTATGCCGATGATCGGCACCGTGACGGCCGCCCGTGCGGCCGCCAGATTGGCTGCACCCTCGATCCGCACACCTGTCGCGCCCCCGGCCACGGCGGCGGCAGCCATGGCGGCGACGATATCGGGGCGGTCCATTGGACCGTCGTCGACGGGTTGACAGGACACGACGAGACCGCCGCGCAGGGTGTCGAGGGCGCGCATGATCATCAATCCATCAGGCTGGGGAGGCCAGTCGACAGGACTGGGAAGGTGCAGACCAGGATCAGCACCACGATCGGCGGGATCAGCCACGGCAGGATCGCCTTTGCGAGCTTCTGATAGGGGATGCCACCCACCTGGGCGACAACGAACAGGGCCATGCCCATAGGCGGCGTCAGGATCGAGATCATCAGGTTGAGCACGGTGATGATGCCGAATTGCACCGGGTCGATTCCGAAGCCCGCCGCCACTGGCACCAGGATCGGCACGACGACCAGCAGGATGACCAGCGCTTCGATGAAGCAGCCGAGTAAAAAGATCATCACGTTGACGGCGATCAGGAAGGTCAGCGGGCTGTCGGCGATCGACAGGAAAAACGAAGCGATCTGCTGCGGCGCCTGTTCTCGCGCCATGATGAAACTGAGCAGGCCGACGCCCGCTACGATGGTCGCGATGGAGGCGGAGGTGACGGTGGTGTCGTAGATCGAGTCCCACAGCTTGCGGAACGTCAGTTCGCGGTAGAACACCAAGTCGATCATAATCGCATAGAGGACTGTAATCGCTGCGGCCTCGGTCGGCGAGAAGAGCCCCGAGAAGATGCCGCCGACAATGACCACGGGGGTCATCAGCGCGGGCAGGGACTTTACGAACAGCGTGCCGATCTCGCCAGGCGTGCTGCGCACGTCGCGCGGATAGTCGCGCTTGCGGGCGATGAACCAGACCATGACCATCAGCGCCACCGCACACAGGAAACCGGGGACGATCCCGCCCAGAAACAGCTTGCCGATAGAGACGTTGGCGATGACGCCGTAGAGCACCATGGTGATCGAGGGCGGCACCAGCGGGCCGATCATCGACGATGCCGCGGTCACAGCGCCGGCGAACTCGTCGTCGTAGCCCGCCTCGCGCATTGCCTCGATCTCCATCTTGCCCAAGCCCCCAGCGTCAGCCAGTGCCGAGCCGGACATGCCGGAAAAGAACAGCGAGGCCAGCACGTTCACATGGCCTAGGCCGCCGGTGATGTGCCCGACGAGGCTGCGGGCGAAGCCGAAGAGGTGGTTGGTGATGCCTGCGGAGTTGAGCACGCCGGCGGCAAGGATGAAAAGCGGAACCGCCAGAAGCGGAAAACTGTTCAAGCCGTCGACCATGCGCTGGGTAGCAAAGCTCAGCCCCATGCCCGTGTAATAGAAATAGCCCATCGACACGAAGATCATGGCGATGCCGATGGGTACGCCGACCAGCACGAAGACGAGCCAGAGAATTCCGACGATGGCAAGGGTCATAGCGTCGGCTCCCGCGTGACGGGGACGTCACGTCGTCTGGTCAGGCGACGCACGATCCGGTGAAAGATGAGGACGAAGCCGGCCAGTGCGGACGCATAAAGCAGCGCGTCCGTGGTGGGCAGGGTGACAGTGATGTTGTTCCACGTTCGCAGGACGGTGTTGTAGCCGATCCAGCAGAGGTGGCCGACGATGCCGAGGAACACGAGGTCGATGATGGTGTAGAGGACGCGGCGCGCGCCTTCGGGCAGCATCTCGGCGAGGAACGCCATCTTCAGCTGGCCGTTCTGACGCTCCACCTCGGCGATGCCGATGAACGCCATCCAGACCCAGATCCAGCGAGCCGCCTCCTCGGTCCACACGAGGCCTCGGAAGATCGGGGTGCGCCCAAACACCTGAAGTAGCACGACGCCGATCAAAATGATGAACAGGATCGACGCGACGATCCCTTCGGTGCTGTATTTCCGCACAGGCCTCATCGTCATCCCTCCCCGATGTCCGATCGAAATCCGCGGGCGCAAAACGCCCGCGGACAAGGACTTATTCGCCGCGGACGCGGGCAATCGCGCCTTCGCCGAATTCTTCCTCCAATGTGTCGTAGTAGGGCTGCATTGCCTCGCGGAACGGCGCCAGATCGGGGCGCGTGATGGTAAGGCCGCGCTCCTCGAAGGTGGTGATCAGGTCTTCTTCGGCTTGGACGGTCATCTCATCGTTCAGCTCACCGCCGGCGTCGACGGCCTCTTGGATCCAGCCCTGCTCCTCTTCGCTAAGCTCCTGCCACAGATCGTTCGATACCTGCACCGCGGCGGAGGCCACGAAGTGGTTGGTGATCGCGATGTGGCTCTGGACTTCGTAGAACTTCATCGCCTCGATGGTGGGCAGGGGGTTTTCCTGCGCGTCGACCTGATTGGTCTGGAGCGCGAGGTAGACCTCGGCGAATGCGACAGGTGCCGCGGTTCCGCCGGTGTTCTCGGCATAGGCGATTAGGAACGGCACGTTCGGCGTTCGGATACGCAGGCCCTCCATATCGTCCATGCTCTCAACGGCGCGGTTCGCCGTGGTCTGGCGCGTGCCGTAGTACCAAACGTCGAGCAGGCGAACGCCGTTCTCCTCGAACTTCGTCGCCATCTCCTGCCCCCAATCGCCCGCGATGATCTCCTCAAGGTGGGCGAAATCATCCGCGACATAGGGCGCGCCGATCAGGTTCAGTTCGGGGATTATGTAGCTCATGTCGGGATAGCCGGTGATGACCATGTCGAGCTCGCCCGCCTGGACCTGCGCGACCATCGCCTTGAAATCTCCCAGAGACGACGATGGGAACAGGTTCACCGTAAGCTCGCCGCCCGAAGCTTCCTCGACGCGGGACGCGAATTCCTGTGCGCCCATGTAGACGTTGGAGCTTTCGTTGTCTTGCATCCCCAGTGTCAGCTCGCGCTCGGCGAAGGCAGGGGTGGCCAGGGCCATGGTCGCCGCGCAGGCGAGAAGTTTGGTCGTGAGTTTCATCGGTTACTCCTTGGTTTTCGATGAGTGGCGGACGTTCCCGCCGGTTGTCCAAGTGGCGGACCGGTCCGTCGGGTGTCAGTGTGGGCTGCGCCTTTCACTTTCTGGCGCAAGACGTGGCGCCGCCAGGCGTGCGCGGTAGGATCGGGTCAGGTGACGATCCATCACGTCGGCAGCCATTGCGACGTTGCCGTCTAGGACAGCCTGATAGATTTCGCGGTGTTCCTCATAGGCGACGCGGTCGTAGTGCATCGCATCGGGCGTCGGCGGCCGGTGGGCGATCATCGTGCTCACGAACATGTCGTGCAGCGTCAGGATCACCTGGTTCCCGACGACTGAGACGAGCACCCGGTGGAACGCGATATCGGTCGAGGCGAATTTGGCGGTGCCAATGGCCGCGAAGTTCTGTTCCAAGGCCGACTGCAGCTTCGCCAGCTGGATGTTGTCGGCACGCTTTGCCGCCTCGCGCGCCGCGCCCGTCTCGATGAATTGGCGCATCTGTTCCAACTGCGCACCGCTTTCAGCGTCGCCGAAGATGTCGCGGATATGGTCGCCGGTTCCCTTCAGAACATCCTGGATTGACGGGAGTGCCGCTCGGGGTCGCTTGCCGGCGCCGGCAGTTGCATAGCCGCGCATCTGCATCTGCGCGAGCGCTTCGCGCACCGTTGGCCGCGAGGCGCCAAATCGCTCGCACAGGTCGCGTTCCGTCGGAAGCGCTTGCTCGGGCTGAAATTCCCCGTGCCGGACACCGGAGATCAGGGCGTCGGCGATGGTTCCGGCAGCCCCCCGAAGCATCTTTTCGTTTGGGGTTTTTGTAGTCATTCGGTTTGTCTCCATGGCTGTTTGGTAAGGTTGGGCTCTTCTAATGTCAAACTAAAAGTTCATTCAAGATTGACACTCTGCTCACTATATAGTTTTTGTAAGTTCAAAGACGTTGTCCAGTCTATCAGAGCTGTGCGGCCAATATAAGGTAGAGACTTCCGATGACCGAACCACTGACAGGCATGTATGCTGCACTGATGACCGGCCTCGACGACGCCGGAGAGTTTGACGAGGACCGTCAACGCGCGCTTACCGCCCATGTGCTGAAGCAGGGGCTTGCCGGGCTCTATGTCGGAGGCAGCAGTGGAGAATCGGGTCTCTTGGGTGTGGACGAGTTGTCGGCACAGCAAGGTGTCGTTGCCGGCAGCGCCGAAGGCAGCGACGCAACGCTGATCGCCCATGTCGGGTTGCCGAATCTTCGCGACTCGATCCGCTTGGCGCAGAGTGCGTCGGATCTGGGGTATCACGCGCTATCCGCCCTGCCGCCGCACTCCTATCCCTTCGGTGACAACGAGATCGAGGCCTATTACCGCGACCTTGCCGCGGCCACCGATCTGCCGTTGATCGTTTACGAAGTGCCGGTCCGCACCGGCCGCCCCATTCCGCTTGAGGCACTGGAGCGCATCCTCGATTTGCCCAACGTTGCGGGCATCAAGTTCTCGTCAGTCGATCTGTTCAAGTTCTCGATGCTGCGCCGTCGCCGCCCCGACAGCAGCTATTTCTTCGGTTTTGACGAAGTCTATCTGACAGGCGCCGTGCTCGGCGCGGATGGTGGAATCGGGTCAACCTACAACATCCTCGGCAAACTCTATGTCGCGCTGCACGAGGCGGTGCTGGCCGGAGACCTGGCCCGCGCGCAAACGTTGCAAGACGCCAGCCAAATCTTCGTCGAGGCGCTGCTGGAAACCGGGGTGCTTCCAGGGCTCAAGGCCGCGTTCCGAATTGCCGGCGTCGAGGTCGGGCTCACGCGAGCGCCGATGGCCCTGAAGATGACGGATGCGAAGGCCGAAGCGCACATGCGCGCGGTCCTCGAACGACCTGAGATCGCCCCCTGGCTCGTCTAGACCGGGCAGGGCGCACTCGGGTTTCCCTAGCATACCTTGCCGGAAAATCACCACAGGAGAAGAAAATACGATGTCACTTCGCACTCAGATACTCGGTGGAGCGGGCGCTTTCGCTCTTATCGCGGCCTTGTTTCACAAATCCGGCAATGGATTCATGTCGTGA
>Ga0115567_10006003_pt1 | contig 11681 bp, 9 predicted proteins | sample COGITO_mtgs_1204_2_FD_88679 | JGI IMG/M metagenome (GOLD analysis project Ga0115567, IMG submission 88679) | Pelagic marine microbial communities from North Sea - COGITO_mtgs_120412 | ecosystem: Environmental > Aquatic > Marine > Epipelagic | place: Germany:Helgoland, sampling site Kabeltonne...
AACTGTACGAGGTGCAACGGAACAGGCAAGGATTTTTGCAGCGCGTGCAAAGGCAGGGGAACGAATGATCACGACATTACAGACGACTTCGAATCAGACGTATACATAGTCGGTTCAACGGCGGAACAGTGGAACTTGATCAAATCGACTTTAGGAGAGTCCACGCCGTGTTGGTTGTGTCGCGGTAAAAAAATTGCCATATGCAAAGATTGCAGGGGAACGGGTTGTCGAGATAGGGACAAGCTGTGGGTCAGGGTTTAGATTGCTCGCGAATACGACTCAACCGTGATGTTTATAATTTATCATTGTGGATGTCTGCTTACGTATACGTATATTTATGTATACATTTTTCATCACGCCAAAAACACGCAGTTTGCGTACGATGTACGCGCGTACGAGTACTCGTACTCGTCTAAAAATTTTGCCCCAACTCTTTTACTACTGCAGCAGAAAAAACGCGAAAATAAAGCGCGCGTTGTTGTGTACAGTGCACACATACAGCAAGAACATCCTCATTTGTCACTCTCGGGACAAATTGAATGTCGGTGAGACGAATTCGTTCTATCACATCCTCTACTGTTGCGCGAAACATACTCTCACGCACGGCGCAAAAAAGCTTTACCTCGTTCTCCGCTCCTCCAATTCTTCGACTAAAAGTGACGGCGACGAAGCCAACAGCCCCGTCTGCTCTTACTCTTACTGCTCTTACTATTCATTCTAGCAGCAGGAGAATGTTTTGTCGGGTTGTACCATCTAATGTGTCGTCTTCCTCGTCAATGTCTATGCAAAGTCATTCGTCAGGTACGCGAGTAGGATCCTCGACGTTCGCGAACGGTGGCGTCTGTCTTCGTCGTGCGTTCTTTTATTATCCTCGAACGATGACGACGACGACGACACACTTTGGCCGCCAGCAAAGCTTCTTGCTCACGGAGCGACAACAGCGAAAAGCGGGAACTAATAGGGTACGAAGAAGCTTTCAGTTTGCTCCAGTTTCTAAACAATCGGCATCGGGTGGCTCGAGAAATACAAGAAGCAACGCGACGAATGGTGCCCGAGGAAATGCGAGCGCAGCATCCCCTGGTCCTGGTGCTGCAAGCAAACCGAAACCATCGTCTGCGAGCACTGCTTCCTCTTCAACCTCCTCTGCGAAAACTGCGACTTTACCAAAAGCTCCGCGAGCGCCGAAAAAGAAGAAAGGGCCAGCAAACGGCGCAAACGGCGGTGGCGCCGGCGCCGGCGACAAGAGTAGTCCGCCGTCAAACCGAAGGAATAATAACAACAAGACCGGTCGCAACAGAAACGGCGGTGGTCGAGGAAATCAACAACAGAAAAACTTCAAGAAGAATTCCGCCGCGAGCGGCGCAAATCAAAACGAAAGCTTAAATGCCAACGTTTTGACGTGTCCAAACGGACGCGAGCGATTGAAACGCAAAGAGGCAAAGGAGTTTTTAGATCTCTTTAAAGAGCAAACTGGAGGCACGGCGTTGTGCAAATCTGTGGACGATTCAAAGAACGTGTTGCATTTTGTGCAACAAAAGATGTTGTTTAAACAGAAAATTTCGTATCAGACTAGTGGACCGCCGCACAGTAGGCGTTTTGTCTCTACTCTAGAAGTTCCGATACAAACTGCTGCATTTCAATCGTTAGATGTGTTACCATCTTCGGCAACAGTTAACGGCGATGTGGTAACTTTTATGGGAGGCGGCATTGCGTTCACCAAAAGAGAGTCCTCATCACTCGCCGCTTTGGATATATTGAAACAGCTTTTAGAGTCTGGCATTGACCCAAAAGCACCTCCAAGCGTTGCCAAGATGAAAGAAAAAGAAATGAAAGAAAGAATTCAAAATGCGCAAGCTTTACTGGAGTTAGTTGATAGCTCGAGACCTTCTATCGACATATCCAAGAGACGAGATGGGAAAGCTGGTTTTGAGGCGGTGTTATCTTGCTTTGTCGACGGAGGAAAGAAGCTCGAAGGTGTTGGATACGGTAAATCAAAGTCCGAAGCTGAAGGAAACGCACTTCTGAACGCGTCGGAGGAACCTTTGAAGGAGTTACTTGGCGAGAACGTGATGAAAAGATTGCAAAAAGTTATCGCGGACTCTCCTGGGGGCCACGTTGCAACGCTGAGAATTCAAGCCTTACCGGATGAAGCAGTAGAAGTCCTCGTCAATGCTATGGGGTCTCCTGATGAGCATGACGCGAGAGTGATGGCTTTGAAAACCGAATGCCAAGAACTCGAACGACGCAGAGAAGAGAAGGCGGCGCGCAACGCCGAAAGTGGAGGAAATACCAGTTGGAGGAAGAAAGGTGAAAACTTGAACGAGTACCTCTTTAAATCCAAAAATGCAGAAGATTTATCCAAAGCGGAGGAGATTTTGGTCAGTAAGTACCGAGAAGAGCAAGCAAAGACGTCGCAAGAGATTTTACAGGAAGAAATCGAGCGCGAAAGACGAGCGAATGAGGATATAGATTCAGAAGAAGCTAAAATGGCACGTTTCCGAGAAAAGTTGCCAATTATTGAATTGAAAGAGGATATGTTGAAAGCGCTAGAGACCCAATCAGTCGTAGTTGTTTCTGGTGGAACTGGTACGGGTAAATCTACGCAATGCCCGCAGTATATTTTAGAAGATGCCCTAAGGAAAGGTAGAGGTGCAGAAACCAAGATTATCGTCACGCAGCCGCGCCGAATTGCGGCAATCTCAGTTGCCGAGCGCGTCGCCGCGGAACGCTGTGAACCGATTGGAAATTCCGTTGGTTACCGCGTCCGTTTACATGGGTCCGAACCTAGAAGTATTGGTGGTACTGTCCAGTTCGTCACCACGGGTGTTTTGTTGAGACGATTAGTTCGCGATCCAGAAATATCGGACGTTTCCCACGTGATTATCGATGAGGTACACGAAAGGGACATAAACACGGATTTCTTACTCGTACTTTTGAAGGAATTGATTCAAACCAGAAGAGATCTAAAAGTAATCTTGATGTCTGCAACTCTAGATGCTGAATCATTCTCAAAATATTTCACAATGGATACCGACATTGCTCGGCAAACGCCGTTGCTATCTGTGCCACCGAAGCCACGACATCCAGTCGAACTTCATTACCTAGAAGATATACTAGAGCAAACGCAATCAGACAACAGCAGAAATGGCGATGGTTTAGGAATACCGAGTGCAAATTCAAATGTAAACGACGATGGTGACGATATTATAGTTCAAAACAATGAAAATGAAATAACGAAGATTGGCCAAGACGACGATTGGCCACCAATCGTTCGTCGTCTCGCGGCTGAACTATTGCACGTGCAAGATATCTCGCTCGCTCGTGAGCTCGAAGAAGTTGAAGCGGAATCGAGAGCCTCCATGCAGATTGAGCGCATCGCTGATGCCGAAGATGCTGGTGAACAGCCAGAGTTTTCGGAAGATGAATATGAGGATGACGATGAGGATGACAGTGTCGACGACGACGATGACAGTTTGAACGCTTGGGAAGATCGGATGAAAAACGATGGTAGAAAACACTCGCACGGTCGACCGAGATTACAAGCTTTGCGTAAAGCCGTCGCGCTGAAGAACGATCGATCGGAGTTGGGGAAACCAGGAGTCTCTGGGTTCGGTGGTGGTAAAATGCGAGTAAATAAGAATACCAAACTTGGTGATCGCGATCAGTCCGAAGTTGCCGTGAACTTAGTGGCCGAAATTGCAACCCACATTGCGAACAAAGAAATCGAAAACAATAGAAAAGGTACCGTGCTTTGCTTTCTTCCAGGTTGGGACGAGATTAAAGCTGCAACAGAGCTCATACGAAAATCTACCACGTACAACGAAGACACTATGAAAATCATGCCGCTTCATTCGTCCGTCCCGCAAGAAGAGCAGCAAGCAGTGTTTACGCCTGCGAAAGAAGGTACGATGAAGATAATTTTGTCTACGAATATCGCTGAATCGTCGGTGACTATCGATGATGTACTATCTGTGATTGACGCTGGTCTGGTACGAGAAATGTCCTACAACGCGGAAAGCGCCATGTCTTCCATGGAAACGGTATTGATATCAAGTGCTTCGGCAACTCAGAGATCTGGAAGAGCCGGCAGGGTCGCTCCTGGATCGTGCTTTCGTCTCTACTCTAGAGGTGTGCACGCTTCTATGGCTGAACGCCCCACTCCTGAAATACAGAGAACGGCATTGGAAGCGACGTGCTTGCAGACGGCAGCGATGACGGAAAGTGGTATTCAGAGATTCTTATCGAGAGCTTTAGATCCTCCGAGCGAAGATACGGTAATGTATGCCGTTGATCGATTGACCAAGCTGGGTGCGATTCAAACCATTGAAAGTGGCGAAAAGTTGACAGCCTTAGGTAGAACGATTTCCAATCTACCGATTGATCCAGCCATCGCGCGAATGCTTCTTTTGGGTTGCGTCACAAAGTGCTTAGATCCCGTTTTGACGGCGGCGGCTTCGTATTCATCTCGCGATCCATTTTACACGCCTCCAGGCATGCGAGATGAAGCGAGAGCTATTCGCAAATCGTTCCACGACTCTTCAGATTTACTCTCGGTGTGCCGGGCGTGGGATCAGTGCAACGATCTGTTCAACAACCGGGATTACGACACCGCTCGCCGTTGGGGCTCTGACAACTTTATCTCAATCGCAGCCATGAGTAATTTGACTTCTGTCCGATCGCAATTACTGAGCGATTTAGTGAAATTAGGTTTTGTTTCTGAGCGCGACTGCGAGGGATATGGTCAAAGGAGAGTGTTGCGTTACGATTCTGGAATAAACACGCACGCCAATAACGAGGCGCTTTTTAAAGGCATATTGGCGACTGGTCTTCCTTCGAATCTTGCCGCACGAAGATCTTTGGGCGCATTTGGTACTTTGCGTACGCGCACAGAAAGCCACGCAGGATTGCACCCCTCTGGAGTTGCCTTCCACCGGAAACCTCCACGAGGTGTCGCTCCTTTGCCGAAGTGGTTCGTTTACCGTGAAATGGTGCTCTCTTCCTCCGTTTTCCTTCGAGATTCAACTGCACTTTCGCCCGAGCAGGTTGCCATGTTTGCTGGTCATCAAATCTCGTTTGCACCTAAAGTAGAGGAAGCTCAAAACGATAGTACCGAAAGTGATGATGGTTTACTAAATGCGGACGGATCGGTCAACGCCTCCATGGATATCGATATGTCGTTTGACGGAGACGACATGGTCCCGTCGTCACGTTTCGACCGCAGCGCTGCAGGCAGAGCTAAGTTTCTCTTAGACGAGTGGGTATTTTTAGATTCGAATTGCGAAGATACCATGGATTTACTCCGAGACGCCAGGGAAGAGTTAAATATGGCGCTCAATTGGAGAGTAATGTATCCTCGTAAGCCACCGCCAGAGTCCTCGGAGGAAATCGTGGATGCCATCGCTCAGATGCTCCGAATAGTTGACGAACGTGAAAGAAGGAAGAATAGATCGCGAGCGCGTTTTTCGCGACAATCGCCTTCTTCTTCTTCTTCTGGTGCTCCTTCAAGAAGAAAATTTTAGGATGGTGTAAGTTGATATAAGAAGAAATAGTTTGTAATAGAAGTCACACCCCAAAAGCGTAAAACGATTGCAACTATGGAAACAGTGGATTACATAAAATGGAAATAAACTTTACGGACGTACATTTTTTTTTCATATACAATACAAACTTGTAAGCACACACGCGGTCATGTGAGCACATCATTTTTTCTTCCCGAGGAATGCTTCTAACGCTTCAACCGAGGAAGATAATCTCTTCTTCTTCCTGCTGCGCTTTCTTGGATTTCCATTCGCAACTAATTTCAGCGCGTCGTCGTCATCGTATCCGTTTCTCCAGCGTTGAAGAGGATCAACCGGCGAACATTCGCGTAAATCATGTACAACTTGGTCTAGTACGGCTTTAGAAATACCGCTGCGCAAGTTACACGTTTTTTTCACGTGATGATATATGTTCTCTCGGGTGTATCCAAGACATTCGCCTATCAAGACGCCGTAATAGGGCGATTGCGCAACCAAAGCGCCTTGCGCACCAAATGAAGCTAAAAGTGCGGCTCTTTCCCTGTTTGGTGATATGTTTGGATAGAATACGGCGCTTAAAGCTGTTGAACCTTCAATGCGACACGCTACGCACGAGAAAATCTGCGGCGTCGTTGTCACCAACTCTTTTAAAGCCCGCTTAACGAATGGGCAGTCGATTGGTTGTACTTGCCCGTCTTCGACGAACGGTGCGTACAGTTGAATCAGCGCTAGTGGACGATTACCCGCAAGCAGCGCGTATATTTCGCCCGCGTTTAATGTTAATCGCTCAACTGCCGTCAACGGTGGTTGAGATGGCGTCGTACCCAACGACCAAAAATCCGGATTCTCAGACGCTTTCGTTTTCAATGCTGTCAAGTCTGTTATCTTCTCGTGTTTGACCCAGTCTACCTGTATCGTTTGTTTGTGTCGAATCTCTTCCAACACCGGATACTTTCCTGCCGTCACTAGCTCTTTGTGCAGACTCTCAAACTCGGGACAGAAAGCGAGGAGCTCTTCCGGCACGGAAGAAGACGAAAAATTTCCTTCTCGTCCACCACCACCACCACCACCACGAGTGTGGAGTCTTGCTTCTTTGGCCGTTTTCGAGACGTTCAGTTGGTACTCAATTCCGTCGATATAACCGATGAATGAAACGTCGCCAGAATTATCGATCTTTTCCACGATTTCAAAGTAGTATTTCTCTCCTTCTTCTTCTCCTTCTTCTTCTCCATCGTTGGCCAGCCGAATAAGATCCGTCGCTTGATAATCCTCCCAAGCAGTTATCCTAATTGCGTCGTCGTTTTCGCCGCCGCGAGGTGTTGTTTCCGAAGAATATCGGCAGCGCAGTGGACGCGATCGATGATGACGTACATATAAACGATTGTTATGATACTGCTTCGGTGCTATGTTGTGATTAAGACTTGTTTGCATTATTTTTCCCGACGTGCGGAGTATGGACTCAAGCAACTTATGGACTCAAGTTTCCAAGGATTTTTTTTTTCTCCAAGAAGTAGGAGAGTATTTTTGCTGCAGATTTCACCCCTCCCTCTCCGCAAAAGAAGAGAGGAGAGAGAGATGATAATGACGCTCCAACAAAACGAATACGTCAAGCTTAAACGACGACGACGACGACGACGACGACAACAACAACGATTACGTATATGTCAAGGTTTGTTGAATTGCTTTCTTCTGTGTTGCTGTATTATCGCTCTCGTGTTCCCACGTGGCGGAGTCGCATCAAAACGAAATCCGTTTGCTTTGCAAAAACAAGGAGGAGGCGACGACGATTCTTCTTCTTCTCCTACTTCTTCTCCTCCGTCCCATTCATCATCCTCATCCATCTCTCCAAAACAACAACACCAAGCTAGTATGGAAACGAACGAGACCGATGACGTTAGTGAACTACCGCCGGCACCAGCTCTACCGCCACCACCGTCTCCTGAGATGCCTTTCCCTCCTTCCCCTCCAGAAATGCCGCCTCCACCTCTTCCGCCGTATCCGCCGTACCCGCCTTTCGCGCCTTTCTCACCACCAGACGAAAGGAAATTCGTAGAAGAACAGAAAGAAAGCGAAAAGCGTTCGACAGGCGTGGGAGGGAACGATGGAGCTGGTAAGCTGTGGTGGTTTTGTTTTTATTTGACATGTGCGTTTATCGTCGTCGTCGGCACTTGGCTCAAAGCGAGAGAGCTCACTCTGAACCCGGAGATGCGGTACAGAGCGCAAGCAAACTTTCGAAGACCAGCGACTCGTTTGCGACCCACGCAAAACTACGAACGCGTCGAGTAAACATTAGACAAACGCAACGTAGTGGCGATAATAGTAATAGTTAGGAGGGGTAGATTAGTAGTAGTAGTAGTAGAATACAGAACGTAAAAGTACTTAGTAAAACTACTTCACAAGAACTTCTCCACAAAAAAAAGAAGAGAGGAAATGGACTATTCCCGAACTTTTGGCAATGCTCCCGCTCCTCCTCCTCCTCTTCCTCCCACTAACGCGCCATCTTCATCCACTGCCACCGCTAGGATCAACACCATCGTCAGTAGTGACGATGGTTCGCAAAAAAAGCTCGTCTCTCTTCTTGCTTTTCACCATTTGCTTCTCGAGTTCGTTCACGAGTTTTACTCCTCCGCAACAACGACCACCGACCGAAAAGCGCAGGAACGAGAACAAGAACAAGAACGAGGAGAGAGAAATTCGAGAGGCAAAAATAACATCGATACAATGGGCCAGTCTGTAGGACAATCGCTCTGCGAAAAGCACCTGCTCGACGTGAAACCGTTCGGTGAGGATAAAGTAGACGAGATTATCGTGTGGATGTGCAAGAACTTTTGGACAAAGACGTTTGGAAAACGAATTGACTCTTTGAAGACAAATAATCGAGGAACGTTTGTCCTCTTAGATAATAACTTCGCCTTGACGAAAACTTTCGCCGATAAATGTAGTTCTGGTAGAAGCAGCGATAGTAGCAATAATAGTAGCGCGGCGATGCTGACAGCAACATCATCAGATGGGGGACAACAACATGAAGAGAACAATAGTCACGAGGACGGCGTAGAAGAACACGCGTTGTACTTCGCCAGTCAAATAGTAAAAGGAGCGCTGAATAGAGTGAAAGTGAATCCGCAGAGCGTAAAAGGAGAGTTTGTTTCAAAGCGCTCGCATCGCGCGGTCACGTTTACGATTGTTTTGTAAGTGATTATGTACCAAAAAAGTGCTTCTTTGAAGGAAGGCCAACAATTCTTTTTTACGCTATGAGCCGCAAGAGTGCTCCGGAAAGTTGAAATGATTTTGACGTCTCTTCTAAGCAAACATCTTTTTCTTCCCGGCTCCATTTTTCGGCAGCTTCGTTAAGTTTCTCCTTGACCTCCGCGAGAGACTTTTCTAACCCTCCGTTTTTGTTCCAAACGTAAAATTCCAACTCTTTTCCGTCTAAAATCATCTCCGAAACCTTTCTTCCTATCATCTTCCCGCCGGCCGAGTGCGCAAAGTAGACGTTGTAAAAATGACATAAGAAACGAGGCGGTGACTCTTTCGCCAAGTTCTTGAGAAATTCAGCGTATTCTTTACCTGCCCCTTTCGCCTCGGGAACCTCCATTTCCAAAGTTTCCCGAAACCACTCAATGTCTTTATCCAAAGCTTCGGAACGTTCGAGACCGCAGTCGATGAACGCCTTATACATAGGATCCGCATTCGAGGCGACAATAGCTTCCATGGCATCGTACACAGCTTTCGACTCTACGAGGAAATTCAAATAACCCTCTTTCGTCGGCTGCCATTGCGCCATGGGCTTTTGTTCGGGAACTTTTTCCGCTTTTTTTTCGCCTTCCTTTGGCGCTTGCTCTCGTGTGTGGAGCTTCATGGCCACAAAACGCATCTCCTCGACGAAACCTTTATTTTCTCCCGGGCGTCTCTCCGTGGAAGATGCCGAGCCGTGTCCGTGTCCGTGACCAGCTGCGTGTATGATCATTACACCGCCGCGTTGTCTGTCTCTATTTATATTCGTTCCTCTTCTTCTACTGCCGCTGCTACTCATAATATTTTTGTTGTTGTTGTTGTTATTTTTGTGTCTGTCGTCACCATCGACGACGAAAGAAGAATAGGAGACTCGTCGCTGATTATTGTTACTGAATCGAAGGAAAGGCGAAGAGCGCGTTGACACGGATGTAGAGGCCATCGTCGTCGTCATCATCATCATAGTTAAAATATAGTAAAAAGTCTTTCCCGTGCGTGCTTGCGTTGATTAGAAAAGAAATGAAGAGGAGAAAGAGAAGAGAAGAAAAGAAGAAGAAAAGAAGAAGAAATCGAAAATCCAAAAAAATGGCCCAAGTGCCAAGTGTGCTTGTATGTGTTTCTTTCTAAACCGTGTTTATTTAAAAAATCAATTCCCGATGTGTAAGTGCAACAATCAAGAGTCTAAATACGACTTGAGTTCAATAATCTCTTCGCAAGCTCGGCATGCCTCTTCGTACGTCGTCACCGCATCCGGAAACTTCACTCGGGTGATGTACGAACTTCCGCCGACGCGAACGCGAACTTCCATGCCAAATTTATCTATTGAAATGACCCATAAGTCATCGCAACCGTTTTCAACCAACTTCATTAGCTCACCCGAGTAGCGCGTATTCAATTGTGCCAATGTATCGAGGACGTTACGATCGTGCGAAGGCGTGACGATTGCATCCGGAGCGGCGTTCTTATACTCTTCCATGTTGATCCAATTCAAAGATCCAAATCCACCGACAAAATACGCGTCAATCAGTCTGTTCATTCTAAAAAACGAGTAATCACCCCATAAGTCCTCTAATTCCGTGCTCTCTTTTCGCGTGCTATATTTGTTCTTAAATATTTCATTCGCCGCCGCCGAGTACTCTCCTTTCGGTAGTTTGTAGACGTCCCCGAATAAGGTGACTCGGGCGTTCGCTAAACCACCCCAACCGTTCATTTTTACCGTCAAAGAACATTTTGGATCCCCGGCAATATTTCTCGTGTGTATTGCTAGAGGAGATAGGCAAAAGATCGGGTGACCAGTGGAATCCGTGGCGAAATCAACTGTCGAACAGAAAGGATACCCAGCTCTCCTGTGGTGCAACGCATTCATCGTCGTGCTTAAATCGGCATAATCGGCTTGTTCCATCAAATTCCTAGCGGCAATTGAAAGCGGTGGAAGTTCTTTATCCCTCGACCCCGCTGTAACGACGCCTCCAGCCATAGGTGTTCGTAAGAGCTTCGTCATCGGCGCCCCGTTTGTTCTCGTTCGATTTTTTGTGTTGTTTTTACTGTCGTAGTCCGATTGTCTGGGTAGTTCTAGTTCACCTTTGGACTTGTCGCCGTTCACAATCTTCACCTTGTTGTTACTGTTACTCGTGTTTTCGGTATTTTCCACCTGCTTCGCTTGCGGCGGTGATGGAGCACCGGAATTATTACTGTTGATAGTACTGTTCGTATTGTCTTTGTTCGTATTCGCAGAAGAGACACTTTTTCTTTGTTGATTTCCACCGGCAGAAAATCTCCTGTGCGCGATAGTCTCTTCCACACCTCCCGCCGCGGTGCGTCGTCCGTTCGGATTCATAGACCCGAAAACAACGCATCCTCCTCCTTTGCGTCTTCTTCTATCCCCCGCGCTTGCTCTGTTGTTGTTCTCTAATCGTTGTTGTCGACCAATACGTTGGGGAAGAGGACAAAAAACCTCGTTGTTTAAACTGAAACAGTTCGTCGTCATGTTCTTCTTCTTTTTTCGACGACAAAACCGCGCGCAATACAACGGGAGAAAGCGAGAGAGCGAGAGCGAGAGAGAAAGAGAAAGAGAAAGAGAAAGAGATTGAGATTAAAGACGACGACACCACGACGACGACCAAGGGAGGAAGGAGGATATCGTCTCGCGGATTATAGTCTTTCTCTTTTTTTATTTTTGAAGCAAAGAAGGAAAAGAGTTTGAAGAACAAAATTTTTCCATCCATGCATGAGCTGATGAGAGAGACAAGTCGTTATACACAAGTCGTTATAATATAAAAATATATTCACCACGAAACCAACACATAAACAAACACCAACCCACCACTGCGGTTCACGACAAAAATGGACATGCGGAACAAAAGCGTCGCGAGGCCAATGGGTACAGACGGTTCCGATCACGCGTACAGGCAGAAAATCGTGGATCGATACAAA
>Ga0115567_10006004_pt1 | contig 11680 bp, 8 predicted proteins | sample COGITO_mtgs_1204_2_FD_88679 | JGI IMG/M metagenome (GOLD analysis project Ga0115567, IMG submission 88679) | Pelagic marine microbial communities from North Sea - COGITO_mtgs_120412 | ecosystem: Environmental > Aquatic > Marine > Epipelagic | place: Germany:Helgoland, sampling site Kabeltonne...
CGAAACTAGATTATCCTCTATGGAAGCCTCATGGGCTCCATCTACTGCTTCAAAAGTTGTGTTTTTTTCTATAATGGTTAGAAATCTTGCAAAATGCACAATGCATCGTCCTCCATTACCAAACATAGAACTTAAATTTCCATCTGCATTGTAATAAACCATCTTGAAATCAAGCGATTCGTGCTTTTCTAACAACAATAACCCGTCGGCTCCTATACCAAATTTCCGATCACACAAGTGTGCAATTATTTTGGTATCATTTTTGGGAAATATATCCTGACGATTATCAATGATGATAAAATCATTTCCTGTTCCTTGATATTTGTAAAACGTAAGTTGCATGATCGCAAATATACTAAAAGCGAACCCTGCATTCCTCGTATTTTGCTTGTTAAATAGACGTTAAACTTGAAATGAAATGAAATAATCTTCGTCTTATAATTGTTAACCATTAAGTAATTAAAATTTGAAAAGAATATGAAACAGACAATTCAATTATTCGCTGTTGCTCTTGTAGCAGGTGCCATAACATTAGGTGGCTATACCTATTTTATTGAAAACGACGCAGCGTTTACGCTCGCACCACAAATAGAACAAGATAACTTTATACCGACTTCTTATACTTCTTCCAATCTTGCCAATACAGGTATTGATTTTACCGAAGCAGCAGAGAAAACGGTACACGCTGTTGTACACGTTAAAAACAAAACTATAAGCCGTCAGCCCACAAACATAATGGAATATTTTTCTGGTGGTGGTCAAGCTCGTGAAATGATAGGCTCTGGTAGTGGCGTCATCATATCACCAGATGGTTATATTGTCACAAATAACCACGTTATCGATAACGCTAGTGCATTACAAGTTGCCTTAAACGACAATCGCATCTATGAAGCAGTACTTATAGGTACAGATCCTAAAACAGATATAGCCTTAATTAAGATTGATGCAGACGAAGCATTACCATTTGTGCCCTTTGGGGACTCGAATAACGTTAAAATTGGAGAATGGGTGCTGGCTGTAGGAAACCCTTTTAATTTAACATCAACCGTAACAGCGGGAATTATAAGTGCGAAGGCACGTGATTTAAATCAGTTTGACGGGAATCCTCAATCATTTATTCAAACAGATGCTGCCGTAAACCGTGGTAACAGTGGTGGCGCTTTGGTAAATACAAGAGGAGAACTCATAGGCATCAACACGGCGATTACCAGCGAAACAGGATCGTATGTGGGTTATTCGTTTGCAGTACCATCAAATAATGCACGTAAAGTAATTGAAGATATTATGGAGTATGGGAACGTTCAACGCGGTATTTTAGGTATTCAAGGAGGAAATCTAAATTCTCAAAGTGCAAAACAATATGGCGTTAATGAAACTGAAGGTGTGTATGTAGGCGGTATCGAAAAAGGAAGTGGTGCTGATCGTGGTGGAATTAAAACAAAGGATATCATTCAAAAAATAGATGGTTATAAAGTAGCTAAATTCTCAGATCTTACTGGGTATATAGGCTCAAAAAGACCTGGCGATACAGTTGATGTAACGGTACTTCGTGATGGCAATCAGAAAACGATTCCGGTGACACTATTTAAATTAGAAACGTATAAAATAGCTGATCTTGGCCTGGAAGTCAAAAACGCAAACAAGGCACAGCTTGTAGAACGCAACTTAAAAAATGGTGTTATTATATCGAATGCGCTCACACAGGACATGAGCGATTTTAATTTGGAGAATAGCATTATCACCCAGATAAACAACGAGCCTATAAAGGATATTGATGATGTACGAAACGTAATGGAACGAAGAAATCCTAATGCGCCTATTAAAGTCACTTTTCTGAATACGAAAGGGGAACTGAACTCTTTTATTTTTAGATAATAGAGGACTGAATATTATGTATATTAAAAAACCTTTCGATTAACCTTGAAAGGTTTTTTAGTTGATAAATTTCTAACGAAAACGTTTGAAAATAACTATTTTTGCCAAAATTTTTTAACCGTAACTTCTGTGCAAACAGAACCTTAAAACAAAACAATTATGAGCTTTGATGACGTTTATGAAAAAGAACTGTCTTTTCAAACCGACCGCCGAAAGGCCACTGTCGCATTTATAAAAATTGTAAGTGACCTTTGGTACGACAAATCTATTGAACTTGTATTATTTCGCAATCAATTAATAGATCGCAATGTGAGTGAAATTTTAAACCTTCACGAATATGCGGGGGAATTTGTACAGAAGCCAATTTCTATATTTGACTCTGTCGAGATTGCTCAGGCAATTAACCAATTAGACCTTCCGCCTGCAAAGCTTGATATTGGTAAACTCACTTACGAATATCATTTAGAAGATAATAAATATGAAGATGCCGTTGCCTTTGTAAGTGATAAATTAAAAAATGCCAAAGAACAAAAAGATATCTTTCCTAAAGATGTTGTTTTATATGGTTTTGGGAGAATAGGGAGATTGTTAGCACGCGAACTCATGACCCGCACGGGTGGTGGAAACCAAATGCGTCTTAGAGCCATTGTAACCCGAGGGGCAGTAGACAAAACAGTACTGGAAAAAAGAGCTTCGTTGCTTCAGTATGATTCAGTTCATGGAGATTTTCCAGGCACGGTTCGCATCGATGTTGAGAATAGTGCTTTGGTAATTAATGGCACAACAGTGCATATCATTTCAGCAAATGCACCAGAAGATATAGATTATACCGCCTACGGAATTGAAGATGCTTTAATTATTGACAATACAGGTGCTTTTAGAGATAAAGAAGCCTTGAGCCGCCACTTAGTTCCTAAAGGCGCGTCAAAAGTATTACTAACCGCACCCGGAAAAGGAGTGCCAAATATTGTACACGGTGTAAATCAGAAAGAATACAATCCGGACGAAATAGACATCTTTTCTGCCGCTTCTTGTACTACAAATGCCATAACGCCCGTTTTAAAAGCAATTGAAGATAGCTTTGGTGTTGTTCATGGACATCTAGAAACGATCCACGCGTACACGAATGACCAGAACTTGGTTGACAACATGCACAAAAAATACCGTCGTGGTCGTGCTGCAGCCTTAAATATGGTCATTACAGAAACAGGCGCGGGTTCTGCCGTTTCTAAAGCACTACCTTCGTTTGAAGGCAAATTAACTTCTAACGCGATACGTGTTCCCGTACCTAATGGGTCTTTAGCAATTTTAAATCTAGAATTGGAAGCAGCAACTTCGATAGATGGGTTAAACGCAACCATGAAAAAGTATGCACTCGAAGGAGATCTTGTAGAGCAAATAAAATATTCTTTAAACAACGAATTGGTTTCTAGTGATATCGTTGGTTCTTCGGCACCTTCCATATACGACAGCAACGCAACGATTGTTACCGAAGATGGTAAAAACGTAGTTATTTATGTATGGTATGATAACGAATACGGATATAGCCATCAAGTAATACGATTGGCGAAGTATATCTCTAAAGTAAGAAGATTTACGTATTATTAGTAGCTTCTGAAGGCTTTTCAGAAGTTTTTAAAATAGTATTTTCAAAAAGGTTTGGTCGTTGATCAAACCTTTTTTTATGACTTCATTAACTGAAACCGAGTACGTTTTGCATGAAATTTGCCCATAAACTGGAAAAAAACAGACATGACTTCAAAGAAAAAGAGGCGCGGTGCAAAGAAAAAGCGCTATATAATCCCCTTAATTCTTTTATTGCTGCTCGTTGCCGCACGTTTATACCTGCCTACCTACGTAAAAAATTATGTGAACGAAGTATTGGCAGATATTCCAGGTTATTATGGGCAAGTGGAAGATATTGACATCGCCCTATACAGAGGAGCATACGTTATCAACGGATTATACTTGAACAAAGTGGATGCAGGAACCCAAGTGCCTTTTTTAAATTTTCCGAAGAATGACATTTCGATTGAATGGAAATCAATTTTTCAGGGGAAGATTGTGAGCGAAATAAAAATGTACAGCCCAGAAGTTATCTATGTTTTTGAAGATCAACAGACCACTCCAGAAGAAGGAGATCCAGATGTAGACGATTGGACGAAGGCGTTAACAGATTTGGTTCCTATAGATGTAAACCACTTTGAAGTACATGACGGTAAAGTGGCTTTTGTACAATTACAGGCAGAACCTAATATAGACCTCGAAATAGACAAAGTAGAACTTTATGCAGACAACCTTCGCAACGTAAAAGAGAAAGGACGGATACTCCCATCTCCTGTGAGAGCTACAGGCGTTTCCTTTGGTGGCGGTAACGTAAGTCTGGATGGCAACATAAATCTCATAAAAGAAATTCCAGATATGGATATTGCTTTTTCGTTAGAACAATCGAACGCACAAGCACTGAATGATTTGACCAGCTATTATGCCGGATTGGATTTTGAAAGCGGAACTTTTGAGCTTTATAGCGAAATTGCCATCGCAGATGGGTATATGAAAGGATATATGAAACCACTCCTAACCGACACAGAACTGATTGGTAAAGAGGATGGTTTTCTAGAAACCATCTGGGAAGGGTTTGTAAGTTTCTTTAAGTTTATCCTTAAGAACCAAGGCACAGACACACTTGCCACCCGAATACCTATCGAAGGAGACCTTAATAATGTAGAAGCGGGTGTGTGGCCTACCGTTTTTAATGTCTTTGAAAATGCCTGGATCACTGCATTTACGGGAGAAGTAGATAATGATATTGATTATGAGGATGCATTTAACGACCCCAACTTAACCAGAGAAGAAAAACGGGAGCTCAGAAAAAAAAGAAGGGAAGAACGAAGAGAAGAAAGAAAAAATGACACTACCGACGGATTTTTTAAACGCCTCTTTGACGGTAATGAAGAAGAAAGTAATGATGATGGGAATTAGGGAACTAGTTAAACGGGGAATTAGTTAATTAGCTATTAAAACAACAATTATGAAAATCATTCAAGCTTCAAAAGAAAACCTTGAGCAGCTCATTCCATTATTTGATAACTACCGAGTATTCTATGCGCAAGTTTCAGACCAAGAGGCAGCAAGGGTATTTCTAGCCGATCGTTTCGGTAAAATGGATTCGATTATTTTTTTGGCGCTTGATTCCGAAGAAAATGGGTTGGGGTTTACACAATTGTACCCGAGCTATTCTTCAGTAAAAATGCAACGCACCTATATATTAAACGATTTATTTGTGTCAGAAAAGGCCAGAAAACAAGGCGTGGGTGAAGCTTTGATGGAACGCGCTAAACAATTTGCCAAAGAACAAAACAGCCGCGGACTTACCTTAGAAACCGATACTAATAACCCAGCCCAAAATCTCTACAAAAAATTAGGATGGAAAAAGGATACTACAGTAAATCATTATACGTGGGACGTAGTATGACACAATTTTGTACTTTTATGGCTTAATTTACCAGCTGTGGATCATCTTACCAGACTACAGTAAATGCTTACCAATGCAAACCTCGAGATCAAATGCCTCAATAGATCGTTGTAAAACAAAGCAAGACTTTTTTAATATGAGAATTGACATCATAACAATATTACCCGAATTACTAAAAAGTCCTTTTGAGGCTTCTATTCTAAAACGAGCGATTGAGAAAGGCCTTGTAGAAATACATATGCACAATTTACGTGACTTTTCAACCAACAATTACAACCAGATAGACGATTATCAATTTGGTGGCGGTGCTGGTATGGTCATGATGATCGAGCCGATAGATAAGTGTATCTCCAACCTAAAGTCACAACGCGATTATGATGAGATTATCTACATGACACCAGACGGTAAAACCCTGGACCAAGGCATGGCAAACACACTCTCGACCAAAGAAAACATCATTATTCTATGTGGTCATTATAAAGGAGTAGATCAGCGCGTTCGTGATCATTTTATAACAAAAGAAATTTCAATTGGCGATTTTGTTTTGAGTGGTGGTGAACTTGCGGCCGCTATTGTTTGTGATGCCGTTATCCGCTTACTTCCAGGTGTTTTAGGAGATGAAACCAGCGCTTTGACAGACAGCTTTCAAGATGACCTTTTAGCTCCTCCTATCTATACACGACCCTCAGAATATAAAGGTTGGAAAGTACCCGATGTTCTATTAAGTGGGCACACAGCAAAAATTGAAGAATGGCGTGAAGACAAATCATTGCAAAGAACGCAAGAACGCCGTCCTGACCTATTAAAATAACCTAACTGAAAACCTTACAATGAAAAACATACTCATTACATCAACGTGCTTCCTACTTCTTTTTTCCGCGTGTAAAAACGAAACAAAAAAAGAAACAACTACTGAAACTAGCACCGCTTCTGAAGATTTTGAAATGATACTAAAAGATTATTACGAAGACGGGTTAAAGTTAAACCCTGTAAATGCGACCATGACAGGTGACAATAGGTATAATGATCAATTTAATAATCTATTATCTGAAGAACAAATTGAAAAACAAAAAGAATATTACAGAACCTATAAAGAAAAAATAGCGGGGTACGACACTTCAAAGCTGTCCGAAAGTCAAAAAATGAGCTTGGCAATACTCAAATGGGAATGTGACATCAACTTGGAGCACCTTTCATTCAAAAATTATGTGTACTTCCCTATCGATCAAATGTGGTCCACTAATTTATCTTTTGGTCAATTGGCAAGTGGTGCCGGCGCACAACCTTTCAATACTGTAGAAGATTATGAAAATTGGATAAAACGAGTAGATGGCTATCTCGATTGGCTCGCTACAGCAGAAAGCAATATGCGTGAAGGCATGCAAAAGGGGTTTGTTTTACCAAAGTCGTTGATTAAAAAAGTAATTCCGCAGTTAGAATCGATGACGGTTGCTAATCTTGACGAACATCTGTTTTATGCTCCTGTTAAAAATTTTCCAGAAAGTTTTTCAGAAGAAGAGAAAGAAAAACTTACTGAGGCCTACACGGCGATGATTAACGATAAAGTGATCCCCACTTACCAGAGTATTCATGATTTTATGGCTAATGACTATTTGAAGGCTGGACGCGAAAGCACAGGTATTTCAGAAATTCCGAACGGTGATGCGTATTACAAGCATCAGATAAAGTTATATACCACCACCAATATGACAGCTGATGAAATTCACGAATTAGGTCTAAAAGAAGTAGCTAGGATTCTTTCTGAAATGGAAAAAGTAAAAAATGAAATAGGTTTTGAAGGGGACATAAAAGCATTTTTTAACGATGTACGGAATAATCCAAAATTGATGCCCTATAAAACACCAGAAGCTGTTATCGATAATTTTAATGCTATTTACGGGCGCATGAAACCACAATTAGCGATCCTGTTTGGCAATAAACCAAAGACACCTTTTGAAGTACGGCGTACCGAAGCATTTAGAGAAAATTCGGCTAGTGCAGAATATAACCCTGGCTCTTTAGACGGCACACGACCCGGTATTTTCTACGTCCCTATTCCAGATGCTTCAAAATATAATGTGTACAGTGACGAGTCGCTATTTTTACACGAAGCAATCCCAGGACATCATTATCAAATTTCCTTAACACAAGAAAATAAGGAGTTGTCAGATTTCAGAAAAACGCTATGGTATAGTGGCTATGGTGAAGGTTGGGCCTTATATAGTGAATCGTTAGGAAAAGAATTAGGGCTATACACAGATCCATATCAATATTTTGGGATGTTGGGCGCAGAAATGCATCGTGCTGTTCGCCTAGTGGTCGATACAGGCATGCATGCAAAGGGATGGTCTCGAGAGAAAGCAATTCAATATTCATTGGATAACGAAGCAGAATCTGAAGCAGGTATTATCTCTGAAATAGAACGCTATATGGCAAATCCTGGACAAGCATTATCCTATAAAATTGGCCAATTAAAAATTCAGGAATTAAGAGCAAGAGCTAAAAAAGAACTAAATGATTCTTTTGATATCAAAGCATATCACAATCAAGTACTAGAAACGGGTTGCGTGCCTCTGGCTTTGCTTGAAGAAAAAATTGATAAATGGATTTCAGAAACTAAAAGTAATAAAACCTCTGAAAAAATATAATATTATAGAAGACTATTTGATTTTAAACTGAGGTAAGCCAGATTTTTTTTACGCCTTGGCAGAATAGCGATGAGAATTCAGGAGCATCTCATTTGTCCTATAACTTTGATCATGCTACCTTTAGATACAATAATAACGGTAAAGAATGATGCGATTAGATAAATAAAACAGCTTAAAATGTTGTGCCGTTGTAGAAAATGGTTATTTTTGCACTCGATTTTACACCAACCTCTGGCGATCTCCGTGAATGTTGCTGTAAATTAAACCAAATAAATAGTAAAAATGGAATCGTTAATTAAGTTTGTACAAGACGAATTTGTAGACAAAAAAGAATTTCCAGCATTTGGTGCTGGTGACACTATCACTGTATTTTATGAAATTCGTGAAGGAGACAAAACAAGAACTCAGTTTTTTAGAGGTGTTGTTATCCAAGTAAAAGGAACAGGGTCTACACTAACCTTTACCATTAGAAAAATGTCTGGTACTGTAGGTGTTGAGCGTATCTTCCCTATGAACCTGCCGGCACTTCAAAAAATAGAGATCAACAAAGTTGGTAGCGTACGTAGAAAACGTATTTATTACTTTAGAGGTCTTACGGGTAAAAAAGCAAGAATTAGAGAAAAGAGAAGTTAATCCTATTTCTTTAAACCGATATAAAAGCAGCTTAATAGGCTGCTTTTTTTATGAACAAATGTTAACAACAGCTGTTTGTAACATGTGGGTATCTAATGCGTTACAAAGTTTGTAGAATTAAATATGTGTCGTACTTTAGTACTATCAAAATGATGTCACAGTCATTAAGATACCATAAAGTAACGTTCTTTATATTTTTTTTTAATTGTTTAAGACGCTAACGTCTTTCTTCGGAAAACTGTTAGTGTTTAGGTTAAAGAAAAAGAAAAAATTGTTTTTTGAGACATAGAATGACGCAAAGTTATTGGTTCAATATAAAAACAGTTTTTTGAAATATGTCACGACTGTAAGGGTTTAATAAACTTACTTTAATTCGCCTTCGGTGGATAGTTGGTAACGGTATGTTTCACAAGAAGCCATCATAATGTAGCAATACATTATCATGGCTTTTCTTGTTTTGGGGTAATCTAAAAATCTTAAAATTGTGGTAAACTTTTTAAACCGAAACCCCTGCCTTTTTATTCCCCTTGTCAAATGTGTATATTTGCAATTCTTATTTTTTAGAAGTTTAAAAATATACCTCCATGACAAAAACCGCCAAAATTATATATACTAAAACAGATGAGGCACCAGCATTGGCAACTCATTCTTTCCTTCCTATTGTTTCAGCTTACACGGCACCATCAAACATTGCCATTGAAACAAGAGATATATCACTGGCAGCGCGAATTCTTGCTGTTTTCCCAAAATACTTAACCGACGATCAAAAAGTAAACGACGCCCTCACAGAATTAGGGGAGCTTGCCAAAACACCTGAGGCAAATATCATAAAACTGCCTAATATAAGTGCTTCAATGCCGCAACTCACGGCTGCTATTACAGAGCTACAGGCAAAAGGATATAAAATCCCTTCGTATCCCGACGAACCTAAAACCGAAGAAGAGAAAAACATAAAAACGACCTACGATAAGGTAAAAGGAAGTGCCGTAAATCCTGTACTCCGTGAAGGAAATAGTGATCGTCGTGCACCAAAAGCCGTTAAAAATTACGCTAAGAAGCATCCTCATAAAATGGGAGCCTGGAGCTCAGATTCAAAAACGCACGTAGCAACCATGGATCATGGCGATTTTCATCATAATGAAAAATCAGTTACCTTAAGTGAAGCGGGTTCAGTAAAAATAGTTCTTAAAGGAGCTGATGGAAAAGAAAGTATCCTTAAAGAAAAAATAGCGGTCCTAAAAGACGAAATTATCGACGCAACGGTAATGAGTAAAATAGCACTTTTATCGTTTCTGAAAGAGCAAATAAAAGATGCCAATGAAAAAGACCTGCTTTTTTCATTGCACATGAAAGCCACTATGATGAAAGTGAGCGACCCTATCATTTTTGGCCATGCCGTCCGTGTCTATTTTTCTGAACTTTTTGAAAAATATGGCAAAACGTTTGACGATTTAGGAATAGATGTAAATAATGGATTTGGTGATCTACTCAATAAAATAGAAGAACTTTCTGAAGAAAAAAGAAATAATATAACAGCAGACATTAATGCCATTCTTGATAAAAATGCTGACTTAGCAATGGTCAATAGCGATAAGGGCATTACGAATTTGCACGTTCCTAGTGACGTGATCATTGACGCTTCTATGCCAGCAATGATCCGTACTTCAGGGCAGATGTGGAATAAAGAAGGAAAGCAACAAGATACAAAAGCGGTGATACCAGATAGTAGCTACGCTGCGGTATATGAAACAACCATCGAGTTCTGTAAAAAACATGGTGCTTTCGATCCTACGACCATGGGAACAGTTCCTAATGTTGGGTTGATGGCTCAAAAAGCAGAAGAATATGGTTCGCATGACAAAACATTCGAAATTACACATAAAGGAACGGTACACGTTATAGATCAAACCGGAACTTCACTCATGAGCCATGAGGTAGAATCTGGTGATATCTGGCGTATGTGCCAAGTAAAGGATGCTCCTGTACAGGATTGGGTAAAACTAGCTGTAAGCAGAGCTCGTGCCACGCGCAATCCAGCTATCTTTTGGTTGGATGAAAATAGAGCACACGATGCAGAACTCATTAAAAAAGTAACTACCTACTTAGCTAATCACGATACAAAAGGACTCGAAATAAAAATTCTTTCTCCAGAAAAAGCTACTGAATATACATTAGAGCGCGTAAAAGCTGGAAAAGATACCATCTCGGTGACCGGGAATGTACTGCGTGATTACTTAACTGACCTTTTCCCTATTTTAGAATTAGGCACAAGTGCAAAAATGCTCTCGATAGTACCACTAATGAATGGCGGTGGACTGTTTGAAACAGGTGCCGGAGGTTCTGCTCCTAAGCACGTACAACAGTTTATGGAAGAAGGCCATTTACGTTGGGATTCGTTGGGTGAATTTTTAGCTTTGGCAGTTTCATTAGAACACTTGGGTGAAACTTATAATAACCCAAAAGCTATATTGTTAGGTGAAACCCTAGATGACGCAACAGAAAAATATCTGGAGAACAGCAAATCACCCTCGCGAAAGGTAAACGAACTGGATAATCGTGGAAGTCACTATTATTTAGCGCTCTATTGGGCACAGGCATTAGCAAATCAAGATAAAGATGAAACCTTAAAAAATCGCTTCACCCCTATTGCAAAAAAATTGGAAGAAAATGAAGAGAAGATTAATGCCGAATTAATTGCAGCGCAAGGCAGCCCTGTAGACATTGGAGGTTATTACGAACCTACTGATGCCCTAGTAAACAAGGAAATGAGAGCTAGTAAGACTTTAAATTCAATCCTTAAAGAGATTAAATAAACACTAGCAACAAATCAACAAAAGCCTTTACATTTCATTTTAATGTAAAGGCTTTTTTTACACCTTTTTGTTACCTATTTTTAAAGAAAAATTGTCATTGCATAAAATACTCACGGTCTTACTTCTATTGGGAAGTGTTTCACTTTCTGCGCAAGAAAAATTCACATTAAGTGGTACCGTTTCTGAAGCTAACTCTGGCGAAACGCTCATTGGTGTGAATGTAATCATCCCATCCA
>Ga0115567_10006005_pt1 | contig 11680 bp, 8 predicted proteins | sample COGITO_mtgs_1204_2_FD_88679 | JGI IMG/M metagenome (GOLD analysis project Ga0115567, IMG submission 88679) | Pelagic marine microbial communities from North Sea - COGITO_mtgs_120412 | ecosystem: Environmental > Aquatic > Marine > Epipelagic | place: Germany:Helgoland, sampling site Kabeltonne...
ACATACTTAATTTTAACTACTCGTTTTATTAAGGCTAAACACTAGACTTTATAGTCTAATTGAAGGCTCTTTTGGTGTAATCTGAGAGGGCCTTTTTTTGTTACCAAAAAAACCAAATCTATACTTATATAAACGTTTTGGTGATACGATCCCTCACTATTAAGAAAAATTTTTTAGTGTTTGTTCACTCAAGGAATATTATGGCGACCACCCAAAGTTACCCCTCCAAACGGCCTAATTCCGTCAAAAAAGTGGTCATTGCAGGTGGCGGCACCGCAGGCTGGATGGCGGCAGCGCTATTTAAAAAGGTCCTTGGTAATCAAGTCGAAATCGAACTTGTTGAATCTGAAGATATTGGCATTGTAGGAGTGGGCGAAGCAACAATTCCTCCCATCCAAGTGTTTAACAAATATTTAGGCATTGACGAAAGAGAATTTCTGCGTGAAACGAACGGTACAATTAAACTGGCAATTCAGTTTGAAAATTGGCGCGTAAAAGGCGAGAACTATTTACACACCTTTGGAGCGCCAGGCGCTAACATGGGCTTTTGTAGCTTCCAACATTATTGGTTACGCGCAAAGCAAGCAGGCTTCACTTCATCTTTGTGGGATTTCGACTTAAACTATCTCGCCTGTAAGGCCGGCAAAGTAGGTAAAATAAATAATCCAAACCCAATCTATGAAATGCAGTACGCATATCATTTTGATTCTGCCTTATATGGACAATTCCTTAGAAAACTCGCTCAAAAAATGGGCGTGAAGCGCACCGAAGGCATAATTGAAAAGGTAGACAAAGATAAAACCAATGGATTTATCACTAAACTTCGGCTAAAAGACAATACCGAAGTAAGAGGTGACTTATTTATTGACTGCACAGGCTTCAGAGGATTATTGATTAAGCAGCAGTTGGGCACAAAATATGATGATTGGTCACATTATTTACCGGCAAATACCGCATTGGCCGTGCCAACTAAACGCTTTGAAACTACCCTTCCTTACACAAAAAGTATTGCCCATCATGTGGGTTGGCAATGGCGTATTCCGCTCACAAATCGCAACGGCAATGGCATTGTATTTAGCGACCAATACATGAGCGAGGGCGAAGCTGAAGAAACACTAATGTCTAATCTCGATTCAACGGCATTAGACGAACCCAGAAAAATTACTTTTTGTACCGGCAGAACAGAAAAACAATGGTGTAAAAATGTGGTTTCTTTAGGCCTCGCAAGCGGTTTTTTAGAGCCCTTAGAATCCACTAGCATACACTTGATACAGTCGGGCATTGTACGCTTGTTGAAAATGTTTCCAAACGACGGCATATATCAGTCAACGGTAGACACGTTTAATACAGAGTCGAAACTAGAATTCGAAACAATCAGAGATTTTATTGTGCTTCACTACCATGTAACAGAGCGCGACGATTCTGATTTTTGGAATGATATGCGCAACATGAAAATACCCAATAGACTCGCCAGTAAAATGGCTACGTTTGCCGATACCGCTTCTATTTTCAATGATAATGCTGATATTTTTAGAGATGCCTCTTGGCTTCAGGTAATGCTGGCACAAGGCATCACACCTGTGGATTTTCATCCCGCGGCTAATGTGCCTAGCGACGATGATCTTAAGCGTACTTTAAAACAACTGCTAGCGGCCAAAAAACAAGCATTGTCTCAACTATCGACCCACGACGAATATTTGGCAAAACACGTTGGAAAAGTCGCAAATTCGCAGGCCACATGATGCAAGGTTAAATATAGGACTTATGAAAATACTAAATCGTGCCACCTTTTTGCAGGCTGTAGGGTAGAATGACTCCGCCTGCAGTGCCATTTAGTAGCATATTCGCAGCGGCAACTCCTTTTTCCACGCTTGACTGACTTACTGTAGATATATTTGGTGTCACCCTGACGGCTTCACTAATGCCATCAAAACCGGTAATACGCAGGTCTTGGGGAACCTTTATTTCAAGCTCTTTTGCACATTGCAGCACTTCAATTGCAATCAAATCGCTCATGCACAGAATAAGTGTAGGAAGTGGGCGAGTATTGAGTACTTCAAGTGCAGCCTGCCTTGCAAATTTATGTTTATTTTCGGGCGTATGCCAAATACAGCCACTTGAGAGTTCAACACCGGCATCTTTCATGGCCTTAAAATAGCCCTCTAAGCGCCGGTGAGTAACACAATGCTCTACATCAATAAGCGGTGAATCGTAAATTCGACAAGTGTGATTGGCATCAATCAAGCGAAGGCCAATAATGGCGACTTTATCATCGGTTTTAAGCGCTAATTTCGCTATTTCATAAGCCGCTTTGTCGTTATCTATGTTGACAGACGAGCAATCGCCCAAATTGAAATCTACCGTAACAACGGGCTTATTTTGTAAATTAATTTGCTCAATTAACAAATGATTGCGCGGCGCACCATAACAAATAAACCCATCTACAAAGTCAATAACATCGCGAATACTCGTCGAATCCCCGGCATACAGCAAAAGATGTTTATGTTGCTTCTTGAATACTTGCGTGACCCCCTGAATAAATGAGCTGGCAACGGGGTCGGTTACCATATATTCAATACTATCGGCTAATATCAAGGCGATAATGTTAGACTTACCTTTACGCAATATTTGAGCTGCTTTATTTGGCCCATCGTAGCCTAACTCCTTACAAGCAGTAAGTATTTTCTCGCGCTTAGTCGCCGATAATTGATCAGGGCGATTAAACGCATTAGAGATTGTTGCTGTAGAGGTATTAAGCGATAGCGCTACATCTTTCAAAGTAAGGTTACGTTTTTTGATCACTGACATTCATTCATCGCTTATTTGATTTTCGTTGTGGACACTTATTATTGCTTCATCACTACCTACACGATATCTGATCTATACTACAGCAGTATCAGTCCAAAATATTAACTATTACCGCCTGATACGGCATTAGCTTGAATACTTTTGCGTCAAAATTAAATTCTGGATAATTATTCACAACAATATTGCCAATCTTAATGCCCTCTAATAGACTTTCTTCTAACATTTGGTCTGAGAAATTTAGCAACACCAGTAATCGCTTACCATCGAGTTCTCGAGTGTACGCATATAGTTGAGTATGTTCATCGTACAAAAGAGTGTAGCTACCATAAACGAGGATTAAGTTATCTTTTCGTACATTCACCATTTTGCGAAAATAGTTCAATTCAGAGTCTTGTCTATTTTGCTGCTCAGCTACATTTATATCTATGTAATTTGGGTTTACCTTTAGCCACGGCTTACCGGTAGTAAACCCTGCATTGTCGGTGCTATCCCACTGTATGGGGGTTCTTGCATTATCTCTGGCGGTGATTTTATGGGAATCAATTAAGGCTTGTGTATCGCCGCCCTCTTCTTTAGTTAAGTGATACCAATTTATGGTCATCAAGTCGTTATAATCATTTATGTCGTCAAACTTGATATTCGACATCCCTATTTCGTCGCCCATATAATAATAGGGCGTGCCTCGCATAGAGAGTAGATAAGTGCTTAACATTTTTGATGCCGCGGCTCGAAATTCAGGTGCATCACTTGCCCATCGTGAAACCATTCTTGGGAAGTCGTGATTGCCAAAATAAATAGTATTCCAACCCTTAGTGCTCAGGGCTTTGTCCCACGTAGACATTACCGATTTAAACTTCACTAGGTTCTGAAAATCATCGTTTATAATAAACCTAGGGCCTACTCCAATCGATTGATGGTCAAAATGGTAGTTCATATTAAGTTCTTGACGTGATTCATCGACCAAGTCGAGCACATTGTGGGCATGCGTGCCGGGTCCTTCTGCTACTGTCATAATATCGTAATGACTCAGCACCTCGCTGTGCATTTCCTGCAGGTATTCATGCAATCGCGGTCCTTGGGCGTACATATCAATCATGTTCTGATTTTGATAAGCGGCTTCAAATTCTGGGTAGTCGTCGTGTTTTGAAATAAACGTGATAACGTCCATCCTAAAACCATCAATGCCTTTTTTAAACCAAAAGTGCATCATGTCGTAAATTTCTTTTCTTAATGTGGGGTTTTCCCAATTAAGATCAGGTTGTTTTTCAGAGAAATAATGCAAATAGTATGCATTTGTCTGAGCGTCGTATTTCCAAGCATCGCCTTTTTTATCAAAATAACTCCAGCGCGCGGGCGGCTTACCTTTTTCGACTGGCCACCAGTGGTAGTAATCTCTGTAGGGATTATCTCGAGACTGTCTCGATTGCTTAAACCACTCATGCTCGTCACTTGAATGATTGACTACCAAATCCATCACTAATTTTAAGCCGCGCTCGTGCATCGCGTTTAACAACTCGTCGAAATCATCCATCGATCCAAACTCGCTCATGATTGTTCGGTAATCAGAGATATCGTAGCCGTTGTCATCGTTTGGTGATTCATAGCAAGGATTTAACCAAACCACATCTATACCCAAACTTTTAATATAATCTAAACGGTTGATAATGCCGCGTAAATCGCCAATACCATCGCCATTTGAGTCTTGAAAGCTTCGAGGATATATTTGGTAAACAACGGCTTCTTTCCACCATTCTCTCTTTATATTCGCTAATTTCATTTTATATCCAGCGCTTTGCATTTTTGCAAACACATTAATTCGATTGGTTTTCGTGAGTTTCCATCGCGGCACTGTCGGCTTTAGTGTTTATGCGAAGGGCTAAGCCTGCACCAATAATGAAAAGCACGCCACATAAGGCAAGTGCATTTCTTGGATCGCCGCCTAGAACTGAATCGTAAACAAGTCCAATACTGACCATCTCAAGAATTTGCGGTAAGCAGATCATTGCGTTTAATAGGCCCATATAAATGCCAATCCTTAATGCCGGAGCCACATTTGCACACATGATAAAAGGCACCGTTATTACGCCTGCCCAGCCAACGCCCACTAACGCCATGCACGCAAAGGTCATATATAAATCGGTAGTTAGTTGCATAGACAAAAAGCCCAAGCCGCCAACTAATAGACAGAAGGCATATACGCGGTTATCGCCAAATTTATGAATCGTTTTAGCGATGAAAAACGACATCACCAAGGTAGATATGTGCATGACTGCAAACGCAGTACCACCCTGAGCGGTGCCCTCAGCGAAACCAGGGGTGTCGGGAGTGGGTGCATTATAAACATGGTACGCAATTGACAATGACAAGTATTGCCACATAAGTGGAAGCCCGAACCATGTCGCTAATTTGACCCACCACAGTTGGCGCAATGATGTAGGCATATCCTTAAACGCAGATGCTAAATCTGACACCACATTTGACAATATCTTACCCTTATTTTCTGTTTGGAAAGTTTCGATGTTTTCAGGCGGATATTCTTTTGTAGTCAAAAACGACCAAATAGCGGTGATCATAATGACCACCACCCCAATAACAAACGAATATTTTACAATATCAGGAATTTGTTTGCCGTCTGTAACAGCCGATACTCCGATCGCAATCATAATAACGGGCATTAAACTGGCTAGTATTTGGCCGCCTGATATCATGAAGGTTTGCAAAGCAAATGCGAAAGGACGCTGCTGACGATTGATCATGTCGCCTACCATAGCTCGATAAGGTTCCATTGCAGTATTCATGGCTGCGTCAAGGATCCAAAACAAACCCACTACCATCCATAATTCAGGGACATAAGGCATAAACATCACCGCCACACTTCCTACGAGCGCTCCCCACATAAAGAAAGGCTTGCGGCGGCCAAAGCGCGTCCATGTACGATCGCTAATAGCCCCAATGAGCGGCTGTATAAGCAAACCAGTTACCGGACCTGCAAGCCATAGCATAGGGAGCTCATCATAAGTAGCGCCATGATAAGTAAAAATGGGGCTGAGGTTTGCTTGCTGTAATCCAAAGCCATATTGAATGCCAAAAAAGCCAAAACACATGTTCCAAACTTGCCAAAAAGACAGCGTTGGTTTTCTTAGTATCGTACTCATAATTTTTCTACTTACGGTTAAGTTTTTTGCGAAAACAAAACAAATTATATTCTATATTTGATTTGTAAACTGTTTGTATACGTGAATGTAAATAAGTATCTAACAATTAACTTAATCGTTCAACTAATAATTAAGCAATTACTGCGCGAATATTCATGACTGTATTCTGCAAAATTAAAAATAACGCAAATAATTGCTAAATAACAATAACTTAAAGAAATATAATTGGTTTATATTAACAAAATAAATTCACGCAGTTTAACTTAATTGTTTAAGATTGAATGGCAAAATAAGGGTGAACTGAGATTAATTTAGGTGTATCTCGCGTAAATTGTTAATTTTTGTAACGGTGGTAGCGCAGTGATAATTTATGATGAACGCCTCGTGCTGTGAACTAAGCCAATAGATCTCAGGAATATTGGCTTTCACCGCAAACTCAACGTCACTGGCACTGTCACCAACCATTATCGCTGCACTTATATCTAATCCAAAATCGTTTATTGCATTTAACGCCATACCCGGCTTTGGTTTCCTGCATTCACAATTCTTTGCGTAATTACCTAGCGCTTCACTTGGGTGGTGTGGACAATAATAGACTTTATCTACACGTGCTTCCTGTTGTAATAATGAGTCAAGCATCCAATCGTTAAAATCAAGGAATTGCTGCTCAGTATACAAGCCTCTTCCAATGCCAGATTGATTTGTAACCACAATGACTAAATATCCCAACTGATTAGCATGTCTAATTAGCTCTACGATCCCGTCTATAAGGATGAAGTCCTCTTTCTTGTGGACGTAACCGTGATTCACGTTAATAACGCCGTCCCTGTCTAGAAAAAGCGTTTTTTGCATGCTCTTAGCAGTAAGTTTTTTGTTTGGTTCAGGGTGCGGCTTTACGGCTTTATTAGGCATATTTATGATTCTTTTTTACCACTATAACAACACAATAGTTTAGGTGGAAACAATCAAAAAATACAGCCTCGGTAACTTTACTCTTTCAGGTAGGCTTCATATATTGATGAAAAGTCTTTTTTACCGTTACCTCGTAAGCCGTGCATCTGATACAACGACCTAGCCAAAGCACCCATTGGGACTACCGATTGATTAGCAGTGGCAGCACTCATAGCAAGGCTTAAATCCTTATTCATTAGGTCCACTAAGAAACCACCGCTATATTCATTACTAGAGGGCACGCCTTCCATAACGTTAGGTACTGGGTTGTAATGCTGCAAGGCCCAGTTATTTCCTGAGCTTTGTTTCATAATTTCAGACATAACCTTTGGATCAAGTCCGTTGTCGATAGCTAGCTTTAACGCTTCACTTGTACCTGCCATTAGCACCGCAAGTAACATGTTATTGCAGATTTTAGCAATTTGACCCGCGCCCTCGCCGCCCGCATGAAAGCAATGCTTACCCATTTGCTGAAGAATAGGCATTGCTTGCTCTACCTCCTCTTTGCTGCCGCCCATAATAAACGTTAAGGTGCCAGCGCTTGCGCCAGCAACACCACCCGATACCGGCGCGTCTACAAAGCGATGTCCGTTGCTGCGTACAAGCTTGTGTAGCGCTTTCGCGTCGAGTGCATCAATTGTGCTACAGTCGATAAAAAGTGTATTGGTAGGGGCGTGTGCTAACAGTTTTTCGTAAAGTGCTTTAACGTGCTTACCTGCTGGCAGCATGCTAATGACAACTTGTGCATCTTTTATCGCGCTTATCGAATCACTTGCCGCCAAAGCCCCCTTATTCACCATAAGTTCTAAAGGTGCTTCAAGTAAGTCATAAACCGTTACCTGATTGCCTGCACTTACTAAATTAGAGGCCATACCTAAACCCATATTGCCTAAACCGAAAAAGGTAATCTTATGCATGGGCTTCTCCATATTCCGCAACTAACGAACCCAGAGGATTTTTAAGCGCTGAGTCGCTTTCAGAATGCTGGTGAGGATGGTGCGAGAAATGTGCTTCAATAAAGTCATCTGGAATCTCTTTGTCTTGCTTAAATAACCATTTAGGTTGATTATCTTTGTCGATTAGTAGCGCGCGCACGCCTTCTTGAAATTCCCCCGTTATACTGCATTGATATGCCATACCCAACTCCATTTGCAAACATTCTGCTAGGCTCAATTTTTCAGCTCGTTTTAGTTGCTCTATAACAAGCCTAGCGGTAATTGGGCTACCATTTTGGAGGCTTGAGCAAGCTTTCATTAACATTTTATTGTTTGGATGATTGTGGGTTAATTGCTTTAAAAACACAGTTATGTCGTTAACTTGCTGCAATGGTGCTAATGCCTCAAGCTCTGCACTAATGGGTGAAAGGTTGCCGTTAAGCGTTGCCCAAAGCCCTTGAGCATTACTATTGGCATCTTTATTATCATGGTTTACGTCACTGTGTACTTGCTCAATAATTGAACCTATACTTGCTTTTGTTAATGATGAAATGCCGGTAAGGGCCTTAAGAAAAGCGGTTTTATCATCATTTAATAGAAAATAATCAGCTAAACCAACCGTAATACAATCTACTGCGTTAATACTGCTGGCGGATAAACCCAAGAATTTCCCCACTCCTTTAGGCATCTTATTTAAAAAATAACTTGCTCCAACATCAGGGAAAAGGCCAATGGTAATCTCGGGCATTGCCACCCGAGCCGTTTCGGTTACCACTTTGTGGCTGGCGCCAGCAAACACACCTAAACCACCACCCATAATAACCCCATTTCCCCACGCAATAACAGGCTTGGGAAAAGCATGAATTGTATAGTCTAAACGGTATTCCTGCTCAAAGAATTGTGCCATAAATTCTGGGAGTTTATTTGAATCGGGATCGCGCTCATTTGCCATTGCCTGATACATAGAAACAATATCACCGCCTGCGCAAAATGCTCTATCCCCTTCACCGTCTATGAAAACTGCACCAATGCTATCATCTACGCGCCAAGCGTCTAGCTGTGACTGCATTGCTTGTACCATGTCTAAATCAAGCGCATTGAGCGCTTTAGGTTTATTTAGACGAATACAACCAATGCTTAAATCGCCTTTTGTTTTTAACAAACTTACCTGTATTTTTTCGGTCATTGTGTAAGGTCCTTATAAGACTTCTTTTAAATCACTTAGCAAACGACGCGCAATGATTACCCGCATTATCTCGTTGGTTCCTTCTAATATTTGATGCACGCGCACGTCACGCACGTGTCGCTCCAATGGATACTCTTTTATGTAACCGTAACCACCGTGAATTTGCAGCGCCTGATTACACACTTCAAAACCTACATCGGTCGCAAATCGCTTCGCCATTGCGCAATACGTGCTTTTATCGGCATGATTTATATCAAGCTTGCTGGCGGCGAGTCTAACTAAATGACGCGCAGCGACAAGCTCAGTTGCCATATCGGCGAGCTTAAATTGTAGCGCTTGAAAGGTACTCAAAGGTTTACCAAATTGCTGGCGTTCTTGCATATAGGCGGCTGCGGTATTAAGCGCTTGTTGCGCGGTACCAATTGAACAGGTCGCAATATTGATTCTGCCACCATCAAGACCCTGCATAGCAAATTTAAAGCCTTGACCCAATTCGCCGAGGAGGTGGCTTTTAGGAATATGCACGTTGTCAAAACTAACCGTGCGTGTTGGCTGTGCATTCCACCCCATTTTTTCTTCTGCCTTACCATATTCAACGCCTTTAGCATTGGCAGGTACAAAAAATGCAGATACGCCACTCGCGCCGGCACCGCCGGTTCGAGCCATCACTACTAATACTTGCGTTGAACCCGCGCCAGAAATAAAGGCCTTGGAACCATTTAACACAAAATTATCGCCTTCGCTTTTCGCGCTAGCCCGCATATTTGCCGCATCAGAGCCGTTCCCAGGCTCAGTAAGGCAATAACTCGCTATATTTTCACCCGATACTAGCGATGTCATCCATTCATCTTTCACGTCTTGCGACGCCCATGTAGCAACCATCCATGTGGCCATATTATGAATGGTTAGCATGGCGGTTGTAGTCGTGCAGCCCATCGACAGTTGTTCAAAAATGATCGAGGAGTCTAGTCGAGAAAGTCCTAAGCCACCTGCTTCCTCGGGCGTGTATAAACCACAAAAACCTAATTCACCGGCTTTTTTGATCACCTCAATTGGAAAATGATGTTCACGATCCCATTTAGCTGCAAAAGGCGCCATTTCTTGCTGCGCAAATTGCTTGGCTGTATCGCTAAAGGCTTGTTGGTCGTCTGATAGCTCAAAGTTCATCGAAACGCTCGCTTATAAAGTAGTAGTTAAATTATTACCGTAAATTAATCGACATATTTGGGCCCGACACACTTTCATCATCGAACCATCTTGCAGTAATTGTTTTTGTCTCAGTATAAAAACGAATGGCTTGCTTACCGTAAGCATGAAGATCGCCATAAAAAGAATTTTTCCAACCAGTAAAAGAGAAGAATGGCATTGGCACTGGAATCGGAATATTTATGCCAACTTGACCCACTTCGACATCACTTTGATAGGTGCGCGCCGCTGCGCCACTTGCGGTAAATATTGAGGTGCCGTTTCCAAACGGATTCGCATTCACTAAAGCGATGGCATCAGCCAATGTTTCAACGTGCATACAACATAATACGGGACCAAATATTTCTTGTTGATAAACTTCCATTTTTGCCGTCACATCGGTGAACATAGTGGGACCTACCCAGTTACCTTGCTCGTATCCCTTTACAGTAAAAGTAGAGCCATCTACCAAGCACTTTGCGCCTTCTTTTTTACCTTGCTCGATTAACGATAACACTCGCGCTTTAGCTTGGGGTGAAATAAGTGGCCCAAAGCCTGCTTTTTCATCATCCCACAGTCCTGGCTTAACATCAGCTATTTTACCGGCTAACTCCGGTATCCATTGCTGACTGTCACCCACAAAAACAGCCACCGAAATTGCCATGCAGCGCTGCCCAGCGGCCCCGACGCTTGCGCCCACCAAATTATTTATCACTTGATCTTTATTGGCATCGGGCATAATGACCATGTGATTTTTAGCGCCTGCAAAGCACTGCGCCCGCTTCAAGTTTTGCGTGGCAGTTTTATAAATATGCTGACCAACTGGCACACTGCCCACAAACGACACCGCTTTTATGTCGTCATGCTCAAGTAAATAATTAACTTCATCTTTGCCACCATGCACAATATTCAAAACGCCGGCAGGAGCACCCGCTTCCATAAACAGCTCAGCTAACTTCATTGGCGTATTAGGATCTTGTTCCGATGGTTTGAGCACAAAGGTATTGCCGCATACTATTGCCATAGGGAACATCCATAGCGGTATCATTGCGGGAAAATTAAATGGTGTTATGCCTAAGCACACTCCTAAGGGCTGGATCATGCTGTAGGTATCGATATTTCTAGCCACATTCTCGACCGTTTCGCCCATCATAAGCGATGCTGCATTAGCCGCCTGTTCAACTACTTCTATACCGCGCCACACATCGCCTTTCGCATCTTCGAACGTTTTACCGGTTTCATTTGAGAGTATTGTAGCAATCTCATCATGATGTTCTTTTAGCAAATGCTGGTATTTAAGCATCACTCTTGCGCGTTCAGAAACAGGAACCTTTTTCCATGTTTCAAAAGCGTTTTTCGCACTTTGCACTGCTTGTTGGATTTCGTCTTTAGTAGACACGGGCAACTTTGATATTTCTTGATTATTAGCAGGATTAGTCACTGCAATGTATTGCGGTGAT
>Ga0115567_10006009_pt1 | contig 11671 bp, 11 predicted proteins | sample COGITO_mtgs_1204_2_FD_88679 | JGI IMG/M metagenome (GOLD analysis project Ga0115567, IMG submission 88679) | Pelagic marine microbial communities from North Sea - COGITO_mtgs_120412 | ecosystem: Environmental > Aquatic > Marine > Epipelagic | place: Germany:Helgoland, sampling site Kabeltonne...
ACCTTGCTCGTCAAATCGAATTACAACTTTCACTTTATTTCAAACGCCCGCCAGAAGAAAAATAGTCGCTGATTCTGTGCTAACATTTGCCAAAACGCCTAAGGAGACTTAGTTTAAAATAATGTCTGATGTTAACGCCAATGACTTGAGAATAATCAACTCTATTGAAGATGTACTTCCTACTTACGAAGGCGCTGGCGATGATGCCATGGCGGGCATTGAGGTGGAATTAGCTTACTTTGATCCCGCGACCCCTGATCTCGATACAATGACAGTGCCACAAAATAAAGTGGTAAAAAATGCAACCAACACCGAATGCTGTGGTGACTTTGCACGCAACGAACCAACATCTGAAATGTTGGAAATCGGCAGTGATCCTGGCCGCCCCGAACACATGAAAGAGGTCATCGAAGACACAAATGACAAAATCGCGTGCCTTACACAAAAAGCCGCCGATATCGGCTTAAAACGCTCATATTTTCAAGACCTCCCTAACAAAACCGCTCAACAGCTTTTAACAAATGTTGTGCCCGTAGAGCGCTATCAAGCTTTTTTTGAGCCGCCTCGTGATGACATGCAAGATGTAGCCGCATATTTCTCTGTCTGTAAATCCAATCAAGTCTCTATTAGTTATCACCAACAACAGCATATGCTGGATAATTTACGCAGGCTTTACGCACTTACCCCTGTTATTTTTATGCTAACCGATAACGGGTCGGGATTTGATCAAGCCGCTACTTTTACTGGACATGCAGGTATGCAACATCGCGCAGCGCTTGGCTCACGCGGCGGATGTCCCGATTATCTCTTCACCTCTAAAACAGGCGAAGAATATATTCAAAATCACATTAACGCCGTCATGAATAATCCGCTTTTTGTGTATTACGATCAAAATGGAAAGCTTATTCGCCTGCCAACCGGCACATGGGAAAGCTTTAATTCTTTAAAAGAAAAAGGCTTGAATACAGCGACCAATTACTTTTTTTCAGAAAGCATTTTATGGCCGGATGTCAAAATTGCAGCCTTGCGCAACGATAAAGATGAAGTGGTTAATCACAGATACGAAGCGCGCATGATCGGCGTAGGCATACATCAACATGTTAGCGCTTTACTAATTGTTGCAGGCCTTGCCTTTAGCGAAACTTTTGCCGAGAAGACAGATCACCTATTAGCGCAATTCGGATTTGATTGGAAAAATCCTGAAAGCACAAAGAAGATTCTCCAACAATCCTATAAATCCGCGCGTCTTCATGATGGTAAATTCCTCGACACCCCCTACGGGAACGGACAAATGCTCGACTTCACATTAAAATTTGCCGATTTAATCGAAGACACTTACGCAGGATCGGAATTAGAGGATGAAACCCTTCCCATCACCACGATAGCCCGCACCGGCTTCACAGACGCAAAAATTAACCGACAGCTATTCACCTCCCTCGATCAAGCAATCGCATTTCAACGTGAATATGACCCTGCCATTTTCAATGACACAAATAGTTGCGCGTATATACTTTTTGAAAAACATCTCAAAAATGAGGGATTTGCGAGAAACAAAATACAAATCCCTTGTAGCCAATAATCCAAATCCCGTAAGCTGTATCTTATGAAGCTTGGCTATCGTGACATTGAAACTTTTGTTAAAAACCCAAATCCCGCCGCGCGTGTGATATTGGTTTACGGCCCTGATTCGGGCCTCATGAAAGAACGCGCAAAAACAATGGGCTTGTCAGCCGTCGACGACATCAATGATCCGTTTAATGCCGTAACAATTTCTAATAGCGCCTTAGCAGAAGATCCCGCGCGCCTAAGCGATGAAGCAAACGCCATGTCGATGATGGGCGGACAACGATTGATACGCGTGGAAGACGCTAGCGATAAGCTCACAACTTACATCAAAGCCTATCTTGAAGCCCCCAATGACAGCGCATTGATTATTCTAGAGGCAGGGGAGTTAAGCCCTCGCAGCTCCTTACGCAAGCTATGCGAGAAAGAAAATAACGCTGCGGCCATTCCCTGTTATATAGAAGACGAACGCGATCTATCACGACTCATTCGTGAAACCGTTCAAGCTGCAAATTTAGGCATTGAGCCCGATGCCGTCAGTTGGCTTGCCATTAATATTAGCGGCAACCGCCAAAAAGCACGCAGTGAGCTGGATAAACTCATAATCTACAAGGGAAATGATAACAGCCCGATTACAACCGCGGAAGCCCTCGAAATCTGCGGAGAAAGCGGAGCAGCGGCTCTGGATGAATTTGTATACGCTGTCGCCGGCAACCAAAGCGAAAGGGCGCTTCGCCTTTTGGCACAAATGGGTGAGGAGGGGATTGTTTTTATGGCGACACTACGAAGCCTACAAAATCACTTCCGCAAGTTACATTTAACACGAGCAACAATGGAACAGGGCGAAACGATAGAAGCCGCAATGAAAAAACTGTCCCCCCCAATATTCTTCAAACAACAAAATGCGTTTAAAGCGCAAGTAAACCGTTTTTCCTTAAATGCCTTATCGCAGATATTAGATCGCTTAAACACATTGGAAAGCCAATGCAAAAAAACAGGGGCGCCCGTAGAAACACTCTGCGCGCAAACCGTCCTTGGCATATCAATGATGAGAAGAAGCGCTTAAATCGCCTACATATCAACCAGTTAGCCGAGATCCGGGGAAATGCGATAGGCGATGCAAAAGCTCATCCAATTGATCCAATGTCTTAAAATCAATGCTTAGCTTGCCCGCTTGTCCGTTCGTGCTATCAATCGAAACATTCATACCGATAGCATTAGAAACCTCGGCCTCTAGCGCTAAGGTATCCGCATCTTTACCTGATTTTTTGCCTTTTGCGCCTTTGGGCTTCGCTTTTTTCGGCTTGCCACTGGCCTCCATTGCCAAAGATTCAGTTTCACGAACGCTAAGCCCTTTTGAAAGAACTTGTTTTGCAAGCTCAACTGGGTCTTGAGCGGTAATTAATGCCCGCGCATGCCCCATTGAAAGACCGTTCTCCGAAACCATCGTTTGCACAGCCTCAGGCAAATGCAACAAACGAACCATATTGGCAACATGCGAGCGTGATTTCCCCATAGCCTCAGCCAGCTTTTCCTGAGTGTGGCCAAAGTCATCCATTAATTTTTGGTAACCCATGGCTTCATCAATTGGGTTGAGGTCTTCACGCTGCAAATTCTCAATCAGAGCGATTTCTAATGCCCGCGTGTCGTCCAGATCAAGAATAATAACCGGGACTTCATGCAGTTGCGCCTTCTGCGCAGCACGCCAACGACGCTCACCACCAATAATCTCGTATTCTCCGCTCGAATCGGGCGCACGCCTAACCAATAATGGCTGCAAAACCCCGTGCTGTGCAATAGATTCGGCCAACTCTTTGATACTGCCGGCATCAAACACATGTCGCGGCTGCAATTTACTAGGATAAAGCTGGCTGACAGCCAAGGTATCCCGCTTACGGCCAGGCACATCACCGGCGCTCTCATTTTGCGGATACCCATTTTCCTCATCTTCAAACAAAGCGTTCAATCCGCGCCCTAGACCACGCATTTTTGGATTTGGCTCATCACTCATAATGCCGCCCCTTTCTTAAGCCACATATGTGGCAAGTTGTTTTTTATATTGCTTCTCACGCTTAATAATTTCGCTGGCCAACTTGATATAAGCTTGCGCCCCTGAAGATTTCATATCATATACAATTGCAGGCAAACCGAAGGACGGTGCCTCGGATAAGCGCACATTACGCGGGATAACTGTCTTGTAAACCTTGTCGCCAAAATGTCCACGCACATCATTTTCAACCTGTGCAGTCAAATTATTACGCTGGTCATACATTGTAAGAACCACGCCATGAATGTCTAATCGTGAATTAAAAGTGCGCCTCACGCGTTCAACGGTTTTGGTCAAATGCGACAACCCTTCCAAAGCATAAAACTCACATTGCAAAGGCACCAAGACAGAATCAACAGCCACCAATGCGTTCAGCGTCAACAAGTTCAAGGAGGGTGGGCAATCTAAAATAACATAATCATAGGGCAGGGGCTTACGAAGAGCGGCCCTCAAGCGGTACTCACGATCCTGCGCAGTCACGAGCTCAATCTCTGCTCCCGACAGATGAACAGAAGACGGAACAACAGAAAGGCGGGGCACTTTAGTAGCAACCGCCGCCTCATAAACCTCGCAATCACCGAACAAGACATCATAGGCAGAATTACGAATAACAGAGCGTCGCACCCCAAGACCAGTAGAAGCATTCCCTTGGGGGTCAAGATCAATAAGCAATACTTTTTGACCGACCGCGGCCAACGCCGTCGCAAGATTAATAGCTGTTGTCGTCTTTCCAACGCCGCCTTTTTGGTTAGCGATCGCGAGAAGGCGCGGCTGTTTATCATTTTTTCTTTTTGGAGAAACGGACGAAGGAACCATTGAGCAAAGCCTTATCAGATAACATGTTTGGATAAAAGCATAATGCAAAATTGACTATGTTTTTTCAAGTAAGGCGCACAAAAAATGATATCTTATGCACAAATGAATCTACACCTTCAAAATGATATCCGAAATCAAAATAACAGAGGCCAGTGGGTTCGTAACACTAGGCCAACGCTCGACAGAGAAGTCATAGACATCAAGAGCTTCCTCCAACTCCTCCTCCACATTTTCCCCCTTAAGAAGCAAGAGCCTTATTGCAGGAGCTTGCTCAATCAGGGGATAAGCATAACTCAACAACACTTTTACAGACTTAAGTGCCCGCGCAGTTATGATGTCGGGAATATCATCGCAACCATCAGCGATATCTTCTATACGACAATTTTCGATTCGCATCGTAGTGGATGTTTCACGTGAAACAGTCCGAATAAACTGACACTTTCGCTCATCGGATTCGACCAGTGTAAATTCTATTTTAGGGCGCATAATAGCCAGAACAGCACCGGGGAAACCTGCACCGCTCCCCCAATCCATAATATGTCGAACATCATCGCCAACATACTTTGAAAGTTGTGCCGAATCAGCAAAGTGTCTCACACCCGATTCTTGCAGTGTTTTTGGACTAACCAGATTAATCGCCTTTTGCCATTTAAACAAAAGCACTTGATATTGCTCTAATTTTTCCAATGATTCACGTGAAACATCAACGCCGAGGTTATCAGGCCACATTGCGGGACGCCTCTTTTCTAGTAGGCTTACGCTTAACATAACGTAGCAATGCAATAATAGCTGCAGGTGTCACCCCGGGAATACGAGAAGCCGCGCCCAATGTAACGGGCTGTGCCTGCTCAAGTTTTTGTCGAACTTCATTTGATAAAGAGCCGATCTGTGAATAATCAAGATCAATAGGCAATTTAAGCGCCTCGTCCTTCCTAAAGGCCGCAATATCGGCATCATGGCGATCCATATATCCTGCATATAAAGCATCACACTCAATCTGCTCACGAATAACGGGATTGATTTGGGCGAGCTCAGGCCAAACAATTTGTAATTGCTCCCAATCAACGTCTGGATACGCCAACAGGGCAGGCACATCACGACGAACACCGTCTTTGCTAACCCCTATCCCATGCGCCTCTAATTCATTCGGAGTAGCCTTAAGCGACGCAACCATAGTACGCGCAATGCTCAACTCTTCTGCTTTATGTCGCCATACTGCTGCACGCTCATCACCCACACAGCCCACAGCAATGCCCCTTTCAGTTAAGCGTTGGTCTGCATTATCTGCGCGCAAGCGTAATCGATACTCTGCGCGGCTCGTGAACATCCGATATGGCTCAGGCGCACCTCGCGTGATCAAATCGTCGATTAAAACGCCAATATATGCCTCTGCCCGATCTAATTCGAACGTCTCAGCGCATGTTTCACGTGAAACAATTCGATTCGCCCCGTTTTGTTTGTTTGTGTTGTCAACGAGTAAAGCGGCGTTAATCCCCGCCATCAATCCTTGCGCTCCTGCCTCTTCATACCCTGTAGTGCCATTAATCTGGCCAGCCAGAAATAAACCTGATACGCGCTTGCTCTCTAATGTATTTTTTAAATCCCTTGGGTCGCAATAATCATATTCAATCGCATAACCCCATTCAAAAACCTCAACATTTTCAAGCCCCTTAATACTTTTTATATATAATTCCTGTACATCTACAGGCAGCGAGGTAGAGATCCCGTTCGGATAAACCGTATGATCATCAAGCCCCTCAGGCTCTAAAAAAATTTGATGTCGCGATTTATCCGCAAACCTATGAACCTTATCCTCAATTGATGGGCAATAACGTGGCCCTGTTCCCTCTATCTTGCCGGAATACATCGCAGATTTATGAATATTATCCGCAATAATTTTATGTGTTTTTTCGTTGGTATATGTGATGTGGCAATCAATTTGCGAGACTTCTATTTTATCAGTCATATAAGAAAAAGGCACAGGCTCATTATCTGCGCTCTGCGATTCCAAGATATCCCAGTTAATGGTTCGCCCGTCTAAACGCGCAGGCGTTCCGGTTTTCAAACGGCCTAGTGGAAAGCCTAAGCGATCTAATGTTTCAGCGAGCGCTATCGCCGGCGCTTCGACGCCGCCCTCTTCTTTGACACGCCCGGCCGGAATAGTCTCTTCCCCCCGATGAATTAGACCACGTAGAAAAGTACCCGTTGTTATAACAACAGCTTGCGCATCTATTTCACGCCCATCATCCAGTCTTAGACCCTGAATACGATGATCATCATCCAAAATTAAATCATCCGCGCCGCCCTCAATTAAGGTAAGATTAGGATAATCATTGAGTATATTCTGCATCGCTTCTCGATACAATTTTCGATCAGCTTGTGCACGCGGGCCCCGTACAGCCGGGCCCTTAGAAGCGTTTAACATACGAAATTGTATGCCGGCCTGATCAATAACTCGCCCCATTAAACCATCAAGCGCATCAATCTCGCGCACCAAATGCCCTTTGCCAAGGCCGCCTATAGCAGGATTGCAGGACATCACGCCTATTTTTGATAAATCATGCGTTAATAAAGCAGTATTTGCCCCCGTCCGTGCAGCAGCAGCAGCGGCCTCACACCCCGCGTGACCGCCGCCAACAACAATAACATCAAATTTAATTTCCGCTTCTTTGTTCATAGTGTCTTATATAACGATTTTATATATAAAAATACAGAATTAATTTTTTCTGGAAAATGCTTGAATAATTTACCCAATGATATATTTATACCTTCATGTATATGGAGAGAATAAAAACACAAAATGAGCAAACAGAGGCTGAAGCGCTCAATCTTATAAAAGGGACCCTCAAGCAGGATTTTGAAACTGCTTTTGGCCCCGATACCCTATTCAAGTATTACTATGGCAAAGTAAAAAAACAAAAATATGATCAAAATAATAAGCCTATGCGAAAAGGCGATAAGCCTTGGCTTGAAACAAAAAACTTTGACCCTCACTTTGCACACGAAACACTCGCAGACAAATTCGGAATAAAATTAGGGCCTCTCCATATTCCTATTTTACAACCATACTTCATGGCTGTGGCATTACATAAAAAAACAGGCAATGATCTTTACCGCAAATTCTCGGAAGATATGTTTGAAGACTTTGAAGTCGCGGCCCAAGCGAGCAGGTTAGACGGTTACGACGAACTCACATCCGAAAATTTTAATGCTATTAGAGAGGCCGTTGATAGCACAACAGACATTATGATTGAGCGTACGAGCCCTATTTTGTCGACCTGAAAATGCTACTTCCCGATACAAAAATCACGAAATATTACATCCAGTAAATCCTCAACATCAACGCGCCCCGTAATGCGCCCTAAGCTACGAACCGCAAGACGTAAATCTTCTGCGCATAATTCAGCAATAGGGTTAGATATACCGCGCAGTAAATTATTATGTGTTTCTCTGAGCGCAACACGGTGGCGCTCACGCGTAAGGGCAGGGCTCTCCTGTAACCCAACTAAATTTTCAATGCGTCGCGCTAGGCTTTCAATTAAATTATCCAGCCCATCCCCGTTTTTCACAGATATTTGCAATCCCTGATCAATGCTAAATTTGGGATGCCTCTTATCAACCTTATTTACAACAACAAAAGAATTTTCGTCTAACAAAGCAAGCGTCCCTTTATCCGGCGCTTCACTGCTTGCATCAAATAACAGCAATTTTATATCTGCATGTTCAGCAAGCGCCAAAGCACGTTTTATGCCTTCTCCTTCAATTTGGTCATGAGCATTATCGCTTAGCTGTTCTGGCCTCAATCCGGCAGTGTCAGAAACAATGACGGGATAGCCTTGCAAATCCAAATGCACATCTATGATATCTCGCGTTGTACCTGCCATATCTGACACAATGGCCGCATCTCGCTGCGCTAAAACATTTAAAAGCGAAGATTTCCCAGCATTCGGCGCGCCAATAATCACAATTTTAACACCGTCACGCAGTCTTTCGCCGCGGCGATTGTCGTTTAGGTGAGCATCTATTTCTAAGTGTAATGCCTCAATCTTAGGCAATAAAACCGGCAAAATTCCATCCGGCATATCTTCATCCGGAAATTCAATATCTGCCTCTATGTGCGCTAGCATTGTTTTTAAACGGCTCGTCCAACCCTCATAAAGATCAGATAATGCGCCGCCCGCTTGCGCCAATGCTTGCGTCTTTTGCGCCTGCGTTTCCGCATCAATTAAATCCGCAACAGCCTCTGCTTCGGTCAAATCCATCTTGCCGTTTTCAAATGCGCGGCGTGTAAATTCGCCCGGTTCCGCCATGCGATGTCCGTTACAGCCACGCAAATAGTCCATCATTGAATTGATTACCGCTCGTCCGCCATGAAGGTGATATTCAACCAAGTCTTCGCCCGTATAGCTAGCAGGGTTGGGGAAATAAAGCACGAGAGCCTTATCAATTGTTTCACGTGAAACAGGGGTTTTAAGGCGGCGCAAACTCGCCACACGCGGCTCTATTGGCGCCGCCGAAAGAGCCGCTAAACTCTCCGATGCATGCGGGCCGGATACGCGCAAAACTGATACACCCGCTCGTCCAGGCGCACTAGCTAACGCAAATATGGTGTCGGGATAAGACATCAATTATTTCTTTTCAGAGGGCTTTTTCGGCTCTGCGCCACTTGGCGCGCTTCCAGGCATGCCCATCTGTTGCCAAAACATTTTTTGCATATCACCCCACCCCTGAATAGTCGCCGGCAGCCAAGTTTTGACAATTGTTTCAGGATCCATTGATTTCAAATTTTCAAGCATTTTATCTTCAAGCTCTTTCATCATACGCTCCTGTAATGGCGCCACGTCAGGAAGACCAAAAAACGCGCGCGCTTCTTCGGGGGTGCATTCAATATCAAAATTCACTTTCATTGCTGGTTTTCCTTTAAACATGTTTTTCTTGCTGATATTCTCTTTATAGATTTTTCAAGAGGCGCACACAATGATCAATAAAAACATCACAACAAAAGAAATCAAAATTCCAGCCTATGATGGGGATGCTTTCAAAGCTTATGTCGCAATGCCTGACGATGCTTCAAACTCTAACCAATATCCTGTAATTATCGTTATACAAGAAATTTTTGGCATAAATCAGGTTATGCGTGATATCTGCGATCAATACGCGGCAAAAGGATATGTCACAATTTGCCCGGATTTGTTTTGGCGCATTAAACCTGGCATTGAGCTTGATGATAATAAAGAGGAAGAATTGCAGCGCGCTTTTGAACTTTTCAGTCAGTTTTCAACTGAACTCGGCCTAGAAGATTTAAAAACGACCCTTGGGTACAGCCGCAATATGCCGGTCTCTAACAAGAAAATCGGAGCGCTAGGTTTTTGCTTGGGCGGTAAACTTAGCTATATGATCAGCGCGCATAGCGATATCAACGCATCTGTAAGCTATTACGGCGTTAACATCCAAACGATGCTCGGCTTGAGTAAAAAAATCAACACGCCACTACTTATGCATATTGCAGGCGAAGATGAATTCACAGACAAAGAAGCGCAAAATGAAATTATCGAAGGCCTCAGCGGCAATGAAAATATAACAACCTATCGCTATGAGGGTGTTGATCATGCCTTTGCAAGAAACAACGGTAAACATTACGATAAAGAGGCAGCGGAATTGGCGAACAAACGCACCGACGAATTTCTAAAAGAACACCTTCACGATTAAGGCGCGATTTTTTCCCCTCGCATTTTTAAGCCGAAGCGCAGCGTAAAAAGAAATGGTCGTCTCATCAATACCGTGAGGCTTCATGAGACGACCAGTGACGTTGAGGGACATCAATTTAACAGCTAGCGAAAATCGCTTAATGCGCTCAAGGCTTGCTTCTTCTGACATGCGCGATAAGCGCTAACCGCTAGAGCAGAGCGATCATTTTGTGTCAGTGAACCGCCATTCTGATGCCATACATCAAAATTACCTTGGATATTTTCACTGGTTTTAGCCTCAGGAGCAGACGGGCTGCTGGGTGGCGTAAGGGCATATCGCACACCAAAGATGAGGCCAAGGGCTGCTACTTTTCCAGCCGAGCGCTGGTTTCGATCAGTGACAGACTTTGAGGGGGTCTTACGGATGGTTTTGAGCAGAGGAAGGCAAGAATCCGTCACAGCCGAGGAGGGTTGGTATTGCAAACGTGACTCTAAAGCCACGCTTTTTACTTTCAAAGGAAGAACATCCTGGTAACCATTATATGTGGTAAACGCGAAAGACGTTCCAGTTGAAATCAGAGTTATAAGTGAAAATGCAGCGGCGCAAGTCTTAAGACGTTTTGCAGCACGCTTGCTGATAATTTTATTTTGAATAGTCATTTTTCCCCACCACAATGTTTTTATACTTATCTTTGCTATTTGGGACGCTGTAAATCTGGAACAATTGATTTACATAACAAAGCTTATATATCCATAAGATCATAATAACCTTAGGTATGGCAACAACTATCGTTTCGAATTTGTACGGAATTTATAAAGTATTTCAGTATATTAAACACAAAATTTATTTTGAATTTTATGCATTGCAGCATGTGTCACATATAAAAAGACCCGGATCAGAGGAACCGGGCTTCTTTAGTTATTATTTGTTCGGCTTACTGGTTCATACCGTTAAAGAATTCATCGTTATTCTTCGTCTCTTTCATCTTACCAAGCAGGAATTCAACCGCATCAACGGTTCCCATAGGATTAAGAATGCGACGAAGCACCCACATTTTCTGCAAGGTATCTTTATCAACCAAAAGCTCTTCCTTACGTGTTCCTGATTTTTGAATATCAATCGCAGGGAAGACGCGCTTATCAGAAATTTTACGATCAAGTACAATTTCGGAGTTACCGGTACCTTTAAACTCTTCAAAGATAACCTCGTCCATACGTGAACCTGTATCAATCAAAGCCGTAGCAATAATTGTCAGCGATCCGCCTTGTTCCACATTACGCGCTGCACCAAAGAAACGTTTAGGGCGTTGAAGCGCATTTGCATCCACACCACCTGTCAAAACTTTACCCGATGATGGCACAACAGTGTTATAGGCACGCGCAAGACGTGTAATAGAGTCCAGCAAAATCACAACATCGCGGCGTTGCTCAACCAGACGCTTGGCTTTTTCCATCACCATCTCGGCAACTTGAACGTGACGTGAAGCAGGCTCATCAAATGTAGAGGATACAACTTCTCCACGCACAGAACGCGCCATATCGGTCACCTCTTCAGGAC